>ERZ795042.989-NODE-989-length-19895-cov-623.333317_pt1 | contig 19895 bp, 13 predicted proteins | sample MGYA00375126_ERZ795042 | MGnify/ENA primary metagenome ERZ795042 (study PRJEB30171, sample SAMN05518105) | compost metagenome | isolation source: Feedstock adapted compost from Newby Island compost facility, Milpitas, CA | place: USA:Newby Island compost...
GCAGGTGAACATAAGCGGGAATTTGCTGTCGGTGGTGGATGATCGGGGCACGCTTCGGGCGTACGAGCTACCGCGAGGGCAGTTGAAGTATCAGCGGTGAGGGGGCAGGGGGTGCGGGTCCTGAGGGATCCGCACCCCCGATGTTACAGGAAGGTTCAGGTGTCTGAAGGTGAAAGATCCGATAGTAACTTCAATAGGAGCGCTATCAGATAGTCGGGGCCTATGGAGGTAGTAGACCACATAATGGCAAAAATAGAAGAAGCACGGTTGCAATACTACCGGCTTGTTCTTCTGGTCGGCCCTATGGGAAGCGGTAAGACAAGCGTTCTGCAGGAGGTTTCAAAACGTGTCACTGTCCCGCTTGTTAATGTCAATCTTGAGCTTGCACGGCGACTGCTGGAGATAAGCCCGCAGCAACGACCATTTAAGGTGCAGAAGCTTCTTGCGGATATCATCAGCGAAATCAAAGGGGATGTAGCGCTCCTTGATAATCTGGAATTGCTGTTTGACGTCCATTTGAACCAGGACCCGCTGCGTTTGCTTCAGCAGCTTTCCCGGAATAAGACCATTGTGGCGACCTGGAATGGTGCTGTTTCGGAAGGTCACTTAACCTACGCAAGCCCAAACCACCCGGAATACAAAAAATACAGTCTTAGCGACACGCTTGTAGTACCATTGTAAAAAAAAACAAAAGTTTGTGTCATGATGGGGGTGAAGTATCGCGATCTGATTCAATTTGAGCCGGTTGAGACCGTTGTCCAGCTGCGAGAAGCCGATAGGCTGGCCGCCGCCCGCCAGCTGGTCCGCACGTATGTCATCTCCGAAGAGATGGCTGAGCGGATCATAAACGTGGTTTTGCCTAACCTGCAGTTCGACCAGCCAGCCGATAACAAAGGGTTGTTGGTAGTGGGCAACTACGGTACGGGTAAGTCGCACCTGATGGCCGTCATTTCCGCCATCTGCGAAAGTGCCGAGCTGCTGAACGAACTCAGCCACCCTCAGGTGGCCGAAGCCGCTCAAGTCGTCGCCGGCAGGTTCAAGGTGGTCCGTACCGAGATTGGAGCTACCACTATGCCGCTGCGGGATATTCTCACGAAAGAGCTAGAGGAGCACCTGGCGGCGATGGGTGTGATATACACGTTCCCGAAGGCTGATCAGGTTGTGAACAATAAGACGGCCTTCGAGGAAATGATGAGTGCATTCCATCAGACTTATCCGGACCATGGGTTGCTTCTGGTCGTAGACGAGCTTCTGGACTATCTGCGTACTCGAAAGGACCAGGAGCTGATTCTCGACCTTAACTTCCTTCGGGAAATAGGCGAGATTTGCAAGGAGTTGCGTTTTCGTTTTATAGCGGGGGTACAGGAGGCGATTTTTGACAGCCCTCGATTCGCTTTTGTGGCCGACAGCGTACGTCGAGTCAAGGACCGCTTTGAACAGATCCTCATTGCCCGCCGCGATGTGAAATTCGTCGTTGCCGAGCGCCTGCTCAAAAAAACCGGCGAGCAACAGGTCAAGATAAACAATTACCTCAGGCCCTTCGCCCGCTTCTATGGTAACATGAACGAACGGATGGACGAATTCGTCCGTCTTTTCCCGGTGCATCCGGACTACATCGATACCTTTGAGCGCATTACAGTGGTCGAGAAGCGGGAGGTACTCAAGACGCTTTCAATGGCGATGCGAGCGCTGCTCGACCAGGAGGTTCCGGAGGACAGACCCGGTCTGATTGCATACGATAGCTACTGGGATACCCTGCGCAGCAATCCCGCCTTTCGTACGATCCCCGAAGTAAAGGAAGTCATTGAGGCAAGTCAGGTGCTGGAATCTCGCATTGAACAAGCGTTCCCTCGTCCTCAGTACAAGCCGCTGGCTCTGCGGATCGTCCATGCCCTTTCGGTTCATCGGTTGACTACAGGAGACATCTACGCCCCCATTGGCCCGACTGCTCAGGAGCTTAGGGACAGCCTCTGCCTGTACCAACCAGGAATTGAAGAGCTGGGAGGTGATCCCGCCGAAGATCTGCTTACCCTCATTGAAACCGTTCTGAAAACAATCCAGCACACTGTCAGCGGCCAGTTCATCTCTTACAATCCAAATAACGGCCAGTGGTACCTGGATCTCAAAAAAACAGAAGACTTCGATGCCCTTATTGAGAAGCGCACCGAAAGTCTGGACGACACAGCCCTGGATCGCGCCTACTATGAGGCGTTGCTGATCGCAATGGAAAAGAAAGATGTGCCGACCCATGTGACCGGGTACCGCATCTGGGAACATGAACTGACCTGGCCAGCGCGAAATGCCGGACGGAGAGGATACCTGTTCTTTGGCTCGCCCAATGAACGTTCAACGGCCGTTCCGCCACAGGACTTCTATCTCTACTTCATCCAGCCGTTTGCTCCACCTTCTTTTAAAGATGAAAAGAAAGCCGATGAGGTTTTCTTCAATCTGAAGGACTTTAGTGAAGAATTTCTTCAGGCGCTACGTTTTTATGCGGCGGCGCGGGATCTGGCCTCCTCCGCAACCGGCCACGCAAAGAAAGCATACGAAGACAAAGCGTCAGGATATCTGCAGCAACTGGTGCAATGGCTGCAGGAGCATGCCGCTGAAGCATTCCATGTGACCTACCAGGGACGAAGCCGGCCCCTGCGTGAATGGATTCAGGGGAAGACCATTCGTGAAGCGGCTGGCATTTCTCCTCACGAGCGGATAAGCTTTCGGGATCTGATCAACATTATCGCCGCACATATTCTCTCGGCTCACTTTGAAGATCTGGCACCAGAGTATCCACGCTTTTCGGTGCTCATAACCAACCAGAACCGTGCGCAAGCAGCGCAGGATGCACTACGTGCAATTGCCGGGCAGGGCCGCACCAAGCAGGCTATCGCTGTACTTGATGCGCTGGAGCTTCTCGACGGCGAGCGGCTTGATCCGTATCACTCTCGGTATGCTAAATATGTGCTCGAACTTCTCAAACAGAAAGGGCCGGATCAGGTAACCCTGCGCTCGGAGCTCATCCAGGACGTTCATGGCGTGGAATATTTTGCCCCAGAGAAGGGATACCGACTGGAGCCGGAGCTGGCCACCGTCGTCCTTGCTGCTCTGGTTTACTCTGGAGATGCGGTGTTGGCCATTCCCGGTAAAAAGTTTGAGGCCACAAATATTGCCGAGCTTGCGAGCACACCCGTTGCCGATCTGGTCAAGTTCAAGCATGTTGAGCCTCCAAAGGAGTGGAATCTCCCCGCACTTCGGGCGCTTTTTGAATTGCTTGGCCTGGCGCCGGGTATGGCGCAGCTTGTCACTCAGGGAAAGGATGAGCCGGTTCAGCAACTTCAACAGGCCGTTGAAACGAAGTTAGATGAACTGGTGCGGGCTCAGCAGCTGCTACAGGAAGGGGTGGGGTTCTGGGGACAGCCCCTGATCGACGAAGAACAGGTGCGAACCTGGCGTGCCCGGCTCCAGAAAACCCAATCGTTTCTGGAATCGTTGCACGTATTCAACACCCCGGGCAAGCTGAAAAACTTCCGCTACGACGCTTCGGAGATCAGGCAGCATGAGGATGGCCTGAGAGTCCTGGAGCAGATCAAGTCCCTGCAGGAGCTGGTTCAGGCCCTGAGTCCGGTGGCTTCGTATCTGTCTGAAGCCATGCGTCTGATGCCCGAAGACCGTCCGTGGGCAGAACGGGCCCGAGATGTCAGAACACAGGTGCTGAAGCAGGTAGCAGACCTCGCGCGACAGGAAGCAGTTGCTGATGCGATCGGCCCACTTCGCCAGACCCTTGAATCGCTCAAACGGGATTACATAACAGATTACCTTGCATTGCACGCCCGGGCGCGACTGGGCATTAACGAAGACCGACGAAAGGCGGATCTCCTGAAGGACGAGCGTCTGAAAAACCTGCAAGTTCTGGCCACGATCGAAATTCTGCCACACCAGCAGCTTGTCTCCCTGCAAAATCGCTTGGCCAACCTGAAAAGCTGCTTTGCGCTCACTGAAAGAGAGCTCGAGACATCGCCCATCTGCCCCCATTGTAACTTTAATCCCGCAGCGGAGCCCGTGAAAGCTTCCGCTGCAGCCGTGCTTGATGGTCTCGATCAGGAGATTGACAACCTGCTGGAGTCCTGGATTCGTGCGTTGCTGGAAAACCTGGAAGATCCGACCATCCGCGGTAACCTTGAGTTGCTTAAGGCTGAAGCCAGAAGACAGGTAGAGGCGTTTCTGGAATCCGGCCAGCTTCCCGATCCGCTGGTTCCTGAGTTTGTTCAGGCCCTCCAGGAGGTTCTGTCCGGGCTGGTCAGGGTTACGGTAAAAACCGAAAATCTTCGGGCCGCGCTTCTTAAAGACGGTTCGCCGGTAACACCGGAGGAGCTTTTACGGCGCTTTCAGGCCTATCTGGATGAACTCACCAGGGGCCATGAGCAGGGTAAGGTGCGTATTGTACTGGAATAATCATGCACAGACGCTAAATTATTATAGAACAAAATAGCGTGCAGGAAATGGGCAACACGCATATTCAGCTGAAGTTGGAGCTTGCGCATGCAGAGACGCAAGGCCACCAGAAAGAACACCCTGTCGAATGTCTTGGAAAGACCTTTCCAAGCGACGAGGCACGGCGGGAGTACTTCCTCGGCCTCCTGCGCGAGGGTCTGGAGGAGCTCTATGCCAAGCTCGGCGGCGTGCCCTTCACCACGGTAGAGGAGGCGGTGGCGCGAATGCGGGCCGTGGAGAAGTGGCCAATGGGCGATGACGCGCGTCTCCGCAAGCTTGCCGAGCGGATGCGTGAGGCCCACCGTCAGGAACCGCACAAAGACCTGCTGCAGCTCTGGAAGGATCAGATCGGCTTCCCGCACGGGGAGATCGAGGACATCCTGAACCTCTCCGATCCGCCGTATTACACGGCGTGCCCGAATCCCTTCATCGAGGAGTTCATCAAACACTACGGCAAGCCTTACGACCCGGAGCACGACGACTATCACCGTGAGCCTTTCGCGGCCGATGTGAGCGAAGGCAAGAACGACCCTATCTACAACGCCCACTCCTACCACACGAAGGTGCCGCACAAGGCAATCATGCGCTACATCCTGCACTACACCGAGCCGGGGGACCTGGTCTTCGACGGCTTCTGCGGGACCGGCATGACCGGCGTGGCGGCGCAACTCTGCGGCGACCGCAGGGCGGTGGAATCGCTGGGCTACAAGGTGGATGATCAAGGCGTCATCTACCAGCAGGAGACGGACGAGAACGGCAAGACGGTCTGGAAGCCTTTTTCCAAGCTCGGGGCGCGTCGCGCCGTCCTTAACGACCTCTCGCCTGCGGCTACCTTCATCGCCTACAACTACAACACGCCGGTGGACGTGCAGGCCTTCGAGCGCGAAGCGAAACGCATCCTTAAGGAGGTAGAAGAAGAATGCGGCTGGATGTACGCTACGCTCGCCAACCCGAAGCCTGGCGAAGCCGATCTCTGGGCGGATAAACTCAAGGCCTGTCGGTCGGCTGAGGAAGTAAGGGCCCTTGTTCAGTCAATCCCGAGCCCGGGCCGGATCAACTACACCGTCTGGTCCGACGTCTTCGTCTGTCCGGAGTGCACCCGGGAGGTGGTCTTCTGGGAAGCGGCGGTGGACAAGGAAGCCGGCAAGGTGCACAGCGAGTTTCCCTGCCCCCACTGCGGGGCCACGCTCACCAAGCGGAACATGGACCGCGCCTGGGTGACCAAGTACGACAAAGCTATCGGCAAGCCCATCCGCCAGGCCAAGCAGGTGCCGGTGCTCATCAACTACAGCGTGGGCAAGAGGCGTTTCGAAAAGACGCCCGACGCCTTCGACCTGGCGCTGATCGAGAAGATCGAGGAGCTGGAGATTCCCTACTGGTTCCCGACCGACCGAATGCCGGAGGGCGAGGAATCGCGTCGCAACGACGACATCGGCCTCACCCACGTGCACCATTTCTACACGAAGCGGAATTTGTGGGTGATGGCCGCTTATCGAGCAAGGTCGTCATCAACAGATATTCCATTCTTTCTATTTGGTTTTCTCAATACAGCGTGGCATGCCACAAGGATGAGGCGTTATAACCCCTTTGGTGGGGATCGTCCGCTATCTGGAACACTTTATGTCCCTTCACTTCCGACAGAGGGCAATATGTTTGATGTATATACACATAAACTTAGGCAGTTATCACGATTCATAGAAGTTCGCGGAAACCATTATCCACAGTGGTGTGCAAATACAAGTTCTTCTAATTCATCACAAGGAAAAGAGTCTTTAGTTGATTACCTGTTTATTGATCCCCCCTTCGGCGGCAACCTGATGTACTCCGAGCTCAACTTCCTCTGGGAAGCCTGGCTCAAGGTCTTTACCAACAACAAGCCCGAAGCGATCGAGAACAAGGTGCAGGGCAAGGGCCTGCCGGAGTACCAGCGGCTGATTACCGAGTGCTTCAAGGAGTACTACCGCGTGCTCAAGCCAGGCCGCTGGATGACGGTGGAGTTTCACAACTCCAAAAACGCCGTTTGGAACGCCATTCAGGAGGCCCTTCAGGCTGCGGGCTTTGTCGTCGCCGACGTGCGCACGCTGGACAAGAAGCAAGGCTCATTCAAACAATACACCTCAGCAAGCGCCGTCAAACAAGACCTTATCATTTCTGCATACAAGCCCAACGGCGGCCTTGAGGAACGCTTCAAGCTCACCGCCGGCACCGAGGAAGGCGTCTGGGACTTTGTCCGCACGCACCTCAGGCAGCTTCCGGTGGTGGTGGAGAACAATGGGAAACTGGAAGTCATTGCCGAGCGACAGGCCTATCTGCTCTATGATCGCATGGTGGCGTTTCACGTCCAGCGGGGCGTGATGGTGCCCCTCTCCGCGGCGCAATTCTATGCAGGCCTCGCCCAGCGCTTCCCGGAGCGCGACGGCATGTACTTCCTGCCCGAGCAGGTGGCGGAGTACGACAGAAAGCGCATGCGGGTAAAGGAAGTCCAGCAACTGCAGCTTTTCGTCACCGACGAGGCCAGCGCCATCCAGTGGCTGCGGCAGCAGCTCACGCGGAAGCCGCAGACCTTCCAGGAGCTCCACCCGCAATTTCTCAAGGAGATTGGCGGCTGGCAGAAGCACGAGAAGCGACTCGAGCTTTCCGAGCTGCTGGCGCAGAATTTTCTGCGCTACGACGGTAAGGGGCCGATTCCGCCGCAGATCGTTTCGTGGATGCGGCAGAGTGCAGAGCTGCGCGGGATCATTCAGGAAGAGCTGAACGCCGGCCGGGCCACAGAAGACAACCAGGGGCTGCACACAACCCATCCGGAACTTCTGCGGCGGGCAAAGGACCGCTGGTATGTGCCAGATCCAAACCGAGCCGCTGACCTGGAGAAGCTGCGCGAGCGGGCCCTGCTGCGGGAGTTTGAGGAGTACAAACAGTTCAAAGGGCGCCGCCTGAAGGAGTTCCGCCTGGAAGCCGTGCGGGCCGGCTTCAAGAAGGCCTGGCAGGAGCGGGACTACCAGACCATTATCCAGGTGGCCCGCAAAATTCCTGAAACCGTCCTTCAGGAGGATCCCAAGCTGATCATGTGGTACGATCAGGCTGTCACTCGCTTGGGCGAGGAGGGATAAGGCAATGCGCCTGAAAACACTTGTACTACGAAACTTCAGAGGCTATAAAGGGGAGGTCCGGATTCCCATACATCCAGACCTAACGGCTTTTGTCGGGAAAAACGATGTGGGTAAATCTACCATACTCGACGCGCTGGCCATATTCTTTGATTTTCCGCTTGTGAAGTTCGACACATCGGACCGGTGCGTCTATGCAGAGGACATGGAAGTTCGCATTGGCTGTGTCTTTGACGAGTTACCCGATTCCCTTACGCTGGATGCCACATCAACAACAAAGCTGCAGGAGGAATATCTTTTGAACGAAGATGGCGACCTGGAGATACACAAGGTTTTCGATTGTTCTGCGAGAACACCTAAGCCTCGTGTTGTGGCGCGGGCCATGCATCCCGCCGCTGAGGATTACAACGATCTGTTAGAGCTTAAAAACTCAGATCTCAAGAGGCGACTTAGGCAGAAACAGGTTGACGCTACCGGTATCGACCTGAGGAGCAACCCTTCCATTCGCAAGGCCCTCTGGGCTTCCTGTGATGACCTTCGTCTCACGCTCAGGGATGTTGAACTGAACAAGGAGGACGCAAAGAAGATCTGGGAGCAGCTTCAACGCTACTTACCGATTTTCGCCCTCTTCCGTTCAGACCGTCCCGGCACGGACGAGGACAGCGAGGTTCAAGATCCCATGAGGCTTGCCGTCAAGCAGGCAATTTCTGAACTGGAAGGGGATTTGCAGGCAATTCAAGACAGGATTCGGGACGCCGCTTTAGATGTTGCCAGACGGACATTAGAGAAGCTCAAGGATTTGGACCCAAACCTGGCCAAAGAACTGAACCCGACATTCCGCTCCGATCCTAAATGGGACTCGTTGTTCAAGCTGACGCTCACCACGGACGATCAGATTCCTGTCAATAAAAGGGGAAGTGGTGTTCGCCGGTTAATCCTTCTTGGTTTTTTTCGCGCCGAGGCCGAGCGACGGCTGGATGAGGAACGAAAGTCAAAAGTTATCTATGCGATCGAGGAACCGGAAACCTCGCAACATCCGTCAAACCAGCGCAGGTTGATTGAGGCGCTCAAGGACCTCGCTTCGGCGGATGGATGTCAGGTTCTTATCACGACGCATGTTCCCGGTCTGGCCGAGATGATACCAACAGAGGCCCTCCGATACATTCAGCTCGGGAGCGACGGCACGCGCGAGGTTAAGGAGGGTACAGATGAGGTCCTCCGGGCAATAGCTGATGATCTTGGCGTGATTCCCGATAACCGTGTGCGTGTGTTCGTTTGTGTGGAAGGTCCCAATGATGTTGAGTTTTTAAAAAACATGGCCAGGGTCTTGCTTAAAGCCGGAGAAAAATGTGGTTTTGATCCGGATAACACTCCAGAAGTCGTGTTTTTGCCACTTGGCGGTAGCACATTGCGGGATTGGGTGAACAATCACTACCTCAAACCCTTGAAACGTCCTGAGATTCACATCTATGATGGGGGGACGGATTATTCGTCCAGGTATCAAGCTCAGGTGGAGAAGATTAACCAACGCAACGATGGATCGAAGGGGTTCTTAACCAAGAAACGGGAAGCAGAAAATTACCTGCACCCTGATGCAATCCGTGAGGTGCTGGGCGTCGAAGTGGAGGTGTCCGATGAGAATGATGTGCCTGAAGCGGTGGCACGCGCTATCCATAACCGCCAGGAGGGGAATGTGCCATGGGAGCAGCTCAGCGACAGAAGGCGAAAAAGGAAAAAGGATGAAGCAAAGAAGCGGCTGAACACCGAAGTGGCAGCCGCAATGACGGTAGAGCGGCTCCGAGAGCGTGGAGCCTTGGATGAGATTCGTGAGTGGTTTGGGGCAATTAAGGCATTGATATAGTGGATGAGTCAAAACACACATTCGCTATCAGGCAAATGGTACTACCTCCCCGAGTATGGCGAACTTTGTCAGCTTATTGAGGCCCAGGCGCTCTGGGGCGAGACGGTCTGTCGCGTCTGGTTGCCGGGTCGAAATGCCATTGTGCAGCTACCGGCTTCACGCCTGAAGCCAGTAGAAGAAGCGGGATTCCGGACCAAAGAGAGCCTTGCTTATGTAGTGGCCGCAGCACGTGTGGCTGATGCGCTCAGCCGGGACGTATTGCTGGCACCTGTGGCCTCTTCTGTGATTCCACTTCCACATCAGATTTATGCCCTTTCGCGAGCGATTTCCGGCGACCGCGTGCGCTACCTTTTGGCCGACGAAGTCGGATTGGGCAAAACTATCGAGGCAGGCCTCATCATGCGGGAGCTCAAGCTCCGGGGCTTGGTGCGGCGTACGCTGGTTGTGGCTCCAAAGGGGTTGGTCCGTCAGTGGATTGCCGAGATGGCCACCCATTTCAATGAGACCTTTCATCTGATCCTTTCCGAAGATTATCGGACTCTGAAGCGACTGAATCTCCATCCTAATCCATTTCAAGCGTTTGATCAGGTGGTCGTTTCTATGGACTCGGTCAAGCCGCCCAGACTGAAGCAGGCCGAAGATCCAGTACGCGAACGCTTCGAAGATTTGATCACCGCCGGATGGGATCTGATTATCGTGGACGAGGCGCACCGACTGGGAGGTAGTACCGATCAGGTAGCCCGCTACAGGCTCGGTCAGGCTCTGGCTGAAGCGGCACCGTATCTGCTCCTTCTGTCAGCCACGCCGCATCAGGGGAAAACCGACCAGTTTCGGCGTCTCATTTCGCTGCTTGATCCGATGGCCTTTCCAGAAGACGAAAGTATTACCCGTGATCGGGTGCGTCCTTACGTGATTCGCACAGAGAAGCGCCAGGCCATTGATCCGGAGGGGAAGCCGCTTTTTAAGCCCCGCTTCACACAACTTGCACCGATCGTCTGGGACGATCGCCATCAGCATGAACGGCTGCTCTACGAGGCCGTCACCGAATACGTACGCCAGGGATATAACCGGGCGGTTGCTGAGCGGCGCAACTACATCGGGTTTTTAATGGTCCTGATGCAACGGCTGGTTACCTCAAGTACCCGAGCTATTCGTACCACGCTGGAGCGGCGCTTGGAAGCGCTGAAGACCCGGGCGAAGAAACTTGCCCGAAAGGAATTCTTCGATGAGGAGGAATGGGCCGATCTGGACGGGCAGGAGCAGGTGGAATGGCTCCTGAACACCCTTTCGTTTGAGGCGTGGGCGCAGGAACGGAAAGAAGTCGAACACCTTCTTGAACTGGCCAGGCGTTGCGAACGCCAGGGACCGGACGCCAAAGCAGAGGCCCTGCTGGACTGGATCTACCGACTTCAGGCTGAAGAGAACGATCCCAACCTGAAGGTGCTCATCTTTACTGAGTTTGTCCCGACTCAGGAGATGCTTTACGAGTTTCTTACTGAGCGGGGCTTTAAAGTGGTGTGTATCAACGGGTCTATGGATCTGGAAGAACGTCGGCGTGCTCAGCAAAACTTTGCCGGGGAAGCGCGGATTCTCGTTTCCACCGACGCAGGTGGGGAGGGGCTCAACCTTCAATTCTGTCATGTAGTGATTAACTACGATATCCCTTGGAATCCGATGCGCCTGGAGCAGCGGATCGGTCGAGTTGACCGCATTGGCCAGCCAAAGGTGGTGCGGGCTGTAAATTTTGTGCTGAGGGATTCCGTTGAACATCGCGTGCTGCAGGTGCTGGAGCAGAAGCTTGCGGTGATTCTGGAGGAGCTCGGGGTGGATAAAACGGGAGACGTGCTTGATTCCGCTCAGGCAGAACAGCTCTTTGATGAGCTATATCTTGCAGCCATTCTCCATCCTGAGAAGCTTGAGGAAAAGGCCGAAGAGTTGCTCGCAGGCTTTCAAGAGCTGGCCCGGGATGTGCGTCAGAGTCTCTCGCTGCTCGGATCTGCCACGGAACTGGACGCGCGAGAAGCTCAGCGTATGATTGCTCATCCATTTCCGCACTGGGTAGAACGCATGACGGTCAATTATCTGCAAGCACATGGGGGACGTGCAGAGAAACAGGGAGGTTTCTGGGCGCTTACCTGGCCGGATGGCGAGCAGCTGAAGGGCGTAGTATTTTCAGTTCGAGAGGCCGAAGAGAGTCCGGCGGGCATTCATCTGACGCTTGAGCATCCCAGAGTGCGCGGCCTGGCCATGCGCCTGCCCACTTTTGTGCCGGGTCAACCTGTACCGGTGGTCTCCATTCCCGAGTTGAGCTCGAAAGTGCAGGGATTCTGGTCGCTGTGGGAGATATCTATTCAGTCGAACACAATAACAATCCCTGGCATGTCCGTTTCAACCTTTGCGCGACAACGCCGAATGTTGCCGGTTTTTCTGGCGGATAATGGTCGAGTGTTTGTCCCGACAGCTCGGCACATCTGGGATCTTCTATTGACCAGACCGTTTACCGTTCTTCGTCATCTGGACAGCCAAGATTCGCGGCATGTGTTTGAGCGCCTTCGCAAGGTAGCAGAAGAACAGGGTCAACCTCTGTATGAAGAACTGGTGCGTGAGCGCCAGGAACAGCTGGAACGGGAGCGCCAGAAGGCTGAATATGCGTTCGCTGCCCGGCGTCGGGCCATAGAGCGCATTGGGCTTATGCAGGTGCGAGATCATCGTCTGCGACTTCTTGAGAAAGAGGAGGCTCGTTTCCGGGAACAGCTTGCGCTGGCGGCACAGGTTATTCCAGAAATGAAGGCGCTCGTTTTGATTCGAGTGGAAAAGGAGGTTCATGAGCGGCTGGCGTGATCATATTTTGAGAGCGTTTACGCCAGGAGCCGCCCGGCTTACTCTTGTGGCGGATCCGGATGATTTGTTGCTGGACGAAAACATACTTCAGGAAATTCGCGCAAGAGGTTTTGAGTTAATTCCTTTTGAGGATTCCGTGGCTTTTCGCTATGTCTACGAGTCCAGATTTCGTTCTTGGTGGGATCGCGGTGAGGAGACCGAGCTGGTGGTTGTATTGCGCTTGCCATCAGGCCAGCTTGAATGCCTGCCATATGATTTGCTTCAGGCCGGGCGTCAGCTTTCATTCAGTCTGAGTGATCTGTTTCCCAACCTGAGCTATCCGGTCGTATCTGCGCTGGATCGTGCCGATCTTGATAAGCTGTATGCAGCTCAAGAAGAATACAGGCCTGAGCCGCTTGGGGAAAATGCAACAAAAGATTTCGTCCTGCGCCATGTGTTTGATATTGTACCAGAGCATATCAGGAAGCCCGAAGATCTGCTTCGGGTGCTATTGCGACTTCATTATCGCCAGCAGCGCATTCCAGAAATTCTCGTTGAATACCTGAACAGGCTTTTGCTGCAGAATCCGTGTTTTAAAGACTGGCCCCTTGAGATAATCGTGTCGGATTCGGAAGCCTTTTTTTCGTTTCTGCAGGAGCGATGGCCGGTCTTCCTTGATTGGCTTATCCAGCCCCAAGAGTTTGCGGCTATACGAGAGGTCCAGGAGCGCTATGGTTTGAAGTTTTCGGGACCGGCGCTTTTGCCTTTTAATCATGAGGATGTGCGTGTTTATGTAGACAATTTATTTCTTGATGGAAAATTACAACCTGTGTCACATTCACGGGCTGACCAGGTTATTCAGATAAATCCCTGGGTCATTTGTGGGATTCTGCGGTCTGAGAAAGAGTCCCGGCAACAACGCATAAAGAAATTGCTTGATACATTGGAGAAAGAGACGGTGCTCACAACGGCAGAGGTGAGACATGAAGCATGGGCGTATTTTGCTTATCGCTGGGCAGAGCTCTGGGCGCTCCTTCGCGATCCAGATGCTTTTTTAGACGACATATATCGTGAGCATGTGGAGAAATTACAGGCTCGTATAGATGCGTGTTTTTTGACATGGGTACAGCAACGTTATCCAAGTTTGATCAACCTTCCGCCTACCGTACCTACCATGCTGCATCATATTCCTCGGTATTTTGCCAGACAGCTTGAGGGAAGACAAGACGTGAAAATCGCTTTTTTGGTGATAGATGGGCTTGCTCTGGATCAATGGATTGTGGTGCGCCAGGAACTCAAGCGGCAGGATAAAAATCTTCAGTTCGGAGAAAAAACGGTATTCGCCTGGATACCGACAATTACCCCGGTGTGCCGTCAGGCTGCTTTTGCGGGGAGGCCGCCATTCTTCTTTCCGAAAAGTATTCACACCACGGATAGGGAGGCGTCCCTGTGGACTCAGTTCTGGACAACTTGGGGCTTGAGCCAGGATGAGGTGGGCTATTGTAGGGGGCTGGGTGATAACCTTGGGGAACGCGTTGAAGAGATGCTCAACCAACCCCGTCTGCGTGTTGCTGGGTTGGTTATTGACAAGGTAGATCGAATTATGCACGGTATGGAGCTGGGGGCGGCCGGAATGCATAACCAGGTGCGTCAGTGGGTCAGGGAGGGATTTTTGAAGGAGCTTTTGGATTTGCTGAATGCGCATGGATTTCAGGTCTATCTTACCTCAGATCACGGAAACGTTGAAGCGGTGGGTATGGGCAAACCTCAGGAAGGTGCGGTAGCAGACGTGCGCGGGGAACGAGTCCGTGTGTATAAAGATCCTGCCTCCAGGGCAAGAGTTAAGAAACAATTTCCAGGCGCATTGGAATGGCCACCAATAGGCCTTCCAGAAGACTACCTTCCGCTCATAGCTCCCGAACGGATGGCGTTTGTGCAGAAAGGAAAAATTCTGGTGACTCATGGAGGCATCAGCCTTGAGGAGCTGATTGTGCCCTTTGTGCGGGTTGAAAGACGATAGGAGTATTTCAATTCAACATCAGAGAGAGAGCTAACCATGGTGCACCGTTCTAACCATATTGGATTTAGCCAACGTGTTCGCTTGGAATGGCTGGAACTAACGGCGAATCTGGTACTCGCCGGCAATGATGAGAAGGTGATTTATAATAGTCTTCAAGAATTGTTAAAAGATAAGCTATCTGTTGATAGCAATGCCCGCTGGGGTAACCGGGCGAAGACGATTTCTATCTTAATGCGGATATGGGTGCGGCCCCCTGGCAGATTGCGATCCTTTCACCAAGAGGGCCTTAGCCTGCTTTCGCATCTGCCATCTGAGGAGCATCTGGCAGTGCACTGGGGTATGACCATAGCTGTATACCCGTTCTGGGAAGCTGTTGCGGCACAGGTGGGGCGATTGCTCAGGCTTCAGAGAGTCGTCAGTCATGCCCAGGTGCGGCGCCGTATTATGGAATGGTATGGCCAACGTCCTACTGTTAAGGATGCAGTTCGCCGAGTGCTTCGCTCTATGATTGATTGGGGAGTTTTAAGTGAGGGTGGAAATAGCCGAGGTGAATACGTGCGGGGGCGTTCCTTAAGTATAACCGACACAAGGCTGATTACCTGGCTGGTGGAAGCGTTTTTGCACGCTCAACCCAACGGCTCGGGATCACTTGAGACGATTCTCAATGCGCCAAGCTTTTTTCCTTTCCGGATGAATTTTATTTCCGCCGCCCAGTTGGTTTCAGGCTCTGAGCGGCTTGAAGTGCTGAGGCATAGCCTGGACCAGGATTTGATTTTGCTACGCTCAGAAGCCAGTGGTTAGCCTTGTAAAGGTTGAGAGGTTTTTGAATTAAAGATAAAACCTTGCTTGTTCGATTAATAGCTAAAGATCTTTTAACTGTTATTCCCAATCCATAAGGCTCTAAATAGAGATTCTAACGCTTTTGGGGTTCAAGGGAAAAAGGTCTTGTGCCTCAGGGGACTGCTAGACTAAACAAACTGGCGTGTTCAGATAAGATATCAAGGAAGGGGCTGAATGGCTGCCCAATACAAAAAACCACCGATCATAGAGGCACTCTGTGAATTTCGCCTTGGCCAGGATACGGAATGGGATTTGACCGTTCCGGGGCAATTTTACGAAAGAGTTAAGGACCAATTCCCCCATCGAGAGCATCGTACGGTTCAGGTAGTTGAGTTTGCGTTCCAGCCCCAGAATGTTCAGCAGCAGATTCGATCAGAGGAGCGAGTTTTGCTCTTTACACCCGATCGAAAGGCGCTGGTACAGATAGGACCCCGACTGCTGGTCGTTAATGTGTTAAAACCATATCCTTCCTGGCAGCGCTTTAAACCGCTTATAGAGAGGGCCTGGCAAGCGTTGCAGCAGGTGATAACCTTAAGGCAGTTGGAACGGATTGGTTTGCGGTATATTAACCGTATAGAATTTGAAGCTTCCAAGGTCGACCTGAAGGTATATTTTGATTACTACCTGCACGTGGGTACTCGGCTACCACAGGAATACGCCTCTTTTGCTGTACAGGCGGTGTTTCCGTTTGCTGAGGGAAGAGATCGATGTCTGGTTAGATTGGCTTCGGCTGAGAGCGAACAACAGCGATCTGCGGTGATACTTGACATCAACTACCACTGGGCGCGTCCCGGTGCGGTTGAAATTACCAGAGCACTCGAATGGGTCGAAGAGGCACATAGTAGAGTAGAAGAAGTATTCGAGGGATGTATTACCGACGAAATGAGACGAATTTTTAATTCGTGAAAGCTGATATGTTTGCCGACACACTTACACTGACTGCCGAGGATGCCGAATCCGTGAAAGAGCAGCTATATCAGATGGGGTCTGCTCTAAGCGATCTTGTCTCTGAAGAGATAGAGAGGTTTGAGACTTTAAGCTTAGTGGAGGGAAATTTTAATTCAATGCTTGCGCAGGCTTCGTATTCTGGTCGATTTAGATCGGAGCCAGAAGTCTCTATTGAAGCAGAAATTGAGAAATTGTTTCAATGGATCAAAGAACAAGGAGTTGCCCTGAAAAGAATTGATCAGGTGAGAGAATATCTACTGCAGTTTCCAGACCTGCTGGATATAATACCCGAAGCGATTTGTTCAACCAGAAAGCATTTCCCAGAAGGGCAACTGACCCTTGACATTTACCAGGATCCTGAGATTGAAGACCAGTATCTTGTTTTGTATGTCAGGCTTGCGCACTACGATGAGACAACGCTTGACCGATTGCAGAAAGCAGAAGCCGCGTTTCTGGATGCTCTTTCTGACAGAGAAGGATGGATTCAGCTGACCATAGATTTTCGTTAGCTAAACAGGAGCTATGCCTTTTGCCTGGAATTTATATTTGGAGTTGGCCAGAGTGCTGGCCAGACAGAGCAATGCAGGGCATTTACAAGAGGCAGCAGATCGCTCTGCAGTGAGCAGAGCTTACTATGCCGTTTTCTGTCTTTGTCGAAATTACGCCGAACGACATCTGAGCTTTCAAAGAAGCAATTTAGCAGCTGAACATGCGCAGCTAAGAAAGCATTTGAGCAAGGGCAATAAAGAAAAAGTGGCCTCCGATTTAAACAAATTGAGGCAGTGGCGCAATCAATGTGATTATGACGATAATATAACGAAGTTACGTGAAATGGTGAAAATCAGTATAGACCTTGCCGAACGAGTTATATCACAGATACAGCAATAGTTGGCTTGTCAGATAATGTTTCGCTCTTCTTTACAAACGCGTCGCCAGTGGCTATAACCTGAGTAAGTACCACCGATACCTAGGAAAAAAGAACTTTTTTCCGACAGGACGCATGAGCACACGCGTTGTCGAAGTGGTGCCGGTTCGTATCGGGGAACCGCTGCGCTTGCCGCTGCTGCTGAGCCGGGTGCCGGCCGGTTTTCCTTCGCCCGCTGATGACTACATCGAAGAGGCGCTCGACCTGAACGAACTGCTCATCCGCCATCCCGCGGCCACGTTCTTCATGCGCGTCGAGGGCGACTCGATGGTCGGGGCGGGCATCCATTCGGGAGATCTCCTGATCGTCGATCGGGCGATCGAGCCGCGACCGGGGTATGTGGTGGTGGCGGCGGTCTGCGGCGAGCTGACCGTCAAGCGCCTGAAGTTGCACGAGGGGCGGTTATGCCTGATGCCGGAGGACGGCTCGCACGAACCGTTGCCGATCCGAGAAGAGCTGGAAGTGGTCATCTGGGGCGTGGTGACCTGCGTCATCCATCCGCTTGTCTGAACGGCCTATGCCTGGTGCGATTGCCCTGGTTGATTGCGCCTCGTTTTATGTTTCCTGCGAGCGGGTTTTCGCTCCGTCGCTTCGGGGCGTGCCGGTCGTGGTGCTGAGCAACAACGATGGTTGCGTGATTGCCCGCTCAGAGGAGGCGAAGGCGCTGGGTATTGCGATGGGCGCGCCATATTTCCAGATTCGAGAAAAGTTGGAGCGGGAGGGAGTGCGGGTTTTTTCGAGCAACTATGCGCTCTACGGGGACATGTCGCGTCGGGTGATGGCCGTGCTACGTTCGTTCAGCCCGCATGTGGAGGTTTATTCGATTGACGAGGCGTTCCTGGAGCTTCCGAGAGCGTCGGAGGAGGAGCTGAGGAGCGAGGCGCTCCGGATCCGGGAGCGGGTGGGGCGCTGGACGGGGATTCCGGTGCGGGTTGGCGTTGGCCCGACGAAGACACTGGCGAAGCTGGCCAGCGAGCGGGCGAAGGCGGTGCCGGAGCAGGTGCTGGCGTTGATGCGTCCGGAGCACATCGAAGCGGTGCTGGAGGAAACGCCGGTGGAAGAGGTGTGGGGCATAGGGCGCCGACATGCGGCCCGTCTCGAAGCACTTGGTGTTCGTACGGCGCGGCAGCTGCGGGATCTGCCGGATCGATGGGTGCGAAGGCATCTGAGCGTCACGGGACTCCGAACAGTATGGGAGTTGCGAGGCATTTCCTGTCTGCCGCTGGAGCTGGCGGCTCCGCCCCGACGAACGCTGGTGCGGAGTCGATCGTTTGGACGCGCGGTAACTGATCTGATGGAATTGCGGGAGGCGGTGACGATGCATGCGAGCCGGGCGGCAGAGAAACTGCGTGCGCTGGGGTTGGCTGCCGGAGCGCTGGTGGTGTTTGTCTCGACGGGCGCCTATGGTCAGGGCCCGCACTACAGCGGGAGCCAGCTAGTGGGATTACCGCTGCCGAGCAACGACATGCGCATGCTTGCCCGGGCGGCCTGGGACGGATTGCGGCGGGTCTACCGGGCAGACTGTGCATACCGGAAGGCCGGCGTGCTGTTGCTGGATCTGGTGCCAGCTGGGGGCGTGCAGGGAGATCTCTTCGCTGCTTTGGATGAGCGATCCAGGTCCTTGATGCGGGCGGTGGACGCGCTCAACCGCCGCTGGGGTGGAGAGACGATCCGCCTGGCCAGTGCGGGTTTTGCGCGACCGTGGGAGATGCGGCAGCAGCGACGCTCCCCGCGATATACAACATCGTGGGCCGAGCTGCCGGTCGTGAGGGCCTGATCGATGCAACTCAATGCGTCCGCTAGGGAAGTGCTGATCGCTATCACGGTTATACTTTCAAGTATAATACTTTGGAGTATAAATCAAAATGAGGTTATTCGGCGATGTGGCTTTTTGTAAGGGAAGGCTTCTTCAGCGTGGTATGTGCGCGGCAGGGCGATGGGCAGCGTGGCCGGCCCATCGACCCAGAACGCGTGATGGTTCGGGCGCGCGTGCGTGCCCATCTGGAAGCGTTGCAGGCGCGGTTTCCGGAGCTTCTGGGCGGCTGTGCGATCCGGGAGTTTCCGGGAGCCGACTACGCCTGGCGCCTTTTCGTGCCGAAGTCGGTCTGGGCGGAGGTGGTGCGTCGCCTGGCCGAAGACATTGACTACGACAATTTCAAGGCGGCCACGGCCCGGCGTCAGGGACTGGATGGGGCGGCCTACGTGGAGGCGTTGCATGCGGTGTGGAGGACGATGCTCGGCCTGCAGCGTCAGCAGTTGTAGCATGCCGCGCGACCTTGTGTAAGGAAAGGGTAATCCGCCCGCGCTGGATATTACACAAGGGGGTGCGCTGGAGCGTTCTGTCCGGGCAGAGAGGCGACCGCCAGGCCGTCGGTGGCGATCAGGGCCCAACCGGAAAAAGTTCTTTTCTAGACGCTTTCTCGTGATCTGGGAGAAGGCATGTTTGCGCCGGTGGGGGAGGGCTGAAGCGGAGGGCCTTGTGTAAGGAAAGTTCAATGGCGTCCCCCTTGTCTTACACAAGGACCCGGGTGTTTGTCCCCCGGAGCAGTTCGCGCCAGTGCTCTGGAGCTTCCGTGTGCACGGGCAGCAGATGGTCAGCTACCCACGACTGAAGTCGTGGGCTTGCCCTCCCGACCACCGGCCGGGATAGCACCAGGGGCCGGCTGACAACGACCCGTGCCCTCAGAGCCCGCTCTTCGGGCAAGGTTCATTGCTGCAACGACATCCGCATTGTGCTGAAAACCGCATGCCCGGCATCGAAACAGCCGCCCACTCCGACGATTGCGCCGATCAACGTGCCCACAGCGCGGACATGTCTGGCTCGTATGCGCCGGATCGACCACCACCACCCGCACCCCCTTGAGCCGCGCCTTGTATTCCAGCAAG
>ERZ795042.995-NODE-995-length-19757-cov-4.875546_pt1 | contig 19757 bp, 17 predicted proteins | sample MGYA00375126_ERZ795042 | MGnify/ENA primary metagenome ERZ795042 (study PRJEB30171, sample SAMN05518105) | compost metagenome | isolation source: Feedstock adapted compost from Newby Island compost facility, Milpitas, CA | place: USA:Newby Island compost facility...
GCCGCCGCTCAACCTGGTCACCGACGCGGCCGTGCTCGGCACCCACGCCGACGGCGTGCTCATCGTCGCACGCGCGGCAAAGACCCACAAGGGCGCGCTGGCCTACGCCATGGACCAGCTCCGCAACGTGCGCGCACCCGTGCTCGGCGCGGTGCTCAACGACGTGGACTTCAAGCGGGACGGGCGGTACGGCGGCCGGTGCGGGTCCTACTGGGGGTACTACCAGTACTATTACGGCGAGAGGGGCGCGTGAGGGGAATGCGGCCCAGGCGGGAGACGGCTGCCGCTCACACCACGCGCACGCGGTACCCGAAGGGCCTCCCGTCGTTCCGCTCGACGCGCATGCGGATCGCCGGCGCCGGCACGGCGACGCCGAACTCCGGGCAGTACCACCCTTGCGGCGGGTCCATCCGGCCCGCGCACCAGTCCACGGCGTCGACGCCGAACGGCTCGATGACGACGACGTCGCCGCCCGCGCGGGCCGCCAGCCCGCCCTCCGTGGGCTCGAGCGTCCAGTCCGGGTGCAAGTGCAGCCAGCTCTCGAGGGCTGCCCCGTCGGCACCATGGACCCGGTCCTCGACGCGCCACTCGCCGCCCGCGCCCTCGATCGTCCGCTCGTGCACGCACCGCCGGTCGAAGTAGGGTATGTACGCACCGCTCACCCGGTAGGCGCCTCGGCCGCGGCCTTCCACGGCACGGCCGTGCCACCCACCTCCCCCGCTCGCCTCCGTGCCCACCGTGGCGCCCAGCACGCGCGCTCGCCTCGCCATCCGGAACGCCCCCCAGATCTCGGACTGCTCGCGCCCCGCGATCACGACCGTGTTGTGCGCGCGCGTGCTGCGCACGTACTCGCGCAGCGGATGGTCCGCGTAGCCGGCCACGCCGGCATCCACGGCGAAGCGGCGGCCCGCGAGGTCCAGCTCGTAGCTCAGCAGGTCGCAATGCGCGTGGCCCGGCTGGTAGCGCGGGCCCGGCTCGCCACAGTCGACGACGAGCCGCGTACCCGTGGCAGGATCTACGTACGCGTAATAGCCCGCGTCCCGGAGTTCGATCGCACCCGTGGGCGCCGGAACGGCGCGTCCCACGATCGCCCGCGCCATGCCGTCGAGCCAGCCCCGCGAGGGTGCGATGCCGTCCGCGGCGTCGTTAAAGCGATGCAGGGAGCCGTCGGGGCGGGACAGGACGCCGAGCGCCTCCACCATCCGGCCCACCCGCGCCCGCGCGTCCTCCGGCACCGGCTCGCCCACGGCGTCGAGGAGCGCGACCACCTCGAGGAAGTCCGCCAGCGCGATGGCGTGGTACATGGGCGAGCGCTCGTAGTGCACGCCGTCGCGCAGGACTTGCTCGAACAGCTCGCGCCAGAGGAGCCGCAGGCCCCTCCGGAGCCAGCGTTCCGCATCGCGGCCCGAGAAGAACAGGCCCGCGATGACGAGCGCCTTCAGGTTCTTCAGGAGATGGTTCGCGAGGATGTGGAACTCGAGGCGCCGCTCCAGGTACGCCGTCTGGACCGCCACGCTCGCGCCGATCCGCTCCCAGTCGGCAGCGTCCACCCTGTCCCCCAGGAGAAGGAGTGCGTAGATCCAGTTCACGATCCGGAGCGAGACCGGGTACGGCTCCCAGCCGTCGCCCTTTCCCGGCGGGCACCCCGCGATCCACGACGTGGCGAGATCCACGAACCGATCGACGAAGCGCCGCTCCCCGGTCGCGCGCGCGGCCCAGGCGAGGTCCAGGGCGTAGTCGAAGTACTGGAGGTTGTAGCTCCACAGGTGGCTGACATAGCGCTGGCCCCAGTCGACCTCCCGCAGAATCTCGGTGTGGTTCAGGAAGCGGAAGACGCCCTCCACGATTTCGTCGGCCCGCCGCACGCGGGCGGCCGGATCTCCGCCGCCCCAATCCGCCACGACCTCGCGGAGGCGGGCCCAGCGAGCCGGATCGATCGAGCCGGCGGGCGTGGGCACGCGGGGGAAACGCTGCTGGATGCGCCGCAGGGGCCGGTACACCCACTGCTCCCAGCGCAGGTGGCGGGCGGTACGCGCGTAGAGGAGCGCGCGAGAGAACCAACCCATCGCCGCCTAGTCGAGGCAGACCGGCACCGGCCGGCCCGTACGGAGGGATTCCTCGATCGCGAACGTGGCCCGGGTCGTGGCGATGATCGAGCGCAGGGGAATGGGAGGCTCCCTTCCTTCCTGGACAGCGGCCAGAAACGCAGCGATCTCCTGGTCGAACCCTTTGTCCTGCGATAGCCTCCGCACCTTCTCCCTCTTGCCGCCCTGGCTGATCACGAGTTCCCGGAAATCATCCAGCACACCGATCCTTCCGCCGCCGAACACCTCGATCCGCTCCTTGGGATACGACTTGTCGCCCGTGGAGAAGTAGTTGATGCTCGCGATCGAGCCGCGGCGCAACCGGAGCGTGATCGTCACCGTGTCGTGCAGCCCGGCGGTCGGGCCGCCCAGCCCGTGCGCGAAGACCTCGACCGGCTCGTCTTCCGTCAGGAACTGGATGAGGTCCACGAAGTGACACACTTCCCCGATGATGCGCCCGCCTCCCTCCTCCGGGTCGTGCACCCAGACGCTGGCGGGGATCGGCCCGGCATTGACCCGGTACTGGATCGCCAGAGGCCCGGCGCCGCTGAACGCCTCTTTCAGCCGCGCGCTGAGGGGCGAGAATCGGCGGTTGAAACCGACCGTGAGCAGACCGCCGGTCTCGGCCTGCGCCTCGAGCACCCCGGCCAGCTGCTCCTCGTTGATGGCCAGCGGCTTCTCGACGAACACCGCCTTGCCCGCGCGCAGCGCGTCCGCCGCAAACCGGGCGTGCGAGCCGTGCCGGGTGGCGATGACGACGGCGGCGACGGACTCATCCTCGAGGAGACGCGCAGCGTCGGTCGTGCAGTACCGGAATCCGAATTTCTCCCCGGTGGACCTGGCGGTCACCCCCCTCGCCGTGCACACCCCGACGAGTTCGGCATCCTTCGCCTTCGCGAAGCGAGGCAGCAGGACCGCCCTGGCGAAGTTCCCGGCGCCGATGAACCCCACCCCTACCCTCCCCGCCCTGGGCGCGGGTGCCCTGAGCTGCACCGTGCGCACCGGGCTGCCCTTCCGCTCCTCCGGATAGGTGAGAACGATGCCCAGGAAGGGTTGCGGATCCTTGCCCGTGACGATCGCGTAGGCCTTCTCCGCTTCCTCGATCGGGAACCGGTGCGTCGTGAGCCGCGACGGCGTGACCTGACCCGTCGCGACCAGACGGAGGAACTCCTGCATGTTGCGGCGCTCGGTCCACCGGACGTACCCGATCGGGTAGTCGTGCCCGCCCTCCTCGTAGGACGGATCGTAGCGCCCGGGGCCGTAAGACCGGGAGAGCCGGAGCTGGAGCTCCTTCTCGTAGTAGACCCTCCGGGGCACGTCCATCTTCACCGCGCCGACCACCGACACCGTTCCCCGATCCCGCGAGATCTCACCGGCGAGCTCGATGGGATCGTTGCTCTCCGTCGCCGCCGTGATCACGACGGCATCCACGCCGATCCCTTCCGTGAAAGCGGCCACCGCGCCGGCCACGTCCTCCGACCGGAGGACCGCCAGATCCGCACCCAGGTCCCGCGCCAGCGAGACTTTCGCAGGGTCGAGGTCGATCCCGATCACCCGGCACCCGGTCGCCTTGAGGATCTGGACCGTCAGCTGGCCGAGGAGGCCGAGGCCGATCACCGCCACGTTCTCCCCAAGCCGGACGTCCGCGATGCGCACGCCCTGGAGCGCGATCGCGCCCAGCGTGACGTACGCCGCGTCCTCGAACGAGACCCCATCGGGGATCCGGACCACCAGGTTCTTCGGCACGAATACCACGTTCGCGTGGGAGGCGTAGCCCATGCCCGCGCACGCGACCCGATCGCCCGGCTGGAACTCAGCGGCGCTCCGCCCCACCTCCTCCACCACCCCGGCGCAGGAGTAGCCGAGCGGGATCGGCTGGTCCAGGCGGCTCAGCACCGCCTGCACGGTGGGGATGAGCCCGTCCTTCTTGACCTTGTCGAGCACCTGCCGAACCAGGTCCGGGCGCTCCTTCGCCTTGCCGATCAGCGACTTGCCGGCGAAGTCGATCGTCATCTTCTCCGTGCCCGCGCTGATCAGCGAGGCAACGTTCCGCACCGTCACGCCGCCGGATCTGCTGGACGGCTCGGGGACTTCGGCGACTTCGAGTTCGCCGCTGCGGACGTGCTGGAGAACTTGTTTCATCGGTGACCGGATGCGAAGGTGCAAACGACTACGCGGTGTCGGGACGACCGCCCGAGGCGACCGGGCGGCCCCGGCCGCACCCGAAAGGCGATCAACTCTCTCCCGATCCGACCGAACTCAGCTTGCCGGACGCGATATCGGAAACCACGAACCGGAGCTTCCCCGTCCTGGATCGTTCGAGGCGCTCCCAGTACTCGACCCGGATCTCGGTGTCGTCCCCGACGCGCTTGCGTGTCTCTTCGAGAAGGCGCCGCTCATCCACCTCCGAATACCCGGCGCGGCGCACGACGCGCAAGGTGATCACCCCCGGCTCGCGCTGATAGATCTGCGCTTCGCGGATGTTGACCATGTCCTTGAAGATGTGGTCCATCCGCCCCAGGCGCGCACCGTTGCGGAGGATGATGTAATCCTCGTTCCGCCCGTCGATCGCGGCGACCACCCTTCCCGGGCGGCCACAAGCGCACGTGCCGCCGAGTGTTACGATGTCCCCCACCTCGTACCGAAGCAGAGGGGTCGCGGGATTGCTCAGGTTCGTCCCAATCACCCGCTCACCAGCTCCATTGGGGTTTGGAAGGAATTCGACCGCGGCGAAGTCTTCATCCACATGCAGGCATCCGAGCTCACACTCGGAGATGTTGGCGACCGCCTCCGCCATTCCGTAATGCTGCCTGGGCCGAACCCCAAATGCCTTCTCCAGCAACGCGACCTGCTGGGGGAGGACGTTCTCAGCGCCCAGCGTGATCCAGCGGACCTGGTAACCTAGATCCAAGCCTTCGTCGAGAATATACGCGGCGAGAAGGGCCAGGACCGAGGGGTATCCGTGGATCCACGGAAGGCGGCGGCGACGCAACTCCTCGACGTACGCCCGAAGGTTCTCCGGGCTCATGTGGTAGGCGCTGAACATCACCTGGCGAGCCGGGATGTTGTACCGCCAGAAAGGGGGCTTCGAAACCCCAACGGGAACCACCGATCGCCCCCCGAAATAGGCGCACCACGTCCCGGGCTCGATGCCGTGCCAGCGGCGATATCGCCACCAGATCGCCCACTGCTCGCGGAGCGCTTGCCGGGTCGAGGCGAACCTCAACCCCGCCCCCGTCGTTCCGCTCGTGTGGACGATCACTCGATCCCTCGCCGGCACAGCCTGCGAGAGAAGCCGGGAATACTCATCCTGAACCTCCTGCTTGGTGAGGATCGGCAGGTGCCGCAAGTCGTCGAGGGTCCGAATTTCGTCAGGCGCGATCCCGGCGGCATGGAACCTCTCGCGATAGAAAGGGACCGTCCTGGCGCAATGCCTGACGAACTCGCGCAGCCGGCGGTCCCGGTATTCCTGGATCTGTTCGGGAGACAGAAACGCCCGGCCCTCCGCCTCGGCCAGCAACTGGAAGAACTCACGAGAGTATCTGGTCCTCCCGATTCGCCAGCCTTCGATGCTGACCGCGAGGTTCTGGAGAGAGACGGGCAGACGCAGGTAAAGCTTCTCCAGATCAGTCATGGGTAGCTGCCACGGGTCCTTCCGGCCGACGCTCGATGTGGCCCACCCAGCCGAAATGGGGCTTGAAGTGGAAGGTGCTCTCGACGGGAATGTCAGGGAGCTTCCCGTTCCACTCCGGCCGATTGCTCCGCACCTCCACGTCCGGCCAATCCCACTCGGCCAATGGGAAGTGCTCACAGCGGAACGCCTGGCGGATGATCGGCACGAGCGCGGGATCGAAGCCCATCAGCGTCGCGCACGCCGCGTCCACGCTCGCCGGGTGCAATCCGAACACGATCAGGCCGGCGTGAACCGGATCGGGATTCATCGGCCCTCTCCCCTCGCCGGCGATGACCCCGTCGACGAGCACGAAATGCCGCTTCCGGAAGCGCGGCTCGCCGGGTCGGAAGGTCCCATCGGGATTGCCATAGAGAGCGATCTTGTTCAGATCGAGGCACATCCGCCAGACGGTCTCGTTCCCCCACCAGTTGCCGCTTCGAATCACTTCTTCCGTATCGCCGAAGATGCGCGTGCCGATGCGCCGGGCCTGCCGATGGATCCACGGCCCGAGCCCCGGGACACGGCGCGAGAGCGCGCGGAAGAACGGGACGATGGCTCTCTCGGCCGAGTGCTTCGCGTCCGGGGCCGGGTGCTCGTCCCCGCCCGTCCCGGGGTGGCCCTCGGTGTGATGCGGGAGCCAGTTCTTGTCGCCGTTGATCCCGACCAGGTTCTTCAGGCTCACCGTGATGCCAGCCTTCTTGTGCGTCTTCAGCTTCGGCAAGCTGAAAAGGACGTCGCAGTGGATCGGGCTCGCGGCGATCAGGTACTCGTGTCGTCCACCCGAGTGATGATAATTGACCTCTGCGACATCGTAGTCCGCACCGTAGTAACGGCCCTCCCCCCCGTGGTTCGCGAACTCGCTGCTGCTTCCGAGGTCGTAGGCGATGTACCCGAGCGGGTCTCCTTCGAGCGCCCTGCGCTCGACGATCACGCCGTCGCGGTTGACCCACTCTTCCTTGCGGAGATCCAGCACCTGGAAGTCCAGCCCATGCGATCGATAGAACCGTTCGAGCGCCCGGAGCCCGAGAAGGTGGACGATCGCCTCGAACGAAGAATCCGTCTGCGGCGCGTCGGCGACCACGACCTTGCCGCGTCCATCCAGCGCCAACCAAACGTAGTCGGCGACCGCACGGATGACGCTCCCGTGCGTGCTCACGTACCGCCACCCGTCCGGGTCCCGGGGGTGAAACTCCTTGACCAGGTTGGGCTTCAGCAACACCGTCTCCCCGGGTTCGAGCAGTCCTCGCAGAGAGTTCCAGCGAAGCGTGCCGACGTTCTCCGCATCGAGTCCGGCCAAACGGAAGTCGTTGCGAATCATGTGGCACACCGCGTTCTGACCCGCACCCGCTTCCCAGAACCGATACTCCGGGTACCCTTCGTCCGGCTGGAGCGGCGGGCGCTGCGCGTAGCCGGCCCGCGGACCGACCCACGCGACGACTCACTGATGATCGATCATCGGCTTTACCACTGTCCCTGGTCCGAGCTGCCAGGCCCAGGATCCGCCAGCGTTTCACCCGTACGCCAGCTCTTCAAGGAGCGCGACGTATTGCCGGGCAACCTCAATCCAATCCGGCATCGCCGAGACGATTTCCTCCCCGCGTGCGACACGCCTTCGCATCTCCTGAGGATCCGAAAAGGCCCTCTCCACGGTCTCGAGGATCGCTTCGGGATCCAGCGGATCAAAATAATACGCTGCGTCCCCACAAACATCGCGGGCGAAGTCGCGGTCGGATGTAAAAACGGGCACACCGTAATACATGGCTTCAACGTATGTGCCCGAGAATGATTCCAGTAATGTAGGCAAGATCATTCCATCGACGGCCCGATAAAGAGCAGGAATGTCCGCCATCGCTACCGGACCAATATTGACGATGATATCGTGGAGTCGCCGATCGTCAATCTCCTTGAGGAATGCTGCAGCCCCCGAGCCCTGGTCCCTGGCTATCGTCGTAATGATCCTGATGCCCATCTTCCGGGCCCGGATGAGTTCCGCGACGCGGAGAAAGACTTCTACGTTCTTGTGCACATAATAGCGAGTGAGGCAGAGGAGATGCCTCTCTCCCGGTCTACGTTCCGGCAGCGACGGCAGTCCAGGCGAAGCGGCAACGGGCTGCGCTATCGACACGGCGTTGGGCACGACCCGAACACGCTGCGGATCCAGAGCGTACTTTTTCTCGAGGCGCCGCTTGGCGGTGACCGTCTGAGTCACGATCTCCGACGCGTACGGCAAGCTCAACTCGAAGGCCTTGAGCCACGCCCGGCGGTACAGGCGGTGACGCCAGTTCATCCGTGACCATACCTCCGCGTCGTCATAGATCGCGTAAGGATGGTGAAACAGGACCAGTTGCTTGTGCCGAACGGGCAATGCAATGTTACCCATTGAAAAAATGACGTCCGGCCGTAGATCCCGCACGAGCCGCGGCACCCAGTAATAATCCACGAGAAATCGGGCCGGTAGAGACGAGAGATTCTTCGGGAGCACACGGATGATCACTGACTCCGACCCGAGCTGCTCATATCCGGCATTCCTTGGAGCGAGCACGTAATACGTGTGACCGCTGCCGACCTGACCCAGCGCCCGGAGAAAGTTGAGTGCGACGCTGCGCCCGCCGGCGACTCTGAGGCTGATGGCGTTGACCAGAACCTTCATCGTCCCGTTTCCCTAGACGTTGCCTGCGTAAATAGCCCCTCGATCGTCGAGCGACAGAGGGCCCGCAGCACCTCTTTCAACGCGCCCGTGACGAGGCCTGGCCGACGTTGTCGTCACCGCTTGGCTTACGGGCGTGAAAACGAAGTCCAGCCCCGCGGCACGCCAGGAGCCGCGCACGTCGCCACGCGGTGAGCTGAAGCTCGGCTGCGGACCTGTCATGCCCTCGGCAGCCATCGACGTGTGTGGACGTGCCCAGCTCATGACGGAGACGCTGCAGCGTGCTCGATCACGCGAGCGAAAGCCTCCACCATCTGGTCCATGGTTCTGTTACGCTGGTAATGCGCATGCGCCGCACGTCCCGCGCAGACCGAACGTGAAGGGTCGAGTGCAAGATCCCGGAGCGTCCGACAGAGGCCCGGCAAAGATCCGTCGTAGAACCAGCCCGATACCCCATGGGCGAGGTTCTCTATCTCCGGCCCATGGCGAATATTCCTCGGCACCACCACCGGGACGCCATAGGCGAACGCGTGAAGCAAGCCGAGTCCAATCGGCCCGGGCGACACATAGGCCAGGGATTCCTGGAAGATCTCCTTCAATTCACCCGGTTCTGTGATGCTGCCGTAGAAACGCACGCGGTCGGCGAGGCCCAACCTCCGCGCCAGTTCCTGGAGCGACGCCCTGACGGGACCGTCCCCAACGATAGATAGGCCGACCTCCGACGGAACCTCGGACCGAATGCCGTCGAACGCGCGCAGGAGCAAGTCGACCCGCTTCCCCTCCCGGAGTCGTCCGACGAAGAGGAATTGTGTGCGGGGACGACCGGCATCGAAGCCGGAGTTCGGGACGTGAATCGTGTTCGGCACGACGAACAGCTTATCCGGGGCGACGCCGCTCGCGATGAAATCTCGACGTCCGGATTCGCTGTAGAACGCGACAGCCTTTGCCCGCTTCGACAAGGCGATCCGTAGCGGGCGAGCTGCCCGCGATCTGCCGAAGCCGTGTCCCCAGTATACTAGACGCCGGGACAGCTCCGGACTCCACCCCAGCCCGACGCACGCTAGCCAGCGGATGTCGAACATGGCGACCGTCACGTCGTGCTGGCGGGCGATGTCGCCGACACCTCGCTGGATTCGGAGGCCCAGCGTGCGGATACAATCGACGATGATCTCCTCGAACGCAGCGTTCGGCTGCTTTGCAGACGCGCCAGAGTGCGCAACGGTCACCGAAAACCCCGGGCGCCGCGCGAGCTGGTCGAACAACGGCACCCGGTAATGCGGGATTTCTCCCTGGATGATCAGGATCCGCAACGGCGTTCGACTCATGTGTCACCGATCATTCGAGCGTACGCACCACGATCCACCGTTTCGGCGGCATCGCGACCGTGCTTTGTCCCTCGAGCGTTTTACGATCCGAAACGAACGCCTCGACTGCCCGATGGCGAAGTCCTCCAGATGCGTTGAGAGTCACCGGACCTAGACCCGGCACACTACAAGGTAGACCGTACCTGGTCACCACCAGGTCGGCCGCATATTGCGCGCGTTCTCGCCGGCACTACGCCCGGAGCAGAAGGCCGGCCCAATCGGCCATACTCCTAGCGCGCCATCGCTGCCTCGAGCACGACCAGATATTTCTCGACCATCGTGTCGAGGCTGAAGCACCGCTCGGCGACGGCCCTCGCACCTCGAGCCAGTTCGGCACGGCGCGCGAAGATCTCACGGAATGCAGCCACGACGAGCTCGTAATCGGGTTCCTCCAGCCGAAACGGATCGCCGCGATATGGTACGAGGATGCCGGCCTCCGGGGGCACGAGCTCGCGGAGTGCCCCGGTGTCGAACCCGCCGATCGGCAGGCCTGTAGCCAGCGCCTCGACGACAGCGTTCGGGCATGGGGCGTTGATCTCCAGGCAAAGGAAGGCGCCAGCCTGGGCAAAGACGCTCGGCATCTGCTCCCGAGGCATTGCGCCTCTGAACTCTAATCCCGGAACCCTGGCGAGTCGCTGGCGCGTTCCGTCGGATACACGGCCGCAAACGATCGTCCCGCGGATGACGCCTTCGTCTTTGAGGCGTCCTGCGACCGTAGCGAGCACTCGCTCAGTGACCGGGTCGCTCTCCACGGTTCCCTCGACGCACAGGAGCACAGGTGGCGTGTCTCCGCTTTCGGCGGATGGGACTGGGGCGAAGCGCGTAAGGTCGACGCCGTTGTAGATCAGACTCTCCGGGCACCGCGCAGGTCCGAAGGCCCGATGCCACCAGCGTCGAATGAACTCGCTCTGGTAGACGACGTGATCCGCCAGGTGGTCGCGGATGAAGCGCATGAGGGTCGTAGTGGCCTCGGCACGAAACCACTTCTTCCGACTTGGCCCGGGAAGACGGTGGCGCCAACTCATGCCGTCCAGGCGGTGGACGATCCTCACCCCCCGAAGTTTCTGGCGGATGAGCCATCCTACCTTGCTGGTTCCTGCGACGACCAGGATGACGTCCGGTGTGACCCCGGCGTCAGCGTAGACCACGCGCCAACCACGCTTCTGGAGCGCTTCCTCGAGCCGAGACTGGAAACTCCCGGGTCCGCCGATCGCCGGCGGCGGATGCGGGAATGCGATCGTGGGCCCTCCCATCGTGCTGTCGCCTCGCCAATTACCTCGCTGTTGGACAAACCTCAACACGCTCTGGCCACCAGGCAGGATCCCAAGCGGAGTTCACGATGCCGGGATTCTATCCGTGATGATTCGGACGCGTGCGCGGAGACTGCGCCGCTGCTCCGGCGTAAGTGCAGCGGTTGCGGCGATCCCCGCCAGCACCACGAACGTGCCCGCAGCCAGGACCGCCGCAAGTACCTTGCTCTCCACGTCGATCCGCTCACCAAGGTACGCGGAACACGCGAAGATGGACGCCATCACAATCAGCGGACGAGGGAAACCTGTCCGCTGGTGCTCTTCCTTTCCGAAATAGCCGGCAACGAGACGCGGGTAGGTCAGGGTCAAGACCGACCGGCCTACAATGAACCCCAGCGGAACCCCCGCCACGCCAAGGCGAGGGACCAGGAACGCAGAAAACCCGACGGAAAGGATTACGGCTGCCGCGCCCAACAAGACTTTCCGGGGCAGCTCTAGCGTGACGTCAATTATGAATGCATCATTCCGAATGAAAACCAGTTGCGCGGTCGCGAGCATCAGGAGCAGGTTCACCCAGCCACCGGCATACTTGTCCTGGCCTACCCAGAACCCGATCAAGGTAGAGTTCCACAGGAGAATCGTTCCGCCGACAACACTGAGAACCAAAGTCGTGAGCGCTCGGAGCTCCTGTCGGACCGAGAGGACTCTCGCGAACTCCTTGCGCCCCACCAGCCCTCCGATCCCGGGTATCGCGGCCCCGACCACCAGGGAAATGATCCCGACCACGCTGTTCGAGAGGTAGCCCGTCAGGACATAGCTCGTCACCGCCTCGGATGACAACAGCATGCCCAGCACAACGACGTCGCTGGCGATAAGGAGCTTGTTGACGAGAGCCCATGCCAGGTACCAGAACCCGAGGCCAGTGAATCTACGGATCTCCTGGGAACTGGGTCGCTCGACGCCGAACCACGGAAGATAGCGTCGAACGAGGTACCAGAAGAGCAGTCCGGTGCAGATGCTGAGAAGCAGCTGTGCCGCTGCCACCCCGATCAGGCCCCACCCAAGATGGACCGCCGTCGTCATGAGTGCTCCGCCCAGGACGTTGAGGCCCGCCACCACTCCCATCCGCTTATAGCCGAGATTCATTCCCCTGAGGGTAGCTTCGGGCAGGCCGACGAGCCCTTGCAGCACGAGGTTCAACACCATGACGCCGCATGCGACGCGGGCAATGGTGTGGAACTCCGGCGGAGCCTTGAGTATCAGGGGCGCCAGAACGACCAGGATCGCGCCAGCAAGCAACAGGAGTGGCAGGAAACGCAACCAGACGAACAGAGCACTTCCGACGAGGCGTCGCTTGCTGTGGTCGTCGGCAGATTCTTGATGGTTGGCCACCACCCACTTCAGCGCCTGAGTCGGCCGGCCGTCGGCCACGGACACGTATGCCACGAGACGCCCAAGTATTTGCCAGAAGCCGAACTGAGCGCTCCCCAGCCCGCGGACGAGAATGGGCGTCACGACGAAGTTAACGGCAAGCCTTGCGCTGTAATCCAGGAGCGCAGAAACAGCGTTCAGAGTAGCTCTTTGGGTCCTGCGGCCGGCGCTTCCATTCCTGGCCACGGCTTGCAGCTTACTCGTCACGCCAACACACCCTTCGTTTTCTAGCTTCACACGCACGCACCGCCGTTTCCACCTCCGCCAGCGTCTCGTCGAGCGATCTGGCGGAAGTGTCCAGCCGAACCACCTGGACCGGGCCATGCGCGGTGAGTGCGGCCACCACTTTCGAGAAGCGCTGACGACATTCTCGAAAAAACACCCTCCGCTCCGGTGCAAGGGCGTGCTTCATGCGATGTCTTTGCGGCCTCCGATCCATGCGATCTGCGAGGATCTCGTCCGGCGCATCGAGCCAGACGATGAGATCGAGAGTGCGCGCCCAACAGCGAATCCGTCGATCCCACCACCTGATCGATGGAGCTTGCGGATCGATGCTGGTGAGCTCACTCAACAGGGAGAGCAGGAAAACAGGCCCCTGGTCGAACAGCGTGATCCTCGGCTCGGCTCTCCGCGTGGTCAGGACGCGCTGCAAGGTGTCCAGGTAGGCCATGGTTCGCCAACCGAGGACTCCGCCTCGAACCGGAACTCCGCTCACACATGCCGAAAGCACGGCTTGCGCAAAGCGGGGGGCATACGCTGCTCGCCGGATCCGGAAGCCCGTCTCGATATCGGCGTTCCGCTCGGCCAGAGCGCGGGTTATCGTACTCTTTCCCGCACCCGCTGGGCCCACCAGCTCGACGATCGTAGAGGTATTCGACATGGCGTGGCGCTTGGGGCCAACGAGCGCGGTCACACTTCCCTCCATACGACCGATCGGATCTGCCTGAAAACCTCGTCCGCAGGCGATGATGCATCTATGATGTGGGCCGGCACGTCCGACCAATCGGCCTCCCATACTTCACGACACCGTGCACGCACTGTATCGGGAGGTTCGTCGATCTTCCGCCTCACAGCCACATCCGGATCCACTCTGAGCACAATGAGCACCTCCGGAGGGAGGAACTTCTCGTAGTACGCCTCCTCCGCGCGCATCAGGTATCGGGTGAGCCGACCCGCCGACCTCGAATCGCAGACGTACGAGGCTTGCGGTCCGTCCATGAGCCTGAGTTGTGGAATCGGAAAGCGATCGCAAACGACGATCCCGCCGTTCGTCGCGAACCGCCGAGCCCGCGCGAACGCCCGATAGCGATCGCGCGCCAGGCACACCCGTCTGGTTAGCCACAGGAGCTCCGCAACGCCGATACGCGCGCGGCGGCCGTCTCGCTCCCCACCCCTCCGGTCCCACGAAGGTTTGCGTAGGAAGGGGCGCACAGCACGGAGCAGGAGATCCAGGAGAAGTGTGCGCTTCGATCGGGGAGGTCTCCCCAGGTGGACCCGCATCGTCGCGAACACCGGGGACAGCCATTCATAGACCGCCTTCACCGCGGTCGATTTGCCCGCCCCATCCCCGCCGATGAAGGCGACGATCGCTCCCCCACTCACCAACAACTTCCCGGTTGGCATCTTGAATACGCGACGACGCACGAGATCCGCGACCCGATTTCGCAGCTTTGTGACCCGATTGAGCGCCGGGTGCTCCAGCCGGAATGGCGCTAGGCAGGCCTCCAGCCGCGCTCGGGCCATGCGACGCAGCCAAACACCGCCCTCGAGGAGCGCGCGCAAACAGAGATCGAATGTTTCGTCATCGACGACCGGCAAGCACCGCTCCAGCTCACTGGCAACGCGGTCCCGATCGGCCTCCGCCAACAAGAATTCGAGTTCCCTCGAGGCACTCCTGGAGAGCCTGGCGCTCCTACGCGCAAGCGCATCCAGGATCGAGAATTTCAACGTTGCCCGAATGACGAAGACAAGGAGTTCCAGCTCCCGCGAGGGCACCGGCAGGAGATGCGTCTCCCGACTCGACTCGAGGATGTGCCGCTCGATGGGAAGGTGATAATTCTTCGCCAGGTCGTGCCCGATGATGAGCTGAAAATGGGCGTGGACGTGCACGAACCGCCCAGTTCGTTCATCGAAGGCGTAATAGCTCCTGATGCCAGGGAGGCGCCGCCCCTCTCGAGGAGCCGCTTCCTTGAAACGCAGCCGCGCCAGGACATCGAAAAACCTAGACGCACTTGACCGCGCCACGAGGAGATCGAGATCGCTCTCGCCCGATGCTGCACGCGTCAGGTTAACGTTGCTCTTCCAGTGGCAGTACTCGATTCCGGTCCTAGACAGCTCGGCGCACAGCTCGCCGATCAGCGGCGACACTGGCAAGTCATGCATGACTCCACCGTCCCGGTTTGCCTGCATTTGCCACGGCGTGCTCTTGGTGAACCGCAAGGCGCGGGCAGTCAGGGATCGGGGTCAGCAGGCGCCTCCGGCTCATTTCGCATAACCCGATCAGGAGGCCAAGGTAGAGCCAGTTACGCATCTCCCCCATGACGATGCTTGCGTTATGGAACGACATGTGGACGAGCAGCGCAATCGTGGCCGACAAAATGCCCGCGGCTAGGACGCGGCTGCCATCGGGTATCGAGCGCAGGCGCGAGAGCGCCGACGCCTGCCGCAAGGCGTGCACGTACATCACCAGCACGACAACGGCCCCGACCCAACCGTATTGGACCCCTACCGAGAGGAACGCATTGTGCGGCGCGATCGAAAGAGCATTCGCCACGAGGAACGGGTCAGGGTTCAGGCCAAAGAATTCGTGTGCGCGCGCCGCCAAGTCCCCTAGGGCTACGTCGTGCGGCACGCCGAATGGATGCATGAGCACCATCGGAAGGTAGGTGACCCAGGTGGCGTAAATTCGCGGATCAGCTGTGATATCGCCCTTGGAAACTCGTTCGATGATGATCGGCCCCAAAAAAACCAGCGCGCCCAGGACAGGAACGCCGTACAGCACCAAACGCGAGAAGACGTGGCGGCCGTAGACCAACATCCCGGCGGCGAGACCGGCGACGAGACCGGCGAGTCCTGACCTGGAAGCCGTCCCTACCAATGCAACGGTTCCCAGCACTGCCGTCAACCGACTGAGTTGCCGGCCAGGATCTCCGTAGGGCCGATCACGCGAGAGTGCGAAAAACGCCGCCAGCGCGGACGGAGGAACCATGGCATAAGCCAATGCCACGGGGTGGTACTCGAGGCCCACAGCGATGTTGCGGCCTCTCCAGGCATAGACAGACCATGGCACATTGATCCCAGCAAACAGTTCGAATATTGCCACGAGCGCACTCGCGCAAACCACCAAGAAAACCACTCGTAGCAGCCTGCGCATCCATGGCTCATGAGGAACCAAGCGGACGGAGATTACATATATGACGATCCCCGTCAGAATCTGAGCCGTCCGGAGGCCATTCCATCCTCCCAATCCCAGCAGGTGACGGAAGCCATCGATCGCGATGATAGCCACCCCTCCGGCCAGGCACAGCCGGCCATGCCGGCCCAAGAAGATCCATCTTGCGTTGCGGGGATCCAGGAGCAAAGACACGAACGCTACACCGAGCAAGAGAACCTGCGGCGGAGCGTGCACCGCGGCCTCGAAGGGGGCGGCCCAATACGCAACCGCCCCCTGTGCAACGAAGGCCCCGGCGGAAATGGTGAGCAAGAGGAAAGCTATCCGCTCGGGCCAGCTTATCCGGCGACCCGGTACTCCCGTAGGGTTCAGCGATCTCATGACTGTCTCTGCGGGGCAGTCAAACCCGACCCGAGAAACCTGGACTTGCATCCATGGTAGCCACGCCGCCGAGAAAGAATGGCGGCCTCGGGGCTGGATGAACAACCTTCGGTGGCCTTCGCGCCCCTCTCCTCTGGAGGCCGTCCTGTCTGGATGCTCCGAGCCAGAACCGCGAGATCCTGGGCACCACCGTCCTCGATCCACAGCTCGCTCTCCTTCAGCGAGAGCCCCCAGAGTGCTCCCAACACCGGCTGTCTTTCCAGGAAGCTAGCCGTCGCAGTAACCATAGGCTCGGTTCATCGCACCGCCGATTCGTGCGAACTCCGAAAGATCCCGGACCGACAACTGTTGCCGCCAACGTTCGTCCTTTTGGATTACCGTGTGCGCACGGTCGAACAGCATGGGGTTGCCTGGAACCTGGTGATAAGTCCGCCGCTTCAGCTGGATCATCTCCGGCACGTAATCCAACCCAATGAACGCACAGATTCGGCGCAGCACGTTCTCGGTGTCGTCACACAGATCCTCGTAACGCACCCTGAGCTTCCAGCTGTTCCGTGCAGCCACGGCCATCTTCCGGTTCATCCCGGGCACCTGGCTGACAAGGCGGACCATCCGGTGTGACCCGACCACGACCGCCACATCCATCAGACTGGGCAGGATCCTCCGGACACCCGTGCGGGTCCGACGAACTCCAACCGGTGCATGCCGATACCACGTCCCGACCGGGACACCGAGTTTTCGCGCGTATGCCAGAATTACGCGCGACCAGTACTCACAATCCTGGATGGTTCGATTGCACGAGCACTTCCGGCTCTCGGGCTCGAGAGACAAGCGGTGTACCTCTCCAAATCCCGAAATCAACGGATGGTTACCGAGCAGCAGGTCCAGCAACGTCGAGCCGGACCGGCCCGATCCGGCGATGTACAGGAGTCTCACACAGGCTCCTCGAACTCAACTCGTTTCAAGGGGGTTTCCGGCGATGCCAGGCCGACCTCCCACCCGAAGAGGACGGACGACCAAGACACGCTTCCGAACACAGGTCCGGGCACCCCGAGGCGGGCGCCCGACACAGGAAACGGAAGGGCCGGGGTCCCTTCCACCAGACACCTGCCGGCAGCCGTACTTCTCATGGACCGCAGCTGCTCTGCACCGCCGCAGCCACGGTTACGGGCTTGGGTGATCGAGCGCCACCTGAACGTTGAGCCCCTGCACGAGTGCTTTCTGGTTTTCCTACAGTCTCCAGCGGTCCGGGTCCGTGGAGTTTCGCTGCGCCTTCGGCTCGAGAACCTCCCGCCCCAGAGCGGCCCCGTACGCCTCCCACCGCGCCGCCTTCTCGAGCGCCGCCCTGCCCAGGGATCTTGCCCAGCCGGCTCTCGCGGTGTCAAACGTGCTCGGCGGATTCATCGCCCCCGCTGGGGGCCGGACCGCAGCGCCGGTCGGGAGCCCAGGGGCGAGAGCGCCTGGCCACGGCAGGCGCTCGGGCGGAAGCCTCGCCCCAAGATACCGCCGTCGGGCCATCTCCACCGTTCCCGGCCAATGCTCGCCGGAGAATACCTGGACACGCTGCCGGTCGTCCCCGGTCCCGACCGCCTCCCGGGTTCTTGGCCGCCAGACTCCTCTCATAGCTGCGAGAGCGGTCCGTGCGAATGTCAGGAGGTTCTGACCAGCACCGCGGCGATCCGCTCCCCTGCCCTCCCATCCCACCCCTCCGGGCACCGCTGGCCCAGCTCCGCCCGCCCCTCCGACACCGCCTGTCGGAAACTGGCGTACACGCCTTCAGCGGTCAACGGCCAGGGCGCGAGGCGATTCGTGCCCTCGGTGATCGTGATGGGCCGCTCGGTCTGCTCGCGGAGTGTCACGCACGGCACCCCGAGCGCGGTCGTCTCCTCTTGCAGTCCCCCCGAGTCGGTCAGCACGACGGCAGCCCCGTCCACGAGCGAAACCATCTCGCGGTACCCGACCGGCTCGAGCACCCTAAGGCGCTCGAGGTCCGCGGCGAAGCCGAATCTCTCTGCGTTTTTGCGCGTGCGCGGGTGGATGGGAAGCACCACCGGCATCTCCTCGGCCACGCGGGCCAGGGCCCCGAGCACGGCCCGCAGCGCCGCCGGGTCGTCCACGTTGCTCGGCCGGTGCAGCGTGGTCACGGCGTAGCGGCCCCGCTCGAGTCCGAGGCGGCGCGGCACGTCGAGCTCCCTCGCCCTCGGAAGCTGTTGGAAGAGCGTGTCGATCATCACGTTGCCGACGAAGACGATCCGCTCCTCCTCGATCCCTTCGGCGATCAGGTTCGGGTGCGCGTCGCGGCTGGGCGTGAGCAGGAGGTCCGAGAGCCGGTCGGTCAGGACACGATTGACCTCCTCCGGCATGCGCCAGTCGCGGCTCCGGAGCCCAGCCTCGACGTGCGCGATGCGGCAGCCCGTCTCCTCCTTGAGCTTGCTCGCGACGAGCGCGCAGGCGAGGGTGCTGTTGACGTCGCCGACCACGACGAGCCAGTCGGGACGGGTCTCCAGGAGCACGGGCTCGAAGCGCTCCATGACCCGCGCGGTCTGGACCGCGTGGGAGGCACTGCCCACGCCCAGGTAGAAGTCGGGGGCCGGGAGCTCGAGGTCGCGGAAGAACGCGTCCGACATCTGGGCGTCATAATGCTGGCCGGTGTGCACGAGGATCCCCTCGTGCCCGGCCTCGCGGAGCGCGCGCAGGATCGGCGCGACTTTCATGAAGTTCGGCCGCGCGCCGGCGACCAGCAGAACCCGCATCAGTCGTCCCCTCCAACCGCCACCGGCCTGGCTTGCTCCTGGCCGCTCAGCCCGACGATGCGGGCCTGCCCGGCGTAGCCGCGCATGACGCCCCGAGAGTCCACCACCAGACGGGCCCTGTCTGCCACGTGCTGGTAGTCCACACAGCTGTGGTCCGTCACGATCACCACGGCGTCCGCCCAGCGGAGCGCGGTGTCCGTGAGCTCCACGCTCCGGAGCGGGAGGTTCCGGAGCGGCGTGTGTCCGTCGTCCCGGATCACTGGGCAGTGCGGGTCGTGGTACGCCACCTCCGCGCCAAGCTCCTGGAGCATCCGGATGATCTCGAGCGCCGGGCTCTCCCGCAAGTCGTCGATGTCCTTCTTGTAGGCGATGCCGAGGACGAGCACGCGGCTCCCACGGACCGCCCGCCCCTCGTCGTTCAGCGCATCCGCCACCTTGCGAACCACGAACGCCGGCATCTCGGCGTTGATCTCGCTGGCCAGCTCGATCATCCGGGTCTTGTATGCCAGCGTCCGCATCTTCCAGGACAGGTAGTGCGGGTCCAGCGGGATGCAGTGGCCGCCGATCCCCGGGCCGGGCGTGAACTTCATGAACCCGAAGGGCTTGGTCGCCGCCGCGTCGATCACCTCCCACACGTCGACGCCGAGTCGATCGCAAACCTGCGCGAGCTCGTTGGCCAGCGCGATGTTGATCATCCGGAAGGTGTTCTCGTACACCTTGGTGAGTTCGGCCGCCTCCGCGCTCGTGACCGGGACGATCGTGTCGAACACGCGGCGGTAGAAG
>ERZ795042.997-NODE-997-length-19747-cov-25.188808_pt1 | contig 19747 bp, 21 predicted proteins | sample MGYA00375126_ERZ795042 | MGnify/ENA primary metagenome ERZ795042 (study PRJEB30171, sample SAMN05518105) | compost metagenome | isolation source: Feedstock adapted compost from Newby Island compost facility, Milpitas, CA | place: USA:Newby Island compost facility...
GGATCGCCTCTTCGATCACCGCCTCGAACCCTCGGCGCTCGATCTCGTAGATGAAATGGCTGCGCATCCCCTGCTCCGCCATCCATGCAAGGACATCGGGGCCTGGCCAGTACCCTCGCAGGCCGACCTGAACGAAGTTCCGTCCGTCGATGTGGCCTGCCTCGATCAGGCGGCGCATGGGGGTTCCGTGGCTGAGCAGCACGCCCCACGAATCGTTCGCTGCGTCGGCGTGGGCATCGAAGTGGATGATGCCGACGCGACGGCCGTAGTGGTCGGCGACCACTCCCGCGGCTGGGAAGGTGATGGAGTGGTCGCCGCCGAGAATGATCGGCACGCAGGCGGGCGCCGCCTCGAGCAGCTCACGGAGCTTCCGCCGGATCGCCTCGTGGCTTCGTTCGATGTCGCCCGGGATGCAGGGAGCGTCGCCGGCGTCGACGCCTCGAAGGACCTGGAACGGTTCCACGCGCAGCCCGAGGTGGTAGAGGCCGGTCTGTTGGAGGTAGCTTGCCGCCCGGATCGCCCGGGGTCCGAACCGAGCCCCGGGACGGTGCGTGACGGCGACGTCAAACGGCGCCCCGACCACCGCCACGTCCGGTCGGAGCTCCTTGAGGACGGAGGGGTCCTCGACCCACGGGAGATGGAGGAAGGTCGAGATGCCCGCGAATGCGGGGTGTGGGCGGCGCTCCGTCACGCCAGTCAGCGTACCGGATCGTGCTCCGGCGGTGGGCGTTAGGGTGTGACGACGACGGTGCCGCTGCTCTTGGCGATGAACCAGTACGCCTCGCCCTCCTGGAGCCGTTCGAGGGAGTTCGCCCAGGGCGGAAGCGCCGGGCTCCAGCGCTGCCACGACTGCGTGAGCGGGTCCCAGCCGTAGACGATCTCGATGAGGTCTGCGTACGGCTGGAGGACCGAGGTAGAGGTCGTTGGCCCAGGCCAGGTCGAGAGGTTCGCGCCGGGCAGGAGTGGGAGCGGCGGCGGTTCGGGCGCGGGCGTGGGGGTGGGCGTTGGCGTCACCGTCGGCGTGGGAGTCGGGGTGGGCGTGGCAGTGGGTGTGGGCGTCTCTTGACCCGTCGCCCCGTACAGCGCGTACAGGCCCTCGAGGTCGTCGTCCGTGAGCTCACGCTTCAGCGAGCCCTGACTGTAGGTGGCGTACATCACCGCGTTCGGGTTCTCGGAGTGCGCGAGGCCCAACGCGTGACCGAACTCGTGCAGGGCCACGCTCTCCAGGTCGACTCGAACCGGCGAGCCCGTCGTCCACTCCCACTCCGGGTCGATCTCCATGTCGAACTCGATCGCGGCGCGCGGTGAGCCGGCGAGTTCGTACCACGTGCACGTCACCGCGAGGACGCTTCCCGTCTGCGGCGCCCAACCGACCGTGTTCTTGTCGTCCAGCGTGCCGTGGCATGCACCCGTCCCCGCGCCGCTCTCGCTGCCGCCGGAGAACGTGAAGTCGGCCCCCGCGTTGCTCCACGTCGCGGCGCCTGAGCCGATCGCCGCGGCGTGGCCGTTCAGCTCGGGCGGTGCTCCGTCCGGGTTGTACTGCCAGGTCACGTTCCGCTCGGGCCACCACCAGCCAGCACTCGCCCACTGCGCGTGCGCGCCGCCCTCGTCGACGCGGACTGCATCGGGGAAGCGGGCCGCCATCGCATCCTTCGCTGCCTCAGCCTCCGCTTCGAAGTCCGGGCCGTCGAGCACGAACATGAGGATGCTCACCCCGTACCAGTTGCCCTCGTGCTGGACGAGCAGGTCGAGGTGCACGTCCCGGAAGCCCGGGGGGCGGGGCTCGGCGAAGCTCTCGTGCGGTGCCGCTGCCACCGCCAGGAGAACGAGACCGACGACGCTGCACACTGCTGCTGCGAGAGGCGTGCGACCCACCTCGCTTCCTCCTCCGCCCCGCGATACCGTACCTTGCTATGAACGTCGGCACGAGTGCCTCGTCTGTACACCTCCTGCTGACGCAGGAGGCTGGCGACTTGCGTGTCGACGGCGTGGCGGGAAGGGAACTCGATGCGAGTCGGATGTCCGCGGGAGCGGAAGCCCGGCGAAGGCCGCGTCGCGGTCACGCCTGAGGGCGTCCGCGAGCTCGTCCGCGCAGGGCACGAAGTGGTCATCGAGGCGGGGGCGGGCGAGGAGGCCGGCTTCGGCGACGAGGCGTATCGGGACGCCGGCGCCCGCCTCGCCCCCTCCGAGGGCGTGTGGGACGCAGACCTCGTGGTGAAGGTGAAGGAGCCGGTGCCGGAGGAGTACGGGTTCCTTCGTCCCGGCTCGCTCCTCTTCGCCTACCTCCACCTCGCGGCGAACCGGGATCTCGCGGTCGCGCTCGTGCAGCGGTCGGTGACCGCCTACGCGTACGAGCTCGTGCGCGGGCCCGATGGGTCGCTGCCGTTGCTCGCCCCGATGTCGCAGATCGCGGGGCAGATGGCTGCCGAGGTTGCCGCCGCGCTCTTGAAGAGGCCGGGACCGGGACGGGGGAAGCTCCTCGGCGGCGCTGGAGGCGTCCCGCCCGCGCGCTGCGTCGTGGTCGGTTCGGGCTCGGTCGGGATGATGGCGGTTCGCCGGCTCGTGGGGCTCGGAGGCTCGGTCACCCTCCTCTCCGATGACCTCCCGCGGTTGCGCAGCGTGCACGAGTCGTTCGGCGGAGCGGTGCGGACGCGCGTGGCAACCCGCACGGCCCTGGCCGACGAGATCGCGGGCGCGGACGTGCTCATCCTCGCCGTCCACGTGCCCGGGCGGGCAGCGCCGAAGGTGGTGTCGCGGGAGATGGTGCGTTCGATGGGACCGGGCGCCGTCCTCATCGACGTTGCGATCGACCAAGGGGGCGCAGCGGAGACGAGCCGCCCCACCACGCTGACGGAGCCCACCTTCGTGGAGGAAGGCGTCGTTCACTACTGCGTGACGAACATGCCCGGAGCCGTTCCGCGAACGAGCACCCAGGCGTTGGTTGCGGCGACCCTCCCGTACGTCCTGCGTCTCGCGGCGCTCGGCGCCCGTGCCCGCGAAGACCCGGAGCTCGGACCGGCGCTCGTCACCGAGGCAGGGAGGATCGTGCACCCGGACGTGGCGGCGGCTCTGGGAACGGATTCGCCCTGAACCGCTCTCCTTCAGAGAGGCTCGTACCCGACCACCCCGGCCTGCTCCAGCGCCTCCAGCTCTCGTTCGTCGTACCCGAGGGCGCGCAGGACCTCGCGCGTGTGCTCGCCGAGGAGCGGCGCTGGAGATCCCGGCGAGGGTCGGCGCCCGTCCCGCACGATCGCCAGCGAAGGGTAGAGGGCGAATCCGACCACCTCTCGCCACTCTCCCTGCCAGAAGTCGCGCTCCACGAGCGGCGGGAAAGCGAGGAGTTCCGCTTCGTTGAGGACCGGTGCTGCGGGCACACCCTCGGCGGCGAGGCGCGCTGCGGCCTCGAGCGGGGGCAGGGCGCGAGCCCACTCCGCGAGCTCCGCGGCCAGCGCGGCCGGGTCCCGGCTGGCAGCGGCCCGCTGGAGGCTCGTGAGCGTGGCTGGGGTTGGAGCCTGGACGGCGAGCCACGAGTCTTCGCCCGCTCCCGGGACCACGGCGGTGAAGGAGCCGGGGCGGGCGTTGCCGAGCCGGCGGGGCGCCGCACCGGTCCGCTGGGCTTCGACGAAGAGGAAGGCGACGAGCGGCAGCATGGCCTCTAGCTGGGAGACCTCGACGCACCGGCCGCACCCGTCCCGACGGCGTGCGAGGAGCGCGGCGAGCGTCGCGACCGTGGCCGTGAGCCCGCCGACGGGGTCTCCGTAGGCGTTGCTCATCATCTGCGGCGGACCGTCGGGATAGCCGGTGGCGAATGTGAGCCCGGCCATGCTCTCGATCGTGTTCCCGAAGGCGAAGCACCTCGCTTCGGGACCTTCCTGCCCGAACCCGGAGTGACGGAGGATGACGAGCTGCGGGTTCTCCGCCCAGAGCCGCTCCGGGGCGATGCCGAGCCGCTCCAGCGTTCCCGGGCGGAAGTTCTCGACCACCACGTCGGCGTCACGCACGAGACGGAAGAGCGCCTGCCTCCCCTGCTCCGAGCGGAGGTCGAGCGAAACCCCGCGCTTGCCGCGGTTCACGGCGTTGAACACGTGGCTCCGCTCGTGCAAGCGAAGCTCGGGGTCGAAGCCCGGCCCGCCCCCTCTCCACCAATCCGGCGCTCGGTGGCTCTCGACCTTGATGACGTCGCCGCCGAGGGAGGCGAAGATGTGGCCCACGAGCGGGCCCGCCCATCCCATGGAGAGGTCGACGACGCGCAGGGCCGGTTGGCGCCAGGGGCCCGAGGAGGGGTGCGCGCGGCGCGCAGCGCCCGGCCGGCTCGCGAGTACGCGGACCGGTACGTGCGGCACCCGGTAGGAACGGCCGTCCCCGTTCTCCCACGTCGTCCAGGCGCCTCGGGCCGCGAGCTGGGGCGAAGCGAGAACCTCCAGCGGATCCGGCGTCGGCGCCGCCGGAATGCCCGAGTGTTGGAGTTCGTGATACAGCTCCCAGCGATGCTTCCTGCTCAGCCAGGGGAGAAGGTACGAGTCGAGCGCATCGAGGTTTCGCGCGCGATCGCCGTGCGTGCGGAAGCGCGGGTCTTCGGCAAGCTCCGGCATGCCCATCGCTTCGGCAAGCCGCACCCACTGCCGGTGGAGCGCAGCGTGGATCCCGATGTATCCGTCCGCGCAGGGGAGGGTTGCGATCGTGGGCTGGGTCGGCGCGTAGCGGGCGCCGGTGCGCGGGCGGATCCGGCCGTGGTACTGGAAGGCGACGCTGTCGTAGATCATCGTGGCCGTCACCGCCTCGAGCGCGGAGACTTCGCTGAGGCCGGGGGGCGCTCCCTCGAGCGCTTGCGCGAGCGCCTCGACCGTCGCGAACAGCCCGGCGACGTACGAGGCCTGCGGTCCCGGCGGTGAGAGCGGCTCGCGCCCGGGCTCCCCGGTCGCGGACATCCAACCGCCCGCGGCGTGGAGGATGAGGTCGGTTGCGGGCCGGCCCGACCACGGGCCCGTGGCTCCCCAAGGGGTCACCCAGATCACCCTGCAGCTGCGGGCGAGGGCGGCAGCGCGCCGCGCCGTCGTCTCCGCATACGGAGCGTCGGTGACGAGGATGGGGGCGTCGAAGGTCAGCGAGAGCGGCGAGGGCGCACGCTCTGCTCCCGCGAGCAGCCAACCGACCGCGGCATCGGATGGGTCCGCGGCCGTCACGTGTCGGAGCTCCGCGCCGAGCCCGCGGAGCAGCCACGCAACGAGGGCCCCTCCGGGTCCGAAGGAGGCGACCGCGAACCGGTAGCCTTCGAGCAGGGCACTCACTGGAGCGCATCTTACTGGCCGGCACGGCGAATCCCACTCGCCGGGTGACTCGACGGGTATTGCGACCTGTCCGACGCTCGTTCACTATGTCGACGTTCCGGGAGGCGGGCCATGTTGGATCGGGTGGAGACAGTACTCGGGCCCATCGAAGCGAGTCGCCTCGGAGTCGTGCTTGGACACGAGCACGTCCTCGTGACTTTCGGCGAACATCTCCACTACCCCTGGCTGTTCGACTGGCGCAGGACGCGGGAACGGGTGGTTGCCGAACTGAAGGAGGCGAAGGCGGGCGGCGTCGAGACGCTCATCGATCTCACCACCCCCGACCTCGGCCGGGACGTCCGCTTCGTCGCCGATGTCGCCAGGGAGTCGGGGATGAACGTCGTCGTGGCTACCGGGATCTGGAGGGACATCCCGCGGCCGTTCTGGAGCCGGGACCCCGACGAGATCGCGGAGATCTTCGTCCGAGAGATCGAGGAAGGGATCGGCGACACAGGCATCAAGGCGGGAGTGATCAAGGTCGCGAACGACGCGGAGGGGGTGACGCCGGAGGGGGAGCGCGTGCTTCGGGGAGCGGCCCGGGCGCTGAAGCGGACCGGATGCCCGATCAGCACCCACCAGTGGGCGCCGGCGCAGGTCGGGGCGCGGCAAGTGGAGATCTTCCGAGAAGAGGGTGCGCCGCTCGACCGAATCTGCATCGGACATAGCGCCGACACGACCGACGTGGCCTACCTCGAGTCGCTCCTGCGGGCAGGGGTGTTCCTGTCGATGGACCGATACCCCGGCGCTCCGGGGCGCCCGAGCTGGCAGGAGCGGAACGCGACCGTTCGGGCCCTCGTGGAGCGAGGGTGGGCGGACCGGCTGATGCTCGGGCACGACTACGCACCGATGCCCGTTCGCGCAGGCGCGGCCGAGGAACGCCGCAGCGAGCCGACCCGCTACCTCTTCCTCCACACAGTGGCGCTCCCTGCGCTGCGCGAGGCGGGCGTCTCCGAGGAAGCGATTCACACGATGCTCTGTGATACGCCGAGGAGGTTCCTGACGGGATCGTCGACGTAGGCAAGGAACGGAGGAGGGACGCGAAATGGCGACGGCCGGACGGGAGGATGCGAGGCGCCCGAGGCGAGGCGGTGCAGCGGCACCGATCAAGGTCCTGCTCGTGGATGACCACGCGCTCATCCGAGCCGCGCTGCGGCGGCTGCTCGAGTCCTTCGAGGAGCTGGAGGTGGTCGGCGACGTGGAGAACGGCCGGGAGGCGATCGCCGCTGCGGAAGCCCTTCGCCCGGATGTCGTCCTCATGGACGTCGTCATGCCCGGCATGAACGGGGTGGAGGCGACCCGCCAGCTGAAGCGTGCGCTTCCGCACGTGCGGGTGATCATCCTCACCGGGTTCATCGACGAAGAGCAGCTCGTGGAGGCGATCCGTGCGGGCGCCTCGGGATACCTCGTCAAGCGCTCGGATGTGGAAGAGGTTCGCCTCGCGATCCAGACGGTTGCCCGCGGGAACTCGTACTTCTCGGCGGCGGTGAGCGACCGGTACGACGTCGCGGCGCTGATGGTCCGGGCCCGCACGCACGGCAGCGGCTCTTCGCTCGAGCTCCTCACGCCGCGGGAACGCGAGGTGTTGCAGCTCATCGCCGAGGGGTACACGAACCAGCAGATCGCCGACCGGCTGTACGTGAGCGTGAAGACGGTCGAAGCCCACAAGGCGCACATCTCGCAGAAGCTGGGCGCCCGCAACCGCACGGAGCTCGTGAGGTACGCCATCGAGAAGGGGCTCTTCAAGATCGACGACCCGGCGAAGTCGGACGTCAGCGTGGCCGAGGAGGGAACCGCGTGACCGCGGTGCGGTTCGCCGCCCGGCGAGACTGAGGGGCGTGGAGTCCCGGCGGTTTCGGCTCCGGTCGCTCGCGGTCAATGTCTACCTGCCTACCCTCTGCTTCGCGTTCGGCGAGGGCCTCGTGCTCCCCGTCCTCCCGCTCTTCGCGAGGGAGCTCGGCGCGAGCCTGGCGATGGTGGGGCTCGTCGTCACGCTTCGCGGGATCGGCGCGCTCACGGCAGATCTCCCGGCAGGGGTGCTCGTCTCGCGCTTCGGGGGCCGCACGGCGATGCTGGTGAGCGCCGCGTGGGCGGCTGCTGCGGCCTTGCTCGTCGCGTTCGCGCAGAGCGACGACCAGCTGGCTGCCCTGCTCTTCGTCGCTGGGATCGGGTGGTCCATGTGGCTCGTCTCCCGCCTCGCGTACGTGTCCGACAACGTCCCGAGCGAGTATCGGGGCCGGGCGCTGGCGCTCGTGGGCGGGGTGCACCGGGCAGGCGTGTTCGCGGGACCGGTGGCGGGCGGGCTCATCGCCGACGCCTTCGGCCTGCGGGCGGCGTTCCTCGCCCAGGCGGTCGCTGCCGCCCTGGCCGGCGCTGCGGTGCTCGCGTACCGGGAACCCACGGCCCCGCCGGTCCGGCAACGGGGACCAGCCCACGCGCGAATCGTGGCGACGCTCCAGCGGCACCGTCGGGACTTCCTCACCGCCGGGTTCGTCGCCGTTTCCCTGGTGGTCGTGCGTGAGGCTCGCCAGCTCCTCGTTCCCCTCTGGGGGGACCATGTGGGCCTCGGCGTGGCGGAGATCGGGTTCGTGATGGGGCTGGGGTCGGCGCTCGACATGACGCTCTTCCTGCCGGTGGGGTTCGTCATGGACCGATGGGGGCGGAAGTGGACGATCGTGCCTTCGCTGCTGCTGCTCGGCCTCGGGTCCGTGCTCCTCACGCTCACCTCGAACTTCCCGACGCTCCTGGCGGTGGGGCTGCTCTTCGGGTGGGGAAACGGCCTCGGGAGCGGCGCCGTCATGACGCTCGGCTCCGACCTGGCGCCGCGAGCGAACAGCGGCGAGTTCCTCGGTGTGTGGCGGTTCGTCTCCGACCTCGGGCGGGTCGCCGGGCCCACCTTCGTCGGCGGGGTTGCGCAGGCCGGCTCCCTCGCTGCCGCCTCCTTGGTCGCTGGGTTCGTTGCCTGGCTCGGAGCGGCGGTGATGCTCTTCTTCGTCGCGGAGACGCTCCGGCGGGCCGATGTCGTGGTCCCGGTTGCGAACGAAGACGAAAGAACGTAGAAGCAGGCTCACCACTCGTGGAGGGGTCCAGTGCCGCGGATCGATGTTCTCATGGAGGGGTACAGCGTCGGCACCGATGTGGGAATCATCGGGTTCTGCAGCGTCCTGCTCATCGAGGGCGAGAAGCGGGTGCTCTTCGACAGCGCTCACGTCGGCCGCCGGACCTATCTCCTCGCGCAGCTGGAGGCGCGGGGGCTGACGCCGGCCGACATCGACTACCAGGTCCTGTCGCACGCGCATTGGGACCACGTGCAGAACTGCGATCTCTTCGAAGGCGCGCCGCTGCTCGTCCACGAGCGGGAGCTCCGGTACGCCCACCGCCCCCATCCGAACGACTGGGCCACGCCGAAGTGGACAGGCGCCATCCTCGACCTCCTGGAGACGGTGGAGGTCGGGGAAGGGTACGAGGTGATGCCGGGCTGCCGCGTCATCGACCTGCCCGGCCACTCACCCGGTTCGATCGGTCTCGAGGTCGAGACCGACGAGGGCCTCTGCCTCGTGGTCGGCGATGCCATCCACAACGCGGCCGTGGCGCTCCGCGGCCAGAACCCGCTGATCTTCTGGAACGAAGAGCAGGCCGCTGCGTCGATTCGCCGCTGCGTCCAGTCGGGGGCGCTCATCTACCCCGGCCACGACCAGCCGTTCTGGATCAGGAACGGCGAGGTACGGTACCGCTCCGAGTTCCGGATGACCCTCACCGGAGTCGGCCCGAACAAGCCCGGTGCACGATTCGTGGAGAACCCGCCCCCTCGGGAGCCGTGGATCATGCCCGGGATCGAAGAGCAGCGTCTGGACTGACGACCCGCGCCAGGAAGGCACCGAGCGAGCGGTCGTACGCTGCCGGGTCGGCGTTCCAGGAGCGGACGTGACCTGCGCCTTCCACCCGGTGGTAGGTGACGAGGTCGGGACGGATGCGTGCGAGCTCATCGCTCGTCTGAACGGGAACGAGCGGATCCGCTGTCCCGTGCGCGAGCCAGATCGGGCAGCTCCAACCGGAAGCATCCCGGAGGTAGTCGAGGTCGGCCCACGGTACGCCCAGCAACCAGCCTGCGAGCGGCAGCATCGCCCGGTGAGCGAGGGTAGGGAGGGGGTGCTGGTCGGCGCGATGCGCAACGGTGCGGCGGAAGTGGAGCATCGGCGCATCGAGCACCAGCGCCGCGAGACGCTCGCGGGCGGTCGGGCAGCGACGGAGGAAGCTCGCACAGATGGCCCCGCCCATGCTGAACCCAACGAGAACGATCGTTCGGGCGCCGCGATCGGCGGCGAAGCGCCAGGCGGCCGCGACGTCCTCCCACTCCTCGAGGCCGTACCCGTACCGACCGTTCGGTGAGCGGGGAGCATCGTCGTCGTTCCGGTAGGAGATGGCGAGCACGGTGAACCCGAGCCGGTGGAGCATCGGGAGCATGCGCAGGACCTCGCGGCGATGGGCGCCCTTGCCGTGTACGGCAATCGCCCATCGCTCGGGTCCGTCGCCCGGGACGACCCAGGCTGCCGCGTCACCGAGCGGGGTACGGTAACGGACCTCCTCGTAGTCGAGCTGGTGCGCGGTTCGCGGATCGCCCGGGTAGGCGAAGGAGTCGAACCGAGCTGGCAGCGCTCTCCGCGGGGGCTGCCCCCACCGTCGCGCGACGACGTACGCGGATTCGCCCACGCGCTCGGAGAGGAGGGCGTACCCTCCCGGGTACTCCAGGCCGACGACGGGCGGCTCCAGGGACGCACTGCGCCGCCGCGGCTGCAGGACGAGACGGTCGCCCGCGACGTCGACGATGCGGAGCTCGAGCCGAGGCGGTGCGGCGCGAACGAGAAACGCCTCCCGAGCGAAGAGCGCGGCGTACGTCCCTACGACCCCAGCAGCCGCTGCGGCTCCTCCGGCGAGCAGGGCGATCGAGGTGTGCGATGCCACTCGGATCAGGGGTGCCCCCGATGCCGCGCCGAACGGTCGCGGTCGATGGAACCAATGGTAGCGAAGGGCGCGGGCGATGCGGATCCTCATCGAGGCACAGCTGGCCGGGACGTGGGTCGTCCGCCTGCCGGACGGCCGCGAGGAAGAGTTCCAATCGCTCGCGGCCGCGCTGGACTGGGCGGCCGCGATACCCAGCGACCGTCCCCCTCAGATCCTCGTCCTCGGAGCGGAGGGTTCGGACCGCGCGGCTGGGGATGATACGCTCGAGCCATGAGGGTCGCCTTCGGTGCTGACGACGCGAACGCGGTGACGGACGCCATCCTCCAGGAGCTTTGCCGGCGGGGCGCGGAAGTGTTCGTCATGGGGGCGCCTGCGGGCTCGAAGGACCCCTGGGCGTTCGTTGCCGAGGGGGTCGCCAGAGCCGTCGCCTCCGGTGAGGCCGACACCGGGATCCTCTGCTGCTACACCGGGACGGGGGTGAGCATCGCCGCCAACAAGGTTCCCGGTGTGCGGGCCGCGCTCTGCTTCGACCCGGAGCTGGTTGCGGGCGCCCGGCGGTGGAACGATGCCAACGTCCTCTGCCTCTCGCTGATGCGGACACGGCCCGAGGACGTGCCCGAGCTCCTGCGGGCGTGGTTCGAGACCACGGAGGTCGACCCGGAGGAGCGGGCGAGCATCGAGCACCTGCGGAAGCTGGAGCAGCGGGGGTAGCCCAGGCGACTCACGAAAGGGCGAACACGGAGTACCGCACCGAGTTCCCGGATGCGGTGCCGACGGCGACGGCCTGGACCTCGTTCAGCCACCGATACCGTTCGTCCCCCGTCTCGAACCTCGGCGCGGTGCGGAGGTCGTACCCCTGCTCTGTTCGCCGCCCGACGCCCTCGTACGTCATGAGGATGAGGGCGCCGTCGTTCGTCTCGAGCGTGAGGCGAACGTCGAGGCGGATGCTCCCGTTCGGCAGCATCGTCACCCAGTCCCCGTTCGCCGACCCGCGCACGCGTCCGTTGAGCCGCGGACCGGCGAAGGTACCGCCCGTAACGGGAACGACGGCCTTCGTCCCGGTACCCGCGTCGCCGATGACGAGCGACTCGCCCGTCGTCGCTTCCAGTTCGAACAGGAGCTCGAGGTTCGGAGTCGGGGACATGCGAGACCTCCTCTGAGTTGCCCCGCGAGCTTCGGCACGGGGATAATGGTCGAGCATACGCCTGCGACGGCGGTCGTGGGTGTGGCAGGAGGGTGCTGTTGGCGTACTACATCATCGACACCTGTATCGGCTGCACGGCGTGCACGAAGCGTTGCCCGACGAACGCCATCAGCGGTGAGCGGAACCAGCTGCACGTGATCGACCCGACGCTGTGCATCAACTGCGGCGCTTGCGGGGTCGTGTGCCCGCCGGAGGCGATCCTCGACGACGAGGGCGACGTCTGTAAGTCGCTGAAGAAGAACGAGTGGCCGAAGGCCGTCGTCATCGAGGAGAAGTGCATCGGCTCAGGCTGCGAGCTGTGCATCAACATCTGCCCGTTCGACGCGCTCAGCCTGCAGCACACCGACCGGATCGACGACTTCTTCGGGGTCAGCACGGTGGACGAGAAGAAGTGCACCGGCTGCCGCCTTTGCGAGGACGTCTGCGGCTGGGATGCCATCCACATCTTCCCGCTCCGCTCGGAGATGAAGAAGGACGACTCGCTCCTCAGCGAGGAGGAGCTGCGGCTCGTCCAGCAGGTGCGGAAGACGCTGTACAGCCACGTCCCGCACTAGCCCGCGTACGACTCGATGGAGCGGGCGAGCTCGAGGTCCAGTTCGGTGACCCCGCCCGCATCGTGGGTCGCGAGCGCGATCTCGACCCGGTTGTAGACGATGCGGAGGTCGGGATGATGGTTCATGCGCTCCGCGACGAGGGCGACACGGGTGACGAACCCCATCGCCGTCACGTGGTCCTTGAACCGGAACACCTTCCGGATGGCGGTGGTGTCCCCCTCCCACCCTGATAGCTGGCTCAGCCCCTGCTTCAGCTGCTCCTCGCTCAGGCGCTCCCTCGTCATCCGGGCCTCCTTCGGTGCCGGTTTTCGAGGATTGTACGGGTCTTTCCCTCGGGTTGTGAGAGGCGGGCCGGCGAGCTGGTTCTCCCGTACCATGGCCTGACGTGGAACTCCGGGAGCCGCGGCCGGTCCGACGCCTCTCGCGGCGGAAGCTGCTCGTCGCCGCCGGCGGGCTGCTGACGGGTGCCGCCGTTGGGCCGCTCGCCTGCCGTGGGGGGGAGGAGGATCGGCCGCTCGCTCCCTCGCCGACGAACACCGCCTCCGGCTCGGGCTCGCCCACGTCGGAGGCGACGGAGGTCGTGCCCCCCGGGGAGCTCGCCACGACACTCGTCTACGTGGGCCTCGTCCGCGGGGACGGCGAGTTCGACCCCCATCGGACGCAGAGCGGGCCGCTCGTCTCCGTGCAGTCGCTCGTTTACAGCCGCCTCCTCGCCTACGAAAGCCAAGCCGACGGCGTCATCGTCCCCGACCTCGCGCTCGCGCTCCCCGAGCAGCCGGACGAACAGACGTACGTCTTCCGGCTCCGCACCGACGCGCGGTGGCACGACCTTCCACCGGTCGGCGGCCGGCCGGTCACGGCGGAGGACGTGCGGTTCTCGCTCGTGCGGCAGATCGAAGACGAGTCGTTCGTGCGCCATCACTACTGGCGGGTCGTCGAGCGGGTCGAGGTTCCCGCTCCCGATCAGCTCGTGGTGAAGACGAGCGCCCCGTACGCTCCGCTGGTTGAGCGGTTCGCCGACCCGAGCAGCTTCGTCGTTCCGCCCGAGCTGGCGGAGGCAGGGTTCGGACCGGATCGCCAGGTGGGAAGCGGTCCCTACGCCTGGGTCGAGTGGAGGGAGGAGGAGTTCGCGAGCGTCGTCCGCAACCCCGCCTGGTTCGGGGGGCCCGACCTCCCGCGCCTCGCCGGCATCACCGTCCACCATCCGACGGACGGGCGGCTCATCGAGGCGGACTTCCGCACGAAGCGGCTCGATGTCGCTTTCGTGAGCCGCCGGGAGGCGGATCGGCTGAAGGCAGCGTTGCCGGCGCTCGTCGAGTCGCAGGTGGGCCAAGCGTTCTTCTTCGGCATGCGCTTCTTCACGCCGGCGCGCCCGTACGACGACCCGCGCGTGCGGAAGGCGCTGGCCATCGCCGTCGACCGGCGGGCGCTCATCGACAGCCTCTTCGAGGGGTCGGGGGACGTGAACGGGTGGGTGAGCTGGCCGGTGCGCCGCTGGGCGATACCTCCCGACGAGCTCTCGACCTACCCAGGCTACCGCCTGGGAAGCGGCGGACGGGACCAGGACATCGCCGAAGCGCGGGCCCTGCTCGATGCCTACCGCGCGGAGCACTCGTTCCCGGAAGAGATCGGGCTCCTCGTGTTCGAGGACGTCGAGCAAGTGTTCCGGCTGGGTGCTCGGATCGAAGAGCAGGTTGAGTCGTCTCTCGGGATCCAGGTACGCGTCTACCCACTCTCCGCCTCGGACCTGGTGGAGCGGATGTTCTCCGGTCAGGCGCCGTGGATGGCCGGGCCGGACGCCGGCTGGATAGACCTCGACGATTGGCTCTACCCGTTCTTCCACAGCGCTGGCGCGCAGAACACGTTCGCGCTGCGAGACGAGGAGCTCGACGCCCAGATCGAGCGGCAGCGGACGCAGTTCGACCCGGAGGCGCGGCGGAGCCTTGGACTGGAGATCCAACGACGGTTGCTGGAGCTGAACCCGGCCGTGAACTTCGTCAGCGAGCGCGCGATCGCGCTCTCCTGGCCGTACGTGCGGGACTTCCCGCTCGACATCCTCCCGGGGTTCGAGTACCGGATGGCGAGGACCTGGATCGACACCGAGGACCCGGAGTTCCTGGCGCGCTAACTGCCGCCGGTTCGCGGGAGGACGAGCTGGTACCCCACGCCTCGGACGGTCCGCACCGCCACGGGGAGGTCAGCTTCGGCGAGCTTCCGGCGGATGTTCGAGACGTGCCGCCGCACGACCTGACTGTCCGACTGTCCGCCCTGACGCCCCGCGCTTCGTGCCAGCTCGGCAAGGGGGACGACTCGGTTGGCAGCCTGGAGGAGGGAGGCGGTGAGGGCGGCCTCCTGCCGCGTGAGCCGGACCTCCGCGTCCCCGTGCCGGAGCCTCCCTCGCGTCGGATCGAGTTCCGTGTCCCCGAAGGCGAGCAGGCGGTGCGAGGGCGTCTGGGCGCGGACGAGCTCCTCCATCCGCCGAGCGGCCTCCGGACTGGCGAATCGGCCCTTCAGGATGAAGTCCGACTCTGGGCGGAAGGTCGCGGGGATGACGAAACCGGGTTCCTCGGGGAGGAGAAGGTAGAGGACCGGGGCAGTGCGCCACCGCGGGTTCCCACGCAGCTCCTGCGCGACCTCGCCCAGCGCCTCGCCGGTGAACTCGGCGAGCACGATGAGGTCGAACCGCTGCGTGCCGCAGCGCCGGAGAGCTCGACCGGGAAGCGCCCAGCGCTCCATCACGACCCCCGGCCGGAACAAGGAGCGCCCTTCCAGCGTCGGGGGCGTCTCGGCCACGATGGCGAGGATCGAGGACACCGTACGACCTCCGCTCGACTCCTCTCCACGGTATCGAGCGCCCGACCGCCCCGATGATCGGGAGACTCCCGCAGGACGCGAGCTGATGCCCAGGCGATCGCTCGCGCGCAGCGTGGAATCAGGACCGTCGGAGTACCGAGGTCAGAGCCCGTGCTCGAGGATCTTCTCGGCGATGACACGTGGGTCCGGCTCGTACCGACCGGACGCGATCGCCGACCGAAGAGAGCGGATCTTCGCCTCCCGTACGTCCGGCGCTTCCCGGACATGCTGCAACGCTCGCGCCAACTCTGCCGCCTGGCTGCTGACGCCGACCCGGTCGGCGGGGGCGGATGCCGGAGGCTTCCGGGGCGTGCGCTTCGCACGCGTGATTGGGACGACGTTTCCGGCGTTCGAGGCCTTCGAAATCTCCGATGTCATCGGGCCTTCCTTCCTCGCGTCATGCTACGTCCACGGCGTCCCCGTCGCAATCGGATCCGGCTCGAAGGTTCGAGCCGGCGCGTCCAGCTCAGCGCGGACCACCAACCGGCGTTGGAGGTCTTCGGTACAAGTGATGAGCGTGGCGAGCGGCGTTGGACCGGAGCGGAGGACCCAGGTCTCGGTCGGCTCGACCTCGAAGACCTCGCGCACGACGTACCGGTAGCGCTCGGCCCCCGCCACGATCTCGATGACATCGCCAGGGCGGACGTGCCGGAGGTTGGCGAAAACGGCGAGGTTCCTGGGGTCTGCGACCGAGACGTGCCCCACGATGACGACGTTCCCAGGCTGCCCGGGGAGCGCCGACGTCATGAGGTGCCCTGCCGACCGCCACGGGACTTCCCACACCGGCTCCCTGCCCTGGCGAACGATTCCAAGCTCGACGACCGCGGCGTCGATGCCGGCCGAAGGCACGACGACGCGCGTCGGCAGCCGTCCTGCGGCCCCCCGCACGGCGACAAGCGGTTCGCTCAGGCCGGACGGCTCCGCTTCCTTCGGGACCGTCGTCGGCTCGCCGGAGGGCGCCGGAGATGGGGAGCGGAGGAGCGTCGCCGACACGTCCCATGCGGTGTAGGCGACCGCGGCGAGACAGACGGCGGCGAGCAGCAGGTCTCGCCACGTTCGCATGGAGCCCGCCTTTGAAGCCACGTTCCGTCTCCCTTGCGCAGCGGCGCTCACCCGGAGCATCGGCGCCCGCAGGGTGCAGCGAGAGAGTCGGTTCGGTTACGCTCGTAGACCTATTTGGTCACCGAAGGTGACACGCTTGGCGTAGCCGCTCCGGACGTGGCGTGATGAGGCGAGCGCGGCGATCCGATCGCCGAGACGAGCGCGGTCGGAGCGTACCTCCTCCAGGACGTCCGCCAGCGCGCGCCGAAGCTCGGTGAGCGCAGCCTGCTCCTCGCTCCCGAACGCTGCGGCGTCGAAGCGCAGGATCTCCCCGCAGCGCGTGACCAGCTCTTCGAGGAGGGCGAGTCGCTCCTCTTCGTCCGGCGAGCGGGAGCGCTCGGCGAGGGAGAGGGCCTCGCGAAGCCGGGCTCGAAGGTCAGGCATGTGACGGCTCCGCGGACCGCGTAGCCTGCGTGAGCCCGGCAGTGGCTTTCTTCCACGCTTCGGCGATGCGGCCGATGTGCTTCTCCGCCTCGGCGAGCTTCTCGAGATCGCCGAGCGTCGCCTCGACGAGCTGTCGGAGGCAGTACGCGTAGATGCCGGAGAGCTGCTTCGCGAGGTCACCGCCCCGCTCGAAGTCGAGCGTCGCGAGCAGCTCGCCGACGATCAGGTACGCTCGCTCCAGCTCCTTCAGGAACTCGTCGCGGCGCCCCTCCTCGTGGCGCATGCGCGCTCTGCGCATGGCGCGCAAGGCACCGTCGAAGAGCATCGTCGTAATGGCCACCGGGTCCGCCGTGGCGATCGTCGTTTGCCGGTACGCGGCCACCTTGCTTGGGGTCATCGTGCGTTCCTCCCTCGTCGCGCGTGTGCTGCACTACTTGCGCCGCTGGTCGTTGAGGGCTGCCAGCTGGTTCGCGAGCTGTGTGAGCGAATCGAACATCTGCTGTGCACGGGCCAACGCCTGATCCATCGCGATGAACTTCATCCGCAGCCGCTCGATTTCGCGATCGATGCGCTCCTCGAGCTCGGCCTGCCTCTCCTCGATGTCCTCAGCGACGGCGCCGTACGAGGCCGCTCGTTCGGCGAGCACCCCCCCGGCACCGGCCTGGCCCTCGAGGAACTGGGCGATCTGCTGCAACGGGCTCGCCTCTACGGGCGTGACGCGGATGGTGTGCTCGCCTGACTGGAGCGTCGGCCCGATGTGGATGGTGATGCCGGGGATGAGAGTGGTGTTCGTGCTGTTCGCGCTGACGGTCGCTTGCGTTTCGATGGGAGCGGAACCGTCATCCGGGTAAAAGGTCGCGTACAGGTTCCCTTGGCCGTCGTCGACGATCTGGTATCGGCCGGGCTTCGTGCCCGTGTACTCCCCGGAGATGCTGTCGATGGATCCGGTCCCGCCGGGATCGAGCGTCGCCTGCAGCTTCCAGGTGCTGAGGAGCGCCTGTACCGAAGCGGGGTCGTTGGCGAGAGCATCGGTGAACTTCGATTCGTCGAACTGCAGCGTGTTCGTCGTCCCGATGGCGGAGCCGACAGCGCCGAAGCTGATGCCGATCGTGGCGAGGTTGGGGTAGCTGCCGCTCAGCCCGAGTCCAGGGCCGGTGACGAGCGAGCGCAGGGTCGATTTCAGCTGGCGAACCGTCCAGTCTCCGCTCAGCTCTCCCCGCTCGTCCGCCTCCGTGCTCGTTTTCGTCGCCACGTCGATGGCCGCGAGGGCAGCGTTGAAGGCGTCCACGAACCCCTTGACGCTGGCGACGACCGCCTCCGTGTTCTGGACAACGGTGACGGTTACGGGGCTCCCGGGGTCTGTCGTCTCGACGAGCGTGAGCGTCACCCCGGTGAGCGGCGTGACGGTGTTCGAGGAGGAGTACTGCACCGGGCCTCCGTCGATGGTGTACTGCGCGTTCTGGCCCAGCGTCTGGGTGCCCGTCGTCAGGCCGAGCTTCTCGAGAAGGTTGCCGCTGCCATCGTCGGCGAGGGCGATGGCCATCGAGCCGGTCTTGGTGGCCTCGAGGATCACCCGGTCCTGGAGGACGTCGTACCGCGCGGTCACGCCCGCATCGCTCGAGTTGATGCGCGCGATGATGTCATTGAGGGAGTCGACTGCCGCGTCGTAGGTGATCGTCACGCCGTTGATGGTGAACGACTGGGTCCCGCTCGCGGGCGGGCCGTTCAGGAGCGACGCCTCCGCGAGCGGCTTGCTCGGGTCGAGCCGTGCGATGGAGTCGGTGCTCTGGCGGGTCGTCGTGCCGGGCGATGCGAGCAGCTTCGTCGCCGTGAGGAAGTTCGAGGTGTCCGTCGTCCTCCCGAGCTGGATATCCCCCGACGACGAGGACAGGGTGATGATGTTTGGCCGCCCGGCGGCGTCGTTCGTGATCGAGGCGGTGATGCCGACGCCAGCGGCGTTGATCTGGTCGATCGTCTCCTGGAGCGATTGCATCACCGCGATGCCCCGGGTGCTCGTGCGCTCCGTGGTTCCCGACGAGTTGATGAGGTTCGTCGCCGTGAGGAAGTTCGATGTGTCGGACGAGTCCCCCAGGGTGATCGCTCCCGCGGTGGAGGTGAGCCGGATGCTGTTCAGCTTCCCGTTCGCGCCCGCCACGAGCTGGGCGGTCACGCCGATGCCGGCGTTGTTGATCGCCTGGAGGACATCGTTGAGCGACTGCGTGGTCGGATCGACCGTGATGGTGGCTGTCCCGCCGTTGGCGGTGGAGATGGTGAACGTCCCCGCGGTTACGGCCGTGGCGAAGTTCGAGGAGTCGAGCGCCGAGGCGGCGTCGACATCGGTGGAGTCGATGGTGAGCGTGACCGACCCGCCTCCGGTCGTCCCGATCGTGAACGTGCCGTAGGTCGGCGTGAGGCCGAAGTTCGACTGATCCATCGGGGCGGTAGCATCGATGCCTGCGCTGACGACGCTCCCGGTGTGCTTCGTCGCGGTGGCGAGCTGCAGCACCTCGACCTGGAAGCTGCCGAGCGAGGCCGTGGGGTGGATGGTGGCCGAGACGGCGGTGCCGTCGATCTGCGCTTTCTTCAGGAGGGCCGAGGTGGGCGACGCGAGCGAGCGGGCCTTCGACAGGAGCGTCGAGAGCTTCTGCCGGATCTCGTCGAGGCGCTGCTGCCGTACTTCGGCGCGGGCGCGTTCGACCTCTAGTCGTTCGACACGCAGCATCTTCGCGGCGCGGATCCGTTCCAGGAGGGCCTCGGTGTCGAAAGTCGCGAAGATGCTGCCCATGCGAATCGGCTCGGTCATGCTACCCCCTCCGCTCGAGAACGAGTCCTGGGCCCTCCCCCCGCGCAACGAGCGACTCGATGTCGTAGGCAGCGGTCACCTCGCCTGTCCGGCGATCGCGGATGCGGACGCCGCGGAGCTCGCCTTCCTGGACATCGAACTCGAGAACCAGGTGGTCTTGGTCCTCGAGGGCGAGGAGGCGGACGGAGCCCGCGTTCCCCCGCCGGTAGCGGCGGGGCGCCTGGTGGCGTTCCCGCTTCCCGTCCGGCGAGGGCGGCGGCGTCCGGATGCTGATCGCCTCGACGGAGGACAGGCTAAGGTCGCGCATCGTTCGCTACCTTCCGGGCTTCTCCCTAGTTCTCGGCGGCGGTGCCAGGATTCTTCAGTGACGGTTGGGGAGGGGCCGGAGCGGCCCCTCCCCGCGGTGCGTTGCGAACGCCTCCTACGCCTGCAGGAGCGCGAGTGCGGCCTGCGGCATCTGGTTCGCCTGGGCGAGGACGGAGATGCCCGCCTGCTGGAGGATCTGGAGGCTGACGAGCTGGCTCGAGAGCTCGGCGATGTCGGCGTCGCGGATGCGGCTCTC
>ERZ795042.999-NODE-999-length-19722-cov-110.321605_pt1 | contig 19722 bp, 18 predicted proteins | sample MGYA00375126_ERZ795042 | MGnify/ENA primary metagenome ERZ795042 (study PRJEB30171, sample SAMN05518105) | compost metagenome | isolation source: Feedstock adapted compost from Newby Island compost facility, Milpitas, CA | place: USA:Newby Island compost...
AATTTACGCACGGGGAGTGTCAGGTAGGCTCAACGGCAAAAAACTGCCAAGAGCTGTGGCACGGAGAACCGTGAACTCGTGTAAAGCCTGCTGAGCAGGCGCGTCGACGTCAAGCCTGTCGGGAACAGGCGAAGGCGCCGACAGCATGAGACTCCGAACACCTGCGAAACCCCAGGAAGTGGCCACGGGCAGAGTTGGCCGGTTACTTGTGAAACTGAGCTCATCAGAAAAGGGATAAAACCACCCCATAGACCTTGACCCGTCCTTACGGAGTTGAGGTCAATGAGCCAAACCGAGTCCCCTGCTGGCGAGCCGCGCCGGCCGAGTCTTGCCGCGCGCTGCTTCTTCAAGAACGCGATCGTCTATCGACTGCCGAAGGGCTTCGATCTGTCCTCCGCGCAGCTCGAGGAGAGCCTCGCGAAGCATCCCCTGACAGAATGCAGTCCGCTCGAGACGGAGCGCCGTGGATGGGTTGCCGCCACGCCGGTGAGCGACCGGCTGGTGTACACCGTGAACGGACAGCATCTCATCGCACTCGGCACGCACACGAAGATCCTCCCGGCCTCGGTCGTTCGCGAGGAGACCCGAAAGCGGGCAGCACTGCTCGCCGAGGAACAGGGGTTCCCGGTCGGCCGCAAGCAGCTGCGCGAGCTCAAGGCGAACGTGACCACGGAGCTTCTCGCGAAGGCGCTCGTGAAGACCCAGGTCATCCGGGCGTGGATCGACTCCGTGAACGGGTGGCTCGTCGTGGAGGCCTCCGGCGCCGCGCGCGCTGAGAAGCTCGTGAGCGCGCTGCGCGATGCGCTGGGCTCGTTCGCGGCAACGCTCATCGAGACCGAGCACGTGCCGGCGACGGTCATGGCGGGCTGGCTCCGTGCAGGCGGCGCCACGCATCGCTTCTCGCTCGATTCGGACCTGGAGCTCCGGGCCCTCGACCAGACGAAGTCCGCAGTGCGCTACGTCCACCACGCGCTCGACGGGCAGGACATCCAGGTGCATCTCAACGCGGGCAAGACCGTCACGCGCCTCGGTGTGACCTGGAATGACCGCGTCTCGTTCGTGCTCACGAACCGCATGGAGATCAAGCGCCTGCAGTTCCTCGCGGTCGAGGACGAGGAGCGCTCCGCCGAGTCCGTCGAGGAACAGTACGACGCGGACCTCGTGCTCATGACCGGGGACTTCGCCGCACTCCTCTCCGATCTGGTCGAGGCCCTCGGCGGGCTCGTCGGGACCGACGAGGAGGCGACCGAGTAGGTCTCGCAGACGCGGCTCACACCGGTCCGTACGGCCGGTGTGAGCTTCTCGTGCGCCCCTCTCTGCGCACGCCCGTACAGGCCGACCCTCTCGTAAACCCATCTCGAATCGCTCGATTCGAGATCGCACCGCACCGTTTCAAGCGACCCTACGCACAGCAGCACCCTTTACGCTGCGTTCGCTCCAATCTCGTAGACGCGTTCGATCCACGTACCGTGCACCTGGTCGTTGGCCGTTCGCATCTGCTCCCAATACTTCCCGATCCAGATGTGGATCGGGACGTGGCCACGACGTCGGAGGGCGTGTGAAGAGCATCGAACACTGGTCCGGTGAGGGCACGATCGAGGGTGAGGCAAAGTGGAACTCACGGCTCGGCGTCGACCAGGGTGCTGCGCGCGATCGCGGCCAGCTCGACCTGCGCGTGGCGTACTGCGCCGGCCTCGGCCGCAGGGTTCTGTGCTCGGTCCGGCACTGGGTCGTCCCCGGCATGGGGCGCGAGGCGAACGTGCACCCCGAGGGTTAGAACACCGCCGGCGTCCGGGTGTGCAACCTCACCTGGAACGAGCTCGTGCGGCAAGCCCCGAGGAGCACCGCGAGACGCTGCGGGCCTACCTCGCCTGGAAGGCGAAGTACTCCCAGCTCCCGGCGAGCGCGCGCCGCTCAGCCCCCGCTGAGGCCTGACCGCCTGTTCACCGAGCGAATCTGTGCCTTAAAAGGCTCAGATTGGACAGTTTCGTGCCTTTTAAGGCACATGTGGCTGGTCAGGGCGCGCGGGGCGTGATATGCTTTAAAAAGCACAAAACTCGCGAATTCCTGCCTTTTAAAGCACATGGCAAAGAGCAACACGGTCATCAGGGCCCCGCCGTACGAGGTGGAGACCACCATCCGTCGGCTCGGGGCAAACCTGCGCACAGCGCGCCTTGCGCGGAACCTCTCGATCGAGGACGTCGCGGAGAAGCTTGGTGTGAGCTCCCGGGCGGTTCGGAACGCGGAGTCCGGCAAGCCCGGCACGGCGATCGCCGTCTACCTGGGGCTCATGTGGGTGTACGGCCTTCTCTCCCAGGCCCAGGACCTGGCCGATCCCGCGCGCGATGACGAAGTGCTGCGTGCCGCGGCCGAGCGTGCGCACGCGTACCCGACCCAAAGGGGAGCGCTCGACAATGACTTCTGAGTGCTTCGTGTACGTGATGCTGCCCGGCCAGACCGAGTTCGTGACCGCCGGGCGCTTCGCGCTCGGCGAGGATCGTCGCGGCGTACCCGTCGGGCGCTTCATCTACGGCCGTCGGTATCTCGAGCGGCCGGATGCGGTGCCGATCGATCCGATCGAGCTGCCGCTCTCTGCGCGCACGTACGAGACCACCCGGCTCAAGGGTGTCTTCGGCGCGATCCGCGATGCGAGCCCGGATTACTGGGGCCGGCGTGTCATCGAGAAGCACGCAGGTCTCGCCGTGCTGAGCGAGATCGACTACCTGCTGCAATCACCGGACGATCGCGCCGGAGCGCTCGGGTTCGGGCTCAACGTGCAGCCGCCGGCGCCGCTTCGCAAGTTCAACCGCACGATGGACCTCGAGCGGTTGCAGCGGCTCGCTGATCTGATCATCGCGGATGAGGAAGCGCCGGAGGAGCAACCCGGGAATGGCGAGGCCCGCGCGGACCGCGCTCAGGTCGAGGACCTTCTGCTCCTCGGGACCTCCATGGGCGGTGCGCGTCCCAAGGCGGTCGTCGAGGACGGCGGGGAGCTCTGGATCGCGAAGTTCAACCGGACAGACGACCGGTGGAACCAGGCGCGCGTCGAGCACGCCATGTTGGCCCTCGCGCACGAGTGCGGACTGCACGTCGCGCAGTCGCGTGTCGTGCAGGTGGGTGACCGCGATGCCCTGCTCGTGAAGCGCTTCGATCGGTCTCCGGCAGAAGGGAGCTACACACGTGCGCGGATGCTGAGCGCCCTCACGCTCCTTCGCGCGGAGGACACCCATCAGGACAGGGATCGATGGTCGTACGTGCTCCTTGCGGAGGAGCTTCGTCGCATCAGCGCACGACCCGAGGAGGACGCACACGAGCTCTTCAAGCGCATGGTGTTCAACGCGCTGATCTCGAACACGGACGACCACCCGCGCAACCATGCGGTGATCGCTCCGGAGCACGAGTGGCGGCTGTCCCCGGCGTATGACCTCATGCCCACACCGCTCGTGAGCGAAGAGCGTCGGGACCTCGCGCTCATCATCGGCGATTACGGGCGGTACGCGAATGTGGCCAACGTGCTCTCTCAGTGCGCGCGCTTTCTCCTCTCGAGGGAGGAAGCCGCCCGGATTGTCGATGACCTCGAGAAGAAGGTCAGGTCGCGCTGGTATGCCGTGGCACGCCGCGAAGGCGTGAGCGAGCAGGACTGCGAGCGCATCGCGCGCGCATTCGTCTACCCGGGATTTCGGCTGGAGATCCGTCCGTAGTCGAAGCCCGCCAGCCAGGTGTGAGCGGGCAGGGAAGCCCTTCCGCCTGTGCGCGCAGAGCCTCCGGGTCATCACTGACTCTCGGAGCGCAGGCGCGCGCGGCAAGCCCCCGACCTCCCTGGCCACGCGCGCCGTGCCATAGCACCGGGCGTGCGCGGCTGCCGCCAACCCCTCGTATCGCCAGCGCTCGGCGGCTGCCGGGTACCTGCGCCTCGAGCATATCCGATTGAGGCCTCGCTCTTGCCCACCGCGCCATCATCGACCACGACCTGACCGCCGAGGTCGGGTGCAGCACACGCGTCGATCACTCCCGCCAACGTCCGCCCAACCCGCGCGGCAGCTCGTGGTAACCGGATCAGAACACCCCGTCGTTCGATGCTCGGAATGCCCTGTAACAGAGAGGCAGGTCCCGCATCGGAACCAGCAGGGGATGTTGGAACCAGTAGGGGAGGTTGGAACCAGTAGGGGATGTTGGAACCAGCAAGGGACGCTGGAACCCGCAAGGAAAGTTGCCGAGAAAGAAGCGCACACGAGGGTGAATGCGCTCAGGTGTAAGCGCGAACGGGCGTATGTGCACCGGGGTGTAAACACGTAGGGGTGTCGATGCGCAGGGGTGCAAATGCGTCGGATGTAAACGCGCCCGGGGGTGTGAGGACGTTCGAGGTGTGAGGGCATTCGGGGATGCGCACGCCCGCATGTGCATGCACCCGAGGGGAGAGTCGACCAAGCGGGAGAGTCGGTCAGGAGGGAGTTGGTTCAGAGATGAGTCAGCTCACAAGAGGGAGAGTCGGCTCTCAAGGAAGAGAGCCAGCTCAAGGAGTGCATCCGCGCAGAGAACGAGTCCGATTCCCATCCTCCGATCTGCTTGCACACACGCGCTCCGGCCACACATCGGGGCGCTTTCTATACGCAGCAGGTCAATGAACATCACAGGAGAGAGGTTATGAAGGATCTCGTTTCCCGCGTCGAGAAGACGGTTCTCAGGCCGACGCCGATTCGCAAGCTCGATAGCAAGCGGCTCCGCAAGGAGATCGCAAACCTCGAGCGCCTCCTCAAGCAGTCCCACCAGGCGAATCAGGCGCAGAGCAAGGATGCTCTCGAGCAGCAAGCCTCCACGGTCGCAAACGGAGAGGGCAATCCGCCGAAGGCGACCGAGGCGCGCGAGAGCGTCATCGGCGAGCAGCTGCTCAATCTCCTGAGTCTCAGGCTCCAGCTGTGCCGGACCGAGCTCTCGCGTCGGCGTCTCGCTCGAAAGAGCATACCCAACCGGTAGCTCGACGCGATTCCCACCGACCTCCCCGTCTGCCCGGGGAGGTCTTTTTCGTGCGTCTTGTCATCCTGTGAGATCACCGCAGAGACCTCGATCGGGAGGGAGCGCACGATCAGGAGTGAGAAGCGTGACCAGATGAGGTCGGAGCGGTCAGGGGGAAGCGAGCGGTCAGAGGGAAGTGAACGGTCAAGAGGAAGTGAGCGATCAGGTGGAGGGATGCGACCAGGTAACAGGAAGGCCATCAGAAGGAAGGAATCTGCAACGGGAAGGAACGCGACCAGGTGACGGGCGTGACCGAGGGGGAGGTACGCGTCGGGATTCGCGGAGCGCCTTCAGGTGAAGGTGAACAGAGGGGCGGAAAGCAACGGTAAGCGGTGCGGGATGAGCTCGAAAGTGTGCGAACAGAGGACGACGGGCAGGCTCGAGGGAATGTGATCCATGACGGACGTGAGCATGCGCCTCAGGGATCCGCGAGGACGAAGAGCGAGGCTGTCGGATCGGGATAAGTCGGACGTGTCCGGCAGAAACGATCCCATCCGGGTGAGGTTTGCTCGCGTTCCGCATGAGATGCCGGGTCGGGTGATGCGATCGCGGTCCGGTGCGATCGAGCGCTCTCCGACGGGTCGATGAGCTCGGCGCTGAAAGCCAAGCCCGCGGGTTCGAAACTGCGGTCTACGGGTGAGTGCGGCAACGCGATTTTCAGCGGAAGGCGACCGCATCGGAAGAAGCCCACGGGTGAGGATTGTGAGGGGCTGAGCACACACGCTCGGGTTCGGTTGAAAGGCTCCCGATCGGACTGAGTCGAGAGCGCGCGGGCAAGGGTACGCCCACGCAGAAGAGTCGACGCGAGGGGCGCGGGTGGGTTGGTCCGCAAGCTGAGGTTGCGGGAGGAGCCAAGCACTCAGGCAGAGACCGGTGCGGCCGGCGGGCTCGGCTCGCCGGCCGAAGAGCGGGTCGGGCTGCGGGGAGGTTTCGAGAGGAGATACGGGTTCGGTGCGAGCCCGGGCGACGGTGGGGTTGCGAGCGGCTTTCGGTGTGAGGTGCGGGCGGGGTTGAGACACGGGCTTGCTCGCGCCGCGGGTGATCCTGAAGTTCGAAGGCTCTCGATCCAAAGCGGCGCGGGGTACGCAAGCCCGATCGCCGGGGTGGTTCGAGGAGGGGAGATTTGCCCGCGGAAAGGACTTTGAAAGGAGCACGAACCCCATCAGCCCGAAGCTCTTTCCGTGAGCTTCGGACGCGGCTTTGCTGCCAGTTGAGATTCATGCGCTCGCAGTTGAGATCAGCTCGAAAAGCCCTGCGGGGGCATGCCGTGAGACCCCCGGAAGGGAACGATTGGATGGGTTATCGAAACGGGATCGGCCGGGGGACTGGATCACCATGCTCCTTGCCGGTTTGAGGGCCCCTTGGACCTCTCATACACCCGCTGAGGTGTGCGCCGGGTTGATCCGGCCCGGAGGGCAAGCAGAGCCGCCATCGGCGGGCCGACGCGGAGAAGTACACCGTGAGGGCCCGCGGCAAGGACTGCGAAAGCGCATCGCAAGACGCTCGCACGACCGCCTCCGTCGAGCGCGAAGCGCCCCCCTCCCAGGCCACGAATCCGCGCTGCAGCACCCTCCGTCCTGCGACAGCACGCAGGTTCTCGGGACCGCATCGCAAGATCGACCCGAGAGCGGTCCAGCGAACAAGTCGTGGAGGGGTTGACTCAACCGTAACCCCGCGTACGGCCACGAGTTTCGACGCCCCGTCGAGGGGCCCGCCGTGAGACCCTTGGTCCGGTTCGATTGGCTGGGTTTCGGAAACGAGCTGCTCCGAGGGACTACACCCCCGAGTCCCTGGTCAGTCGGGAGCGCCTGGAGGGGGTGGGCACAAGCTGGCCTTGCCGACGGTTTATTCCTCTCGCGCCCTGTCCGCTGAACCGCTTTCACCTGAGCGCGCAATCACTTAGCGCGTGGTCGCGTGTGCTGGGCTCTGGGTACCGCCCCTGGGTGTCGTTAGGGCCCCAGGGTGGATACCCAGGGGTCGCTATACCGCAGCATGACGCTGCCCGAACCGGTTTCCTGTCGCACCAACGCACTGCTCGCCGCAGAGTACAACGAGCTTCGTGTGCTCAATCTTGTGCGCGAGTTTGGACATGTTCGTCGCAGTGAGATCGCACGCGCCGTGTGGCCGAAGTCATCGCCGCGCGTTGCGAAGAAGATGGCCCAGCGGACCGTCGCCCGACTGCTCGCAAGTGGACAGCTTCTCGAGAAGCCGAACGCTCTCGGCGGTCGTTCGCTCGTACTCGCGGGGCGTGGCGCACAGCGTCTTCGGGACTGGGGCATCGATGCACAGGACGGCTACGACTTGACGTCCGTCGCCGGTCCACAGTTCTTTCACCGAACGCTAGGTACCCGTTACCTCATCGAACGCATGGCTCGTGGTCATCAGGCGTTCGGGGAATATGCACTCTCGAAAGGCTGGGGCCCGATCGGTCGAGGTGAACTTGCGGAGCGCTTCTCAAAGATCCCGGACGGCATTGTGCTCGTACCCGGAAAGGAACGCGGGTACGACTCGACCGTGCTCGCCGCCGATTGGGTGGAAGTGGAGTCCTCGTACAAACCCGAGGAGGAGCTCGAGCGCATATTCGCAGTCGCATGGTGTGTCGGATCGTGGCTCAACACTGCGGAGACACTGCTCCTCGATCGCGTACTCTTCGTGTACGACGCGCGGCATCGGCACGAGAACATGATTCTCGGCTCGCTCAAGCGCTACCTTGCTGCGCACCCTGACTCGAATCCTGATCTTCTGTCGAGCATCGTGCTGGTACGGTGCAGTATCGATCTGCCACTGGTGTGGCGCGGCTACCAGGAGCTCGACAGCGCACACCTTCTGAGCCTGAACAGCTCCCTGAACACCGGGACGAACTGATGACGATTCTGTATCTGGCCGAGAAGCCTTCTCAGGCACGCGACATTGCCGAGGCGATCGGCGTCAAGAAGCGCGGGAACGGCTACATCGAGGTGACCGGAGGCAAGGTCACATGGGCGCTCGGACATCTGCTCGAGCAGGCGATGCCCGAAGAGTACGACGAGAAGTGGGGCGGTCGCTGGAGCTTTGACACGTTGCCGATGATTCCTGCGGAGTGGAAGAACGTCGTCGTCCGCAGCAAGGCCGAGCAGCTCAAGGTGATCAAGGGGCTTCTCAAGGAAGCGAAGGAAGTGGTCATCGCCACGGACGCCGGCCGTGAAGGTGAGCTCATCGCTCGTGAGATCCTCACGCACTGTCGTTATCGCGGCCCGGTGAAACGGTTGTGGACATCCTCGCTCGTCAAGGCGGACATCCAGAAAGCACTGAAGGCACTCAAGCCCGGTAGCGCGACCGAGCCTCTGCACGAGGCCGCGCTCGCACGTCAGCGCGCGGATTGGCTGTACGGCATGAACGGGTCCCGGGCTGTAACTCTCGGTGCCCATCAGCCGGGCACGGTCTACCCCGTCGGACGTGTGCAGACCCCGACGCTCGCTCTGGTCGTGCGGCGGGAGTGGGAGATCCGCAATTTCGTGCCGCAGGAGTATTACGAGCTCGAAGCGGATGTGCAGACGGCTTCGGGGCACCGCTTCCTGATGCATCACGTACCGCCGGAGTCACAGCGCATCCGCGATCGTGCAGAAGCCGAGCGACGGAAGAGGCGCGCGGAGGGTGCCACGGGTCCACTCAAAGTGGAACGCTCGAGCGAGAAGGAGTCCCCTCCTCTGCCGTACACGCTCCCGGCACTGCAGAAGGATGCGAACAAGGTTCTCGGACTGTCCGCCCGGGATACCCTGCGGCTCGCGCAGGAGCTCTACGAAGCGAAGGCGATCACGTACCCGCGTACGGACTGCCCATACCTCGCCAGCAGTCAGAAGGCAGAGGTCGAACCCACGCTCAAGCGGCTCGAAGACGTGTTCCCGGGCGCGGTGCAGGCCTTGCGCAAGGCCGGCGTCACACTGCGTGCCAGTACGTTCGACGACTCGAAGCTCACCGACCATCACGGCATCGTACCCACGGTAGAACCAGTGGCGATCAGCCGCGCCGCAGAACGGCTCTTCGCCCTGATCTGCGAACGCTACCTGCGCACGCTGGCGCCTGACTGCCTGTTCGATCGCACAATCGTGACACTCGATGCGAACGGTGTCTTCTTCCGGGCCACCGGAAAACAGATCACCAACCCGGGCTTCCGGGCTGTGCGGATCGTGTCCGAGAAGTAACCCCTACCCTGCGCCGGAGAGGACGACCGGATGGGGTGTAAAGGGAGGAGTTGGAAACTGGAGATGCAGATGCGCCGAGGCTCGCGCTCCGGCGCATCGGGGTCTGTCAGGAAGCTTCCTTCTTGAGAAGCCTCCGGCGGTGTTCCTCGATCTTCTTGAGCGATTCCGCGATGGTCGCCATCGAGTGCTTGCCGGGAATGAGCTTGCAGTTCCGCGCGGCTTCGAACAGGCGAACGACAAAGAACTGCAGCCGTGCTGGTGCATCCCGGGCGGTCACCTCGGGAGGCATGATCGGTCCGAAGACCGGATCGAGGGCGATGTACTCGAGCGCCTTCGGCAGTGCCGTGGCGATCTCATCCGGCTTCTCGAACACATCTTCCGGTTTGAGCCGCCCGCAGGCCATCATGATCGTCACCTTCGGCATCCCGAGGTAACGCGCGCAGGCCTCCGCGAACTCATCCGAAATGTGCTCCGGCTTGCGGTGACCGGAGGCAAGCTGAGCGATGTACCCGTAGGTCACCCCGAGCTGTCGGGCGAGCTCACCGCGGGTGTGCCCGAGCTGCCTCGCCCGTCCTGAGAGCATGGCCAGAAGCGCGCCCCCTGGCCGTACGAGCTCCTGGTCATCCACCCGACCATCCCACGGCGGGGGACCGACTTCCTTCTTTGATCTGGTTCCTCTCTTCGACGGCTTCAACGCCATTTGGTTTTGGCTCCTTAACTGGGACGTCCTAACGATACGCTACCTGTTCATAGTCCCGCAACTTGCGGATTCCACTGTATGCGGGAAGCACGGTGCGCACTCCGGTTACTGGTTGAGTCCGGGATGAAAATCAAGGACTGACTCGATCCTGCCGGCTCCTCTTCCCTCTCCAATGCCCGCTCCCCTCAACCGCCGCGCGCAACAGGGATAAACACCCTCCTTACATGGGCCGTTCCCGCAGGGGACGGCCCTTTCCCATGCATCAGGTTCACCAACGAAGGTCATTTCATGGCGGAGATCATCGGCAATATCGCCACCCAGCCCGAGTGGCGCACCAGCCGAAGCTCACGAGGGGAATTCGTCGCCTTTCGGTTAGCCGAAAACAGCGGAAAAGGCGAGCACCGCCGCACCACCTGGTATGACGTGCTCGCGAAGATTCCCCGCGCACAGGCCAACCTCCTATCCGTCGGCCAGCTCGTCCGTGTCCGTGGGCGCCTCGAGCCCCAGGCCTTCATAAGGCGCAAAGCGCTCGAACGGATACCGGTCCCGAGCTCCTGGGATGCGGTGGTACAGCTCCTCAAGGAGCGGGAGGCTCTGGGGTCGGCTTTCACCCTGCTTACGAGCTCGGTCGAGCCCTACGAAATGCACCGGCGGGACCCCGCCGATTCCGCTGAACACGGCCTCGACGACTGATGTTTCGATGCGTTTCACATTTCCGGCATCCGGCTCGCTTAAACGCCGCAGCCGACTGGCATCTATACCACCGGCGCATGTTTTTTTTTTCACCGCTAGAAGTTTTTGGGATGGCTATCCCAAGACGTACCCAGTGCGGCTTTTTATCGTTGTCACGGCCGACGACCGCCAATACACTTCGGGTGTAGGTTTTGTTCACGGCCGTACACATCAAGAGCACGGTTGCTACAGATACGGATCGAACTCAATGGTGAGTCCGATTCGTAGCCACGACGGGTACAAGAACACATGGGTATCAAGCTCGGCAAAGTCACGAAGAACGACCCCCTGAAGCGCCTCGCTCTGTCGGTGCACTCCAGCACGCTGGCGGATCTGGAGCAGTACCGCGCCTTCTACCACCAGGAGTTCAACGAAGAGATCTCGATGAGCCTCCTCGTGGAGGAGATGGCCAAGCGCTTCATGCGCGAAGACAAAGGCTTCCAGAAGTTCCTCGCCGCGCAGAGAAACTCGGCCGTCAGCAAGACGGGCGACCGCTAAAGGGCGGCCGACGGGAGCGCGGGATGATGGTTCAGGCGAAAAGCGCCGAGTCTGAGACGGTTCTCACCCCTTGGGGTGTGCCGGGTCGACTGCGCTACCGGCTGCGCATTGAGGAGCAGACACCCTCGTTGAACGAGATCCGGGAGATGCACTTCCACGCCTACCGTCGCCTGCGCTTCCGGTTCCGCAACCGGGTGCTCGAGGCCCTTGAGTCGAAGCGCCCCGAGGCTCCTCTGCCCTGCGCACTGGTCGAGGTACGTCGGTACTGCGCAGGCAGCCTCGACTGGGATAACGCTCTGGGTGGACTCAAGCCCCTCCTCGACTGTCTGGTTGAGCCCACCAAGCGTAATCCGGATGGCCTGAGCCTGATTCGCGACGACTCGCCGCGCTCGATGCCTCTGCCACCCTTCATGTGGCAGCTGCCGGCGTCGCGCGGCAAGGGGTGGACCGAGGTGTTCATTTACGAACTCGATCCGTCCGACGTGCCCACCGTGGAGCGCGAGCCAGAACTGATTGCCGCGTGACCGGGCCTGCGAGGTTCGGGGACGCAAAGAAAAGTCCAACAAGCATTTCAACAAGCATTTGGGTAGGGTCAAGTGACGAGCGAGCAGACAAACGAGCGTCGGAAGACGCCCGCGGTGGCTCCAGCGAAGGTGTGGAAGGGGATGTCCCTGTACGAGTACCTGGCGAACTGCCGGCCGCCGCTCGACAAGAAGATCATCGACATCGCGCTCGCACAAGCCCAGGTGCCGCGCGATCTGCGTGAGGACGCGGCGCAGGAGATCCGTCTGGTTCTGGCGACCTTCAAACCGGACATCAAGCGTTTCAAGCCAGGCCAGATCGCAGCCTACGCACACCGGACCGCCGTGCACGCGGCGCTGCGCACCCGTCGCGAGCTCGGAAGCCCCGTGCGCCTGCCTGGCAGCGCCTTCCGCAAGCGCAAGGATGGCTCCTCTTACGTGACGCCCGGTGTTCTGGCGATGCCCCTCGATTGGAACGACCTCGAGAACTGGTTCGATGCCAGCGAGAACGTCGAGGCAGGCGACCTCGTGCCGAATCAGAACATGACGATGATGCCTGACCTCGAGGAGGTATCGGATCCGGACGTCGATGACGGTACCTCGGTCGACGAGGAGGAAGAGGTGCGTCGTGCTCGCATCGAGATCCTCGAGAAGCACGCGAAGAAGCTCTCGCGCCGCCAGTTTCAGGTGCTCTCCCGCCTGGTCAACGGCGAGTCGTTCGATGAGATCCAGGAGCGCACCGGCTTCAAGAAGGGCGTCGTGCTGCGCGAGATCGCAATTGGCGCGAGCCTCATCGGCACCGATCTCGGCGAGATCGTCCAGGCGGCTGGAGGCTGACTCGGCGGCGGGAAGAATCGTACGGATGCGTCTCGCGTTCGCAGGTGCCATGCTTGCAGCACTGTTGGCTGTCAGTGCTGCTCGGGAGCTGAATGCCCGGGAACTCGGGATCCAGGGGCGAGTGTGGCCGATCGTGGAGATCGACATGCGGGAGCTCCTCATCGCCTCTGCGGCGCGCGCTGACCTCAGTCGCGTCGGCGAGGAGCTGCGGGAGTCGGCCGAGCGGTACCTCGACAATCTGCCGAAGCGCACTCTGCGTCGTGCCGAACGGACCGAGACGCGCTGGATCGACCCGTCGTTTGTCCTCACCGAGGACATTCGGGCGCCGATCAAGAACGCTCAGGGGGATTGGCAGTGGGGGATCCTGTACAGGAAAGGCACCCGCTTCAATCCGCTCTCCGTTCAGCGGCCGTACAACGCGCTGTTCTTCTTCAACGGGACCGTGAAGGAGGAGGCGGAGTTCGCCGCGGCACTCATTCGGCAGTATCCGGCAACACTCATGCTGGTGGAGGCCTCCGGCGCCAACCCCGAGAAGCTCGCACTCGAGTTTGGGGCGCCGGTTTTCAGCGCAACTGATGCGATGCTTGCGCGCTTCCGCATTCAGGCAACTCCCGCGCTGCTATACCCGGGAGAGGGACCGCAGAGCCTGATGCTCGGTCTGACCGAGCTTGCGCCACCCTACTCCGTAGCACAGGTCGAGCAGGCGTGGCCCTCGGTCCGCATGCCAAATCCCGGAGGTTCGCACTGATGCGCTGGCGCACCTGCCTTGCAATCCTTCTTCTTGCGCTAGGGCTTTCGAACGCCCACGCCCAGGTGGATAGCGCCTCGAATGCCGCAATCCAGGTGAGTTCTGACACATCCGGTGCCGGCGGCGTGAATGCCTGCCGCGGGCGCTTCTTCAATCCGATCACGGAGACGGATTGGAACAACTTCTTCCCGATTACGATCATGGGTATTCGTGTCGGAGGGAACTCGAACCCTCCTCTGATGCACGTACCGCCGATCTGCACGTGCCCGGGTGTCATGGGCGTCCTTTCTCCCGGCGTGGGTATCACCTTCTGGCAGCCGATGTACATCGCCGAGGTGGAAAAGACCGCCGGGTGCGCCTCCTCGCTCGGTGGGATCAAGCTGCTCTCCGGCTTCGATGGACTCAACAGCGAGCAGGGCTTCTACGCGCTCGACAAGAGCGCCGCTCAGAGCACGCGCATGCAGCTTCACTGGTACGAGTATCCGATCTTCGCGATCCTCGACCTCTTCAAGCAGATTACCTGCCAGTCCGGATCCGGTTACAACCTCGCGTACATGAGCGAGATCGACCCGACGTGGCAGAACGACGTGTGGGCGGGCATCTTCAATCCGGAATCAGCCCTTTTCGCAAACCTCATCGCTCAGACCGCCTGCACGGTCGATTCGGTAGCGGCGAACTTCTCGCATCCGGTCGACTCGCTCTTCTGGTGCGCCGGAACGTGGGGCGGCGTGTATCCGCTTGCGGGTACCGCCAACCAGTCGCTTTACCCCTTTCAGCTCAATAACCTGGTGCTCGCGAAGTTCCTCGCGCGTCAGGCCCGGCTCGGTCTTGCGTGGCAGACGATCGGTCCAAGTGCGATCTGCAGTGCACATCCGAACCCGATCTGGGTCAAGAGTCAGTATCGCGTGAATCAGGTGTACCCGATCGCGCGCAAGGGCGCACCGCTCGTCATCGGTGCCCAGCCGATCCGGCAGAGTCCGCCGATGATCACCAATCCACCCGGACTCGATTCCACCGTCAGTCTCATCTGGCAGGGACAGCAGTGCTGCATTCGAGCCTACTGAGCCGCCTTACCGTGCTGGCGCTCACCACCCTTGCGGTACCGGTCGTCGCACAGACGACGCCGGCGGAGATGTCGGGCGCGCCGCTTTCGGCCGAGGAGCGCGCAAAGTTCGAAGCCCTGATTCGCGATCTTCAGGATCAAGCCGCGAGCGGGGTTCTCGATCCGCAGCTGCAGACACAGGCCGCGCAGCTGGCCCGGCGGGCCGATGACATCGCGAACCCCGAGATGGCCGCGGAACGCGAGAAGGTTCTGCGCTTTCTCGGGATCGATCCCGAAAGCGAACACGCTCTGTTCATCTTCGTGTCCTGGTCAATGCCGCTCGACATGCTGCGTGCCTATGCGGTGGAAGCCATGTGGACCGGTGCGACGCTCGTCTTTCGAGGTATCCCACCGAACCGGAACCTTGGGGACTTCTTCCTCAAGGATCTGCCGCAGCTCGTCTGGGACAAGGGAGCTTCGGCTGCGATCAGCATCGATCCGCGCCTCTTCGACTCCTATCAGATCACGACGGTACCGAGCATCGTGCTCACGAGGACCCGGGACAACTTCACCTGTATCGGAGCCGGTGAGCGCATAGTTCAGGCCAACGGGCAAACCGGCAGCTACCCGCTGTGCCCGCCGATCCCGGACGAGAAGTTCCTGAAGATCTCCGGCGCCGTCACACTCGACTACGCGCTCGAGACTTTCCGCAGTGTCGGCTGGAGGGAAGCGGACGTATACCTCCATGCGTTGCGCAAGGGCTATCCACCCGGGCAGCAGGCAAGCCGGGAGCAGCGTCCTTTCCGCGGCGAGTGGAAGAACGCCCTCTCGCCTCAGCAAGCAATGGCCGAAGCAGGTGCCGGTGAAGCCACGCACTGACGTGTGCTTCAGCTCGACCCTTTTGAGCACGTGCGCCGCACGTCGTGCGCACACCCATCGAGGATAAAGCGCCTTCCTAAACGGGGATTATGAAGGTTCACGTCCTGTCAGACCTGCATCTCGGATTCCACAAGATGGATCCCGCGCCAGTGGTCGGGGACGTGCTGGTGCTTGCCGGGGACATCACGGACGGCTACCGCGAAAGACTCTTCACGATCGCAAAAAGCTACCTGCGCAAGATGCGCCCGGTTCTCTTTGTTCCGGGCAATCACGAGTTCTACGGGCACGACATTGCAGATGAGCTTCGTGCGCTGTGGCGCGAGTGTCGCCGCCGCGGCGTTGAGCTCCTTCATAACCGGGTCGTGACCGTCGATCAGGTGCGGTTTGCTGGCACGACGCTCTGGACCGATTTCGCGCTCGACGGGCGCCCTGAGTGGTTTGCACAGGAAGTTGTGCGATGGCTCGTGGATTACGCCAGGATTTATCACCGGGGCCGGCTGCTGACTCCACAGGCAACGCTCCGCTTCCACGAGCGCGGGCTGCGCTTCCTTGAGAGGGTGTTCTCGACGGCGCATGACGGGCTGACCGTGGTGATCACCCATCACGGTGTGCATCCGAAGAGCATTCACACGCGATTCGCAAAACACCCGCTCAATCCCGCCTTCGTGTCGAACCTCGAGGACAGGATCAAACGCTGGAGGCCCGCACTCTGGATCCATGGGCATGTCCACAACCGGTTCGACTACCAGATCGGCGAGACCCGGGTCGTGACCAACCCTCGTGGCTACGTTGGCTTCCTGCCGTTGCCGGATGGCACGGTGATCGAGCAGCGCGAGCATGGCGAGTTCGACCCGCAGCTTGTCGTCGAGGTGTAAACGGCAGGCACGGTAACGGATTCTCAGGGGCGGCCTCGGCCGCCCTTTGTTTTCGCTAGACGGATGGTATGAGCACTACCCCGATTAAACACGTCTTCCGCATCAGTGCCTTGCTCGCCGCAGGCGGGTTGTTTGTCCCCTCGCTGGGCATCACTCAGGCCGCGCCCCCGCAGGGCCCGCAGGAGTACATCGAAGCTTCCAAGCGCGAAGCTGAGGCACTCGCCCGCGGCATGCAGGGGATGCCCGTGTTCGATGCCACGGGAGATGTCGAGCGCAACGCGGACGGAACCATTCGCATGCAACCCTCGAGCTCGGCAGCCGGTGAGAGTGCGAGCAAGCTCATGAGCGAGATGACGGGCTTGAGCGGCTACCAGGGTCTCGCGAGTCCGGCTGGAAAAGGCGGCTCGGCCGGCGCCGCGGCGACGATGCGCGGGCAGGTGACCTTTCCCTGTGCAGTCGTCTCGGGCACAACACGCGCTGCTGCTGGGTACTCCTTCCGCTTCAACGGATGCCGGCTTCAGGACGGCCGCGTTGCTGAAGTCGGACTTCAGATATGCACGAAGCTCGCCAGCGGCGGGCTTTGCGCGGCGGAGGATTACACCGAGCCGGCCTACTACCCGGCGAACGCGTATTCCACGATCGGTGGTGTCGACGTCGGTATCGGCTGCAACGACTCGACCCGCACCTGCCTGATTACCGTCACCGGCGAGTATTCTGTCGTCGGCGACGACGCTGCTCTTCGACAGCAGGCCCAGCAGACTCAGAGTGGTCGGGAGCTGCGCGACACGCTCACCGCTGTCGTGAATTCGGACGAGTACCAACAGCAGGTTGTGGAGCAGTCCGCGACGCGGGACTGTTACGCCGCGAACCAGCAGAGCTTTCTCGAGAACGGCACGGTCACTACGTGCGATGGCTCGCAGAGTGCCCTGGTCTCTGGTCGCGAAGCGGCCTCGTGCACACCACAGAGGGTGTGCACGAAAACGAGCGTGTCGACGCAGCCATACACCATGACCTGTACGCGCAGCTGGGGGCTGACCACGGCCCGGTGCAAGACGCAGCTCAAGACGCGCGAATGTACGATCACCCGTGATGCGGTCAACGGCGGCATCGAAGTCTCGAGCTGCACACCGGAGGAGCTCGAAGGTGCCTCACTCGTCAATCAGAGCACCCCGGAATGCATTCGCATGACGTACGTGCCGGACACGCAGATGCAGGTCTGCGTGGGCTGGCGGTACACCGCCTACTACGTCTATCCGGATTCCGGAGAGCATAGCGACTGCACGGCGTCGCCCGAGCCTCTTGCAGGAGCGATCGGCCCTGACGTGTGCGCGATGAACTCGGCCGACGTCGAATTCCTCGGTTGCCCGGCGGATGGCTGGTATGGGCGGACACTGTCCGATGCCGAATGCACGGTCACGGAAACCGACGAGCACGGGAACGAGGTCCTCCGATACCTCGACTACCGTGAGAAGCCCGGCTGCGGCGTTTGCACGCGCAATGCCGAGGTCGCCTTCACCTGCCGAGCAGCGCATACCGCTGACGATCTCGTAGGAAGCTGCTCGGAAGCGGAGCTTGCCGGTTGCACCCTGGTCTCGGTCGACGTCGAGAGCAGCATCTACGGGTTTACAACCTCACAGCGCGAAACGTACCGTTGCACACGCTCGACGACGCAGTGTCTCGAGTGGCAGACCGTGAACGAGTGCCTGAACATCGATGCCTCCTATGGCGTCGACAAGATGCCCATTCGGGAGATCGGCGATGACGGTGCGTTCGAACAGGTCCTTGCGGCCGGAGAGATGGCTTCGGCCATTGCCAGCTTCGAAGGGGCCGCAGGGGGTACCGAGTACAACCCGCGACTCGGAGAGATGGCTTCGGCCATTGCCAGCTTCGAAGGGGCCGCAGGGGGTACCGAGTACAACCCGCGACTCTTCGAAGGGCATGACATCCGCTGCACCCGACCGCGCGGGTTCCTGAACGGGCTCGTTGCGAACGATTGCTGCAAGCTCAACCTGAGACGCCCGGGCGGGAACCGACCGTTCAATACCTGCAAGGATGAGGAGGTGAAGCTCGCTGCGGCGAGGCGTGCGAATCACACCCACTTCATCGGCAGCTACTGCTCGAAGAAGGTGAGCTTCGGCTTCATCAAGAAGTGCGTCGAGGAGACCCAGACGTACTGCGTCTTTCCCGGACTGCTCCCCCGCGTTGTTCAGGAAGCGGGTCGCGAGCAGCTCGAGGCGGCGAGCAAGTCCACTTTCGCAGCGACCGTGCAGCGTCAAACGATGCGCTTCCCCTACTACTCGGGGGAGGGAGGCTGGACCTCTCCTGTCACCGTCAACGGCAATCAGGTTGCGGCCTTTCAGCTACCCGCCTACTGCAGCGATCTTCGACAGGCAGCGCAGGTGCTCGCGTCGAACCCGAACGCGCGGGAGTGCCCGAGCACACTTGAGCTGTACTTCGCCACGTGCGATCGCGAGGAAGGTTGTGGTGCGCTGCCATCGGAGCCCGAAGCGGGCAGCGAGTACTGGCGACTGATGCGCGTTGACCCGCTCAAGCCCAGTCAGACCGCTCTGTCGCGTTATACCTTGGTGGAGGGCGGCTGCGACACCACGACCGGGCAGTGCAAGTACGAAGTCTCCGCATGGCCTGCCGGCATCGGGGGACGAGCGGTGGTGAGCCGAGACCTGACCTTCGAGTTCAACGCGCTGCCTCCGGCGGGCGATGCCACCCAGACGGTCGTGCTGGGATCTGCTGTCGTGCGCGTGACTCCATCGCCGAACCTGGTCGCGCCCGGACAGCTTCCGCCGAGCGTGCCGGCAGCTGTTTCGCTCGATGGTGGCAACCACTGGCAGTCGTTCGACCTGCCGACCTTGATCGATCGCGAGCTGCTCGTACCGGGAACCGACATCCGGATCTCCGGTGGGTGCCTCGCGGCGACCGGCTTCTGCGATTACCGCCTCACAGGGACGGTCATGGTGACCGCCAAACCATGGGGCACCGCGCAAACACCGGATTGCACGGGCTTCGATCTCACCCAACTGTCGGTGCTCGACTTCTCGGAGATGGACCTGTCGGAATGGACGGCGACCGTGCAGGCGAGCGCACCCTCTCAGGATGCACTGACGGCCACTGCCCAGCAACAGGCAAGCCAGGGGAACACCTGGACAGCCACGAGCCCGAGTCAGGCGCGCGTGGCAGCGATCCACCCTCAGCAGGAGCTTGGTCCGTTCGTCGCGCGGCTCAAGATCGCCTCGAACTGGCCTGAGACCTACGACGATCCGGCTCGCAATACCGATCCGATCTACGGAGTCACAGTTGACTGGGGAGATTGTTCGCCGCCGACTCGTGCAACCCCGGTGCCGGGTGTCGGAGGCTTCTACGCTGAGCACACGTACAACTCACCGGAGACGCCGGGAATCTGCGACAAGCACGGTGCGGCAGGCCCTAATCGCGGTCGCACGCTCGAACACGAGGTGCGCCTGACGATCGACTCGAGCAGCGGCACACACACCGTGACGCTCGGTGTGCGCAACATCTTCGAGAACTATCCCGCAGCCTCGAGCCCGCAGCAGGGGACGGCGGTTCCGTCGGTCACGATCGGGCAGCCTCGCGGATAAAAAGAAACCCCGCGAGTATCGCGGGGCTTTCTCGGAGTCTCATGCTGTCGGCGCCTTCGCCTGTTCCCGACAGGCTTGACGT
>ERZ795042.1000-NODE-1000-length-19721-cov-70.402471_pt1 | contig 19721 bp, 17 predicted proteins | sample MGYA00375126_ERZ795042 | MGnify/ENA primary metagenome ERZ795042 (study PRJEB30171, sample SAMN05518105) | compost metagenome | isolation source: Feedstock adapted compost from Newby Island compost facility, Milpitas, CA | place: USA:Newby Island compost...
ACGTCCGTCGACCTCAGATCGTGCGCAGCGGCTGGGGGGTCGACGGAGCGGGGTGTGGGGGTGTAGTGAGCGGCGGGATGCGGCGGGTGGCGGTGGTGGGCAAGTGCCGAGGCGGGCGAGGGAGGGGATGGTGGGCAGGCGTTCGCCGTGGTAGACTAGGGATGTGATGGGTTTTGCCCGTACCTATGAGGGATTGAAACTTACCTTGGGCTGAAGGGCTTTGAGGGCGAGACCTTCGTTTTGCCCGTACCTATGAGGGATTGAAACCCGAGCTTGTCACCCGAATCGGACAACTGCAGTCCGAGTTTTGCCCGTACCTATGAGGGATTGAAACGAGCCCGGTCTTGACGTTGCCAATCGCCGTGTTGATGTTTTGCCCGTACCTATGAGGGATTGAAACAGGCGTAGAGGGATTCCCTCCCCAAAAACGGGGCCCCCGTTTTGCCCGTACCTATGAGGGATTGAAACCGCATCGCATCGTCCATGGCATCCCCCTTCGATCTCCGTTTTGCCCGTACCTATGAGGGATTGAAACTATGGTTTGGCGATCAACACGACGAGAGCGCCTGCTCGGGTTTTGCCCGTACCTATGAGGGATTGAAACCTTCTGCCTCAAACTGGAGCGGCTCTCCGCACTCGGGTTTTGCCCGTACCTATGAGGGATTGAAACACGACTTCCAGGAGCAGTCGGTCAACGCGTTCACGAGTTTTGCCCGTACCTATGAGGGATTGAAACTGTCGGGCGTTGCCATTCCAGCCTTCGGCGTCCTCAAGAAGTTTTGCCCGTACCTATGAGGGATTGAAACCCCCCCAGCAGCGGCAGGTTCAGGACGTAGGAGCCGTCCGGTTTTGCCCGTACCTATGAGGGATTGAAACTCCCAGTCGCACGTCCGCAAACCCGTCCAGGCCGTACCGTTTTGCCCGTACCTATGAGGGATTGAAACACGGGGGGAGGGAGCGCCTTCGGCGCGTGGGGCTGATTGTTTTGCCCGTACCTATGAGGGATTGAAACCAGCGCCTTCTCCGGCTCGATCCCCCGCAGCACCAATGTTTTGCCCGTACCTATGAGGGATTGAAACATCCTGTCGGAAGTAGGCACGCGCGATCGCGCGCCGTTTTGCCCGTACCTATGAGGGATTGAAACGATCGTGGTCAGCGCCCCGCGGAAGGTGTGCGACTGCTGTTTTGCCCGTACCTATGAGGGATTGAAACTGACTGGGTTCCGGAGATGGACAAGGACGCGCTTCGGGTTTTGCCCGTACCTATGAGGGATTGAAACTGTTGATGGTGACGGCGCTGGCGAAGACGTCGTCGGTGTTTTGCCCGTACCTATGAGGGATTGAAACCCTTTGAGCCCGACCACGTAGCCGCGCGCGACCGGGTGCCCGCGTTTTGCCCGTACCTATGAGGGATTGAAACCTGCTGCTGGAGCTGGATCTGCTGGAGTTGCAGCTCGAGTTTTGCCCGTACCTATGAGGGATTGAAACTTCGTGCCCTGAAGGTCGGTCTGCGTGTTGGAAAAGGTTTTGCCCGTACCTATGAGGGATTGAAACCCGCTCTGGGCGGCCCGTGGTCTCCAGCAGAAAGTAGTTTTGCCCGTACCTATGAGGGATTGAAACCACCAACGTAGCCAAGCTGCTGCGCGTCAGCCACCAGGTTTTGCCCGTACCTATGAGGGATTGAAACCGGGCCGCACGCTCAGCGTGAGGCATTCCCTCACGAGTTTTGCCCGTACCTATGAGGGATTGAAACTCTGGACGGCGGAGGAGGCGAGCCGGTTCCTCTCAGCGTTTTGCCCGTACCTATGAGGGATTGAAACGAGACCTCAGGTGTGTCCACGCCGATGGGCTGGACGCATGTTTCGCTCGTACCGATGAGAGCGTTGACGCAGCGCGTTCTGTGTGCCAGCGCGTGGGGGTCAGGGGCAATGTTGCCTGTGCCTCTGCGAGAATGGGAATGGTGTTGTCGTGCGCTTCGATAACACGATCGCTGTCGAGGTTTGGCTCGTACTGCCCCACGATTGCATCCCCCCGCCCACAGCTGCGCGTGCAGGCTGTCCCACGTTCGGCTCCGCTCAGCCAATGGCCACGCACCAGCCGACAGCACACGTCTCCTCCGCGTTGTCTCGCGAGGCCACACCGTGGGCAACGTGACGCCGCTCGCTGGAACCGGAAAACAACGGGCGTATACTCTGGGCTGGAACCGGTTCGACGTGCAATGCCGGCTCCGCGAGCGATAGAGGGTGTTGTATGCGGTATGACTATCGTGCTGCAGCTCCGGGTGTGGTCGAGGCGATGCGCGGCCTTGAACGAGAAATCGCGCGCAGTGGCCTGGAGTGCCCCCTCCTCCATCTGGTGAAGATCCGCGCGTCGCAGCTCAATGGCTGCGCGTTCTGCCTGACGATGCATATCCGCGAAGCACGTGAGGATGGTGAACGTCAGGAGCGAATCGACCTGCTGCCGGCCTGGCGCGAGGCCCCGTTCTACAGCGCACGTGAACGAGCAGCTCTCGCCTGGACTGAGGCCGTGACGCTCCTCCCCCAGACCGGCGTGCCCAATGATGTGTACGAGCAGGCTCGGGCCGTCTTCAGTCCCACGGAGCTCGCGTACCTGACCCTCGCGATCGTCGCGATCAATGGCTGGAACCGGCTGAATGTCAGTTTTCGCATCCCGCCTGAGGTCGAGGACGTGTCCGTTGAGCGAGTCTATCACGCATGACAGCGCTGCCTCGTGTGACCTTCACCCTGCGCCCCCGTGCACCGTTTCGACTCGACGCAACGGTGTGGATCCTGCGCCGTCGGCCCGAGAACCAGCTTGATCGGTGGGACGGTACGACTTATCGCCGGGCGCTGCTGCTTCCACGCGCTGCCGCAGCAGGCGATGGCCGTTCCCGGCCGAGTGATGCATGTCCCACGACAGCGCCGGTGATGGAACAGCAACCGGCATGCTGGCCCGTTGAGTTGGCGGTGCGGCAGGTCGGCCCGGTCGACGATCCGGTGTTGTCCGTCCAGCTTAGCGGCGCCGGCCCCGAGGCCATCCCGGCGGCGACGGCGTGGTTGACGCGCACGCTTGGCCTGGATGTCGATCTCGAGCCGTTCTTGGCCCTCGCCGCGCGTGATCCGAGGCTCGGCCCGCTGGTGATGCAGTTCCGCGGCGCCAGGCCCACACGCTATCCCTCGCTTTTCGAGGCGCTGGTGAATGCAATTGTCTGCCAGCAGGTCACGCTGTCCTTTGGCATCACGCTGCTCAACCGGTTTGTGCAGGCGTTCGGTGTGCCAGTTTTTGACGAAACGGCTCCCTCATCTGGCGAGCCAGCTCCCCGGGCGTTTCCGCCGCCGGATCGCATTGCAGCGTGCGCTCCCGAGGATTTTCGGCCGCTTTCGTTCAGCCGTCAGAAAGGGCAGGCCGTTATCGAGGCAGCGCGTGCTGTGCTGGCAGGCGCGCTCGACAAGCTTGAGACGCTGCCCGACGACCAGGCTATCGCGCACCTGCGCACGGTGCGAGGGATTGGCCGGTGGTCGGCTGAATACGTGCTGTTGCGCGGGCTTGGCCGCACGCACATCTTCCCCGGTGACGACGTCGGCGCGCGACGGAACGTGCAACGTTGGCTCGACGTCGAAGGCACGCTGGACTATGATCGCCTCGCTGCCTTGCTGGCGCCGTGGCGCTCCTTCGCTGGCTTCATCTATTTCTCCCTACTGCTCCGGAACCTGGCTGAGCGCGGACTCCTTGCGGAAACGGCTCCGATCGCTGAACCGTTCTCTGATGCCGAGCCACCGAGCAATCACTGATCCAGAAGTTTCCCACCATCCGCGTCCAGTGCCGCTGCGGCACGCGAGCGCGGTGCGCGGGAAGGCCGGCTGATTGCCTGGAGCCAAGAACGCTTGCGGTTGCCAGGCAAATGCCTCGCGCACCGGTGTGTGCTGCAGCGCTCGACCAGCATGCGGCGCAGACGCCTGGTAACTGGTCGTTCATGCTGGCGCCAGCATGATGCCAGATCGACCTCAGTCCTTTCTTCATCCTGCTGCTAGGTTGAATCATTGCCGAGTTCTTGCCGGCATGAGCGTTTCGCCCGTGTCGATGTGTGGTTGAAACCTGACATGCTTTTCTGTATCCTTGGTAAGCTCATAACGCTCACGTCTCGCGCGATCACAACGTGCAATCCCGTGGGCTTTCCCATGTTCCGCCATGACCACAGACCAGGCCAGGTCAGGATAGGCCACCACGGCCACGATTGGAGGTGACCGATGAGACGCATCCTGGTCGACATGGAAGGCAGGTGGGTCGGTGTCCAGGTTGACCCGCCTGATCCGGATGAGCAATGCCTGATCATCGACTGGGACCGGCTCGACGAGTCTCCCGAGCTCGCACTCTCCGTCCTCAAGGGGTTGGTGACCTGGTCCTTCCATATCCCGGAAGATGGTGGGGCGACGCCACTCCTCGAATTGGTCCGGTCCTTCATCGCTCGGATCAGCGACCGGCGCTATCTCGCCCCGCTCCTCAGAATCCCGCAGCAGACCGGGTGGTGGGCCAGGGCGCCGCAGTCGTCAGAGCCGGAGCCCTGGTCTCCCCCCTACCTCGTCGGATGGACACCGTCCCAGTCCAGTTCCAGGGCTGGGCCGGGTTCCCAGCCACCCCTGGCCGACCCTGATCAGTTCTTCGGTCAGGATGATGTGACTGATCTCGAGGTTCTCCGCGGCCTCCTGACCCTAATCCCGGAGATCCGGGAGCTGGCCTGGAACGGTCAGCGCGGGGCAGGTCACCTCGTGAGCTGGTCCGGACGCCCCGGTGAACTGATCGGCCTCGCCCTCAACGAGTGGGGCCAGGTCGTCTGGACAGGCCGCTCCCACGACATCATCTCCCTGAGCCAGGAGGCGGTGTCCCTGGTCTTCCTCAACCGGGAACTCCGCGAAGAAGAAGACGAATGGGGCTGAGCATCACGCATCGCCCCCACACGGGCGGTTGCCTTGCTAAAACCTGATTGATACCCCCGACTTCCCCAGGACCGGCGCGCCGGGGTACGGTCATCAAATCCGGTCGCAGGCCAGGGCCTGGTGGGGACGCATGCTCAATTCCGTGATGATTTCCCGCTCTGCCCGGGCGCGCCGGTCATCAGCTGGATCCTGACCGCGGCCGTGGTCCGCTGGGGCCAGATGCACTGGCCCCGGTTTTGCCTGTACTGCTGAGAGATTGGAACGCTGCTGCAGCGTCCCCAATAGGTGCTGCATCGTGTTGCCCACGACAGGGGGATGGGAATCAGGCAAGCGGTCGCCGATCTGGTCTGTGCTGTGTTCTGCCTGTGCTAGTACGTTGCGCCGGGTGCCCGCGAGGCATCGCGCTACCGCGGGCACCGCACCAGATCGCGCGATCCGCCCAGCGAACGTGCCAGCGTCGTGCAGCCCTGCACTGGCCCTGGGCCCACCGGTGCGCTCACCTCGGCAGCGTTGGCTGCTCTGCCTGTGCTCGCTGCACCGAGCACTGCGGTCAGCGGCTGCTCATGGCAGAGCGATCGAGAAGCGCTCCGGCCACCGGTGGCGTCAGTGTAGCGCTGGCAAGGGCTCCCAGCGAAACACTTCGCCCTCGCGCACGATCCGGCCGAAGCCGCCCGGCTGTGGGAAGTGTGTGACGGTCACGATTGCACCGGTCTCCGCGGCCCACGCATTGACGCGTTCACGCGTCGCCTGCGCTGTTGCGGCGTCCATGTCGAAGGCGGCGGCAATGTCGGGATGTCGTACCTGCGCGGGGTGCGTGTAGACATCGCCGAGGATCGCCGCCGTCGTGTCCTCGGCCTGGAGCAGCAGGCTGGCATGACCGGTCGTGTGCCCAGGTGTCGGCCAGACGCGGATGCCGGGCGCAAGCTCAGCCTCGCCATCAACCAGCTCCAGCACGCCCAGGCGGGCGAGCGGGTAGACCGCCTGGGCGAGGTACGCGACCAGCGCGTCCATCGCTTCCTTGACCGCTGGCTGCTGAAACGTCTCCCAGTCTGTCCGGGTCGCGACGTAGTGGGCGCGCGGAAACGTCGGCCGTCCGTCAGGGCCGACTGCCCACCCGGCGTGGTCAGGGTGGAGATGCGTGAAGTAGACGAGGTCAATGGCGTCTGGCGTGACGCCCTCGGCCGCCAGCGCAGTGAGCAACTGTCCACGGCTGTTGCCGAACAGCGGCACCGGCCCTGGCCCAATCCCGCCGTCGACCAGTATCAGCTGCGTCGGCGTCCGGACAAGATAGCAGCGGACAAACGTGTAGAGCGTCTCGGGATCAGCGAACGAGCTGGGGTAGGTCTCACGGAAGGCGGCGACACGTTGCGTGTCGTGGGGAAAGACAACGGAGAGCGGGAAGAAGCCGCCCTCAGTGTCAACGAGCGGGGTCACCTGAAACGGCCCAACCGTGAGTGTTTGCCCTGCCATCATGCCCTCCTTTGCCTGGCTCCGGGCCTCTCCTGCACACGATCTATGCTGCCGACCATGATTGTAGGCGATGGTGCGGGAACTCATCGTCGCCTGCCGTCGTTTTACCCAACAAGAGGGATGGGAATGCAGAAGGAGTCGCCGGTGTCGCAGTCTCGCCCGGATCGACCAGCCGGCCTGCCGCCCGAAGCTGATGCGCCGCCGCCTCGCCGGGCCGAACGCCTGCTCTTCCTTGGGCTCGCCGCGCTGGTGGTCATCATCCTCGGCGTGGCGGTCGTCGGCGTGCTCGCTGCACCACGCGGAGGGACAACAATGACCACCCCATCTGCTACCCCAGACGCAACGCCACCGGCCATGCCGAACGCGACATCGCCTGCTACGTCAGGCGCATCATCACCGGCCACGCCAGATGCAACAGCACTACTACTCCAGGTGCTTGCAGTTACCCCTGAGCCGGTGGCACCCGGGCAGCCGGTTACTCTCCTGGTGCGCGTGCTCCTGCCTGACGCCTGCACTACCCCAGCGGCGCCCCGCGTCGAGCGGCAAGGCTCGCACATCACCGTCACGCTCGTAGGCCAGCGCCCGGCTGATGCGATCTGTGCCCAGGTCGTGCGCGAGACAACGGTGACGGTCGGGCTGGGGCCGCTCGAGGCTGGGGAATATCAGCTCGTCGTCAACGGCACGACACACCACCTTGTCGTCGGCTCGGCGACGTCGGGCGCGGGCAACGCTGGCCCTGGCGGCGTGATGAACCCGCCTGTGCGTACCACCGGCACGCCTGAGGGGTCGGCAACGTCATCCGGCGCTGTTGCCTCCCCGGCGCCACAAGCAACTGTTCCGCCGCCCGGCTCAGTCCCTGCCACCATGCCACCAGCAACGCCCGTTGGGGCCAGTTCTGGCGGCTTCGCTGGCCTGCCGACCGTCGTAATCGTGCCACCCCATTCGGTGCAGATTCCTCCAGCCACCCCGTCTTCTGGGTCAACGCCAGACCCATCGCCGCAGTAGGCAGCGCGGGGCACGCGCACCCATATCCATGGCACGGCGATGCCTGCGTGAACAGCCCGTGCCGTGGCGTTGCGGGCAGCCCGAGCATGACGCTGGCGCGCACCCACACTTAGCGCCCGGTGAAGCGCGGGGGACGGCGCTCGCGGAAGGCCCGCAGCCCTTCCTGGTAGTCCTCAGTCGCGTCGAGGGCGGCGCGGAGTTGATCGATCGTGGCCAGCGCCTCGGGCGAAAGGGCTGGGCGAGCAGCAGCGAGCGCGGCCTTCGCGGCGCGGACAGCGAGCGGCGCGGTCTGCGCAAGCTCGGCGAGGTAGGCGGCTACCGTGTCCTCGAGTGCCTCTGGTGGGCAGAGCCGGTCGATGAGGCCGATGCGGAAGGCTTCCTCCGCGTCGATGATGCGCCCGCTGAGGATCAGGTCGGCCGCGCGCGACGGCCCGACGACGGCCGGCAGGCGAAGAATGCCGCCGGCAGCCGGGAAGATGCCGCGGCGAACCTCCGGCAGGCCAAACGTCGCGGTCGTGCTGGCGAAACGCACGTCGCAAGCCAGCGCAAGTTCGAGTCCGCCAGCCAGGCACGGGCCAGCGATGACGGCGATGGTCGGCATCGGCAGCTGTGCGACAGCCTCGACGGCAGCACGGACAGCCTGCGTGTGGGCGGTGAGTGCGTCGGGCGGGAGATCGAGACGTTCGCGCAGGTCGGCGCCAGCACAGAAGGCAGGCGGCGCGCCGCGTACCAGCACTGCCCGAACTGTGTGGTCGGCGGCCAACGCCTCAGCGGCCGTGCGGAGAGCCTCGGCGAGAGCGCGGCTGAGGGCGTTTCGGGCCTGGGGGCGGTTCAGCGTGAGGGTGACGACGTTGCCATCGCGGGCCTGTAGCAACACGGGCTCTTCAGCCATTGCCTGCTCCCTTCATGACTACTCCCCTATTGTGCCAGGATTCTTTCTCTTCGCTCCCAGGAAGGAATGGATGAGCGCATGTCCCAGCACAGGCTGAGGGGCTGGCCGCGCCTCGTTACCCTGGCAGTGGTCTGGTAAGGAAAACTCTGCTTGTCAGTGTGCGCCGTGCTCAGTATCGTCACATTGAGAAGCGCTGCTAGTGGAGGTGCACGATGCAACGCGCGAACTCGCTCGGCCTTGCTGGCATCCTGCTGATCATCATCGGGGTCGTGCTGCTCTCTGTACCACGTTTTGTCGTGGGACATGAGCCGATGCTGCGATTCCACGGCCCGCTCGTGCCGGGGTATCGCGTTGGGCCTGTCTGGAACTGGTGGTTCGTGCTGATCGTGGCAGGGCGGTTCGCCGTCTTTCTCGGTGTGCTCGCCCTGATCGCCTGGGCAATCCAGCGCCTGACGCGACCGAGCCTATCACAGTCGTCGTCACAAGCCATTGCGATCCTGCAGGAACGCTACGCGCGCGGTGAGCTGACGCGTGAGCAGTATGAGCAGATGCTGCGCGACCTGCGCGGGTAGGCTGCGCTGGCAGCGAACGGCCTGACGGTGCCGCGGGCGCGTCGAGCGCTGACCGGGGGACACGTACCTGTGCGTGAGCGAGCCGTAGCGTCACCCGCATGCCGGTGCGCACGGTCACGCGCTGCTGGCCCGGCGGCGCGGTGTCAGGCGTGCGCGGCGCTGGTCGCACGAGCAGCCGCGCCGGTGTCTGGACGCGTCCACTCAGGTCAATCAGACACGCTTCTGGCCGAGTCGCCGTCGGCCTCACCGTGCCAGATGTTGCAAGGAGGCACGAGAGCCGGCCTGTCCAGATGCGCAGGCCGCTCAGCTGCCTTTCCCCTTGGGGCACCAGCAGCACAGCGGGATGCCGCTGCCCCAGGATGACCCGGGTCGAGCGCTCGACCTCGTGGATGTGCACGTGGTGTGCTGCTGCGGCCTGCTGAAGCAACGCCCACGCCGGGTCGTCGTCCCGCTTGCCGAGGAGCACGATTGTCCCAATGCGCTGGCGTGCAACGGCGTCGAGCACGCCAGGAAGTTGTTCCGTGCTTCGTGCATCGAGGAGGAGCGTCACGGGGTGACGATCCCAGGGAAGCGTGGTGCGATCGAGCAGTTCCACAAGTCCCGTGCGGGTTGCACTGCCACCGACGGCGATGCGCTGTGTCCCGAACTGGACAAGCGCGGTGAGGGTTGTCCCCGTGTTGCTGACGACGATCCGGTCGACTCGGCCCGCTGCCGTTGCACCACCCACGATGGCCAGGCCGGCAGCGATCCCGAGGCCGAACGTCACCAGGCGCCGCAGCATCCGCTACTGGCCCAATGGCGTGGCCTGGTAGTAGGCAATGTCAATGCGTGCTCCGCGTGGTACCCAGGTGTTCCACTGGAGCGTGCCACTGACAACGCCGCCGTTGGGGAAGGACGCGCAGTCAAAGTTTGGCGCGCCGTGCGTCCGAATGTAGTTGCAGGTCTGCGGTGAAACCGAGCCGACAACCAGTCCCGCACTCTGCAAGACTTGCACCGCCTGCTGATACGGCATCTTGTAGACGTCCGGCACCTTTACCTTGTCGCCCATGCTGACATAGACGGTCACTGTGCCACCGCTGGGGACTTGCCCCGGCCCAGGCGGATCCGTGCGGATAACTTGTCCTTCGGGGACAGTCTGGCTCGGTTCCTCCACGCGGTTGACGTTCAGGCCGAGGCTCTGCAGCTGGCGCAGGGCCTGGTCATAGGGCTGGCCGTCGAGCTTGGGGAAGGAGATAAACTGCGGTCCCTGACTGACCCAAACTGTGACTGTCGATCCTTTGGCAAGCTCGGTGCCCGCTGGTGGATCTTGCTTGATAATCACGCCTTTCGGCACGACGTCGTCATAGACGTTCTGGACGTTCAGCTGGAAGTCTCCTACCTTCGCTGCCTGCTGCGCCTGTGCCAGCGTCGAGCCAACGAAGACGGGCACGCGCGCAAGTTCCGGCGTTGGCGTTGCCGCGACCGTCGGTGTGGGGCTTGGACTCGGGCTTGGGCTTGGACTTGGACTTGGACTCGGTGTCAGCGCCGCCGTTGGCGTTGCCAGCTCCGTTGGAGTGGCTGCGGGCGTTGCTGTCGGTGAGGCAACGATGGCAACGGCAGTGCGTGTGGGAGTGGGATTTGTTCCGGAGAGTGCCGAGAGATCGACGAGTTTGAAGGCAATGAGGACGAGCGCGACGATGCCGATGAGGATTGCAGTGCCGATTAACCAGGTCGCCCAGCCAAGTTCGTTGCCTCGAGTCGGGATCCTGGGTGGGGGTGCAGCACGCGTTCCCCGCGGGCGGACAGTTCCCCACGCGGGTGGCGCTGCGCCACGCTCACCAAGTGCGACCGCCGCCGCAGCTGGATCGTTTGGCAGTTGGCGCCAACGCTCGAGCGCCCGCGCGAGGTCAGTTGCCCGGGCAAAGCGTTGCATCGGATTCTTGGCAAGCGCGCGTAAGATGATTTGCTCGACCTGCGGCGGGATATTCGGGTTGAACTGCCGTGGCGGCGGGGGCGGCGCCTGCACGTGCTGCATTGCCAGGCCGATCGGGTTATCCGCGTCGAAGGGCAGCCGGCCAGTGAGCATCTCATAGAGAACGACGCCGAGCGCGTAGATATCAGACGCCGGCGTTGCAGGCTCACCGCGGGCTTGCTCGGGCGAGACGTAGTGCACGGTGCCGAGCCCCACGCCAGCTTCGGTGAGACTGGCGTCGGTCAGCCCCTTGGCGATGCCGAAGTCTGTCACTTTGACATGGCCTTGGTCGTCAACCAGAATGTTTTGCGGCTTGATATCGCGGTGCACAAGGCCGTGCGAATGAGCATAGTCGAGGGCTGCGGCGACCTGGTTGATGATAGGCACCGCCTCATCGACCGTGAAGGGCGCATGGCGAAGGATCAGGTGCTTGAGCGTCTGCCCCGGCACGTACTCCATGACGATGTAGTGCACGCCGTTGTCATGCCCGACGTCGTAGACACTGACGATGTTCGGATGGCTGAGCCGGGCCGCCGCCTGAGCCTCGCGCTCGAAGCGGCGCAGGAAGTTTGGATCGCTGCCGTACTGTCCTCGTAGGATCTTGATCGCCACATCCCGGCCAAGGGCGAGGTCGACGCCACGGTAGACGACCGCCATGCCTCCTTGGCCAATCACCTCCTCGAGCCGGTAGCGCCCGTTCAAGACTGTCGCTTGCACCGTTGCGCCTTCCTCGCTGCTCGGCTCCCTCTGCCGCGCCTCGCTCCTCGCCGTCGCGAAGCGTACTCGCGTTGTCGCTATCCTACTACGGATGCGCCTGTGCTCGCAGGGGCGTGGCTGGGGAATAGTCGGCCAGCCACGAGCGTTGCAGGACCGTGGGGCGACGAGCTGCTCCGCGCTTTGGCATCCTAAGAGCAGAGGCTGGGAGCGGCTCAGCCGGAAGGCGAGCGTGAGCATGCGAGCGCATGTCCGAGAACAACACGGAATGCAAGTCACCGAGTGCATCGGCCGGACGCCGCTCGTCCGGCTCGAGCGGATACCACAGCAGCATGGCGTGCCCGCAGACGTGCAGATCCTCGGCAAGGCGGAATGGTTCAACCCCGGTGGCTCAATCAAGGACCGTGCAGCCTTGCAGATCGTCAAGGAGGCAATGGAGCAGGGGCTGCTGCGCCCTGGCATGACGTTGCTCGATGCGACGTCGGGCAATACGGGTATTGCCTATGCCATGATCGGTGCTGCCTGGGGCTTCTCCGTCACCTTGGTCGTGCCGGAGAGCATTAGCGAAGAGCGGCGGCGCATCCTGCAGGCCTACGGCGCCCAGTTGCTCTTCAGCGACCCCTATGAAGGCACCGACGGCGCTATTCGCCTGGCCCGCGAGCTGGCTGCGCGGGAGCCCGATCGCTACTTCTACGCCGACCAGTACAGCAATCCCGCCAACTGGCGTGCCCACTACAACGGCACCGGCGTCGAAATCATCGAACAAACCGACGGTGCCGTCACGCATCTCGTTGCCGGCTTAGGGACCACCGGCACGATGATGGGCACTGGCCGCCGCTTGAAGGAGTTCAACCCGGCGATCACCCTCGTCGGCGTCCAGCCCGATGACGCGTTCCACGGCCTTGAAGGCCTCAAGCATCTCGCTACCGCCATCGTCCCAGCGATCTACGATCCCTCGGTAATCGACCGGATGGAGTTTGTGAACACCGATGAAGCCTTTGCCATGGCCCGCCAGCTGGCCCGTGAAGAGGGCCTCTTTGTCGGTCCGTCGGCGGCGGCAGCCGTCGTCGCGGCTTTCCGCGTTGCGCGCGAGCTCGATCATGGCGTCATTGTGGTGATTTTGCCGGACAGCGGCGTCAAGTACCTCAGTACGCCACTCTGGCAAGACGGGTCATAGCGTGCGAAGGATACCAGAGCAAGAACGGGAGGGTAGCAACCGATGGCAGTGAAGGTCATGATCCCCGCACCACTGCGCCAGTTTACCGGCGGACAGTCTTCGGTTGACGTCCAGGCCACAACGGTTGGCGACGCGCTGGCTGCGCTCGACCAGCATTTCCCTGGTCTCCGTGATCGCCTGGTTGAGCCGGACGGCCGCCTGCGCCGCTTCGTCAGTGTCTTCGTGAATGGCAAGGACGTGCGGACGTTGCAGGGACTGGAGACGCCGTTGCAGGAGGGGGACGAGGTTGGCATCGTCCCGGCGATGGCTGGCGGACGATGATTGAGCTGCGGCGAGCTGACTACGAGGCGATCATCGCCCACGCCCGGCGCGAAGCACCACGCGAGTGCTGTGGGCTCCTGGCTGGCCACGGCAGCCGCGTTGAGCGCGTCTACGAAGTGCCGAACCGCGCAGACGCAGCTGCCGAGTTCTTCGCCGAGCGTGGGCTCTACCCCGAAGGGAAAATCTCCGGCCTGCGCGGGCCTGAGGTGTTGACCGCCGAGCGGTTCTTTATGGATCCCGAAGCGCAGTTCCGAGCGCTACGCGACATGGAGGCCCGTGGGCTCGAGCATATCGGCAACTATCACTCGCACCCGGCGTCCCCGGCTCGTCCCTCGCGCACCGATATCGAGCTCGCCGCCTACTGGTCGCACGTCTACCACCTCATCTGTTCCCTGGCTGATCCTGAGCATCCAGACCTGCGGGCCTATCGGATCGTCAATGGCCAGGTGACCGAAGTGCCCATCCGCATCATTGATGAGGCCGAGTCTGGGAGTGCTGTAGATCGATAAGCCTGGCACCCCCGTAATACGTGCGACGCCCCGGAGTGTTTGCCCCGGGGCGTCGTTCCATGCTCGTGTAGCGGACGGAGGACTAGTCTGCCACGCTCGGCAGCAAGCATGACTGCTGGTAGTCGATCTGCCCGATCGTCTCCGGCGTGACCGTCGCGTTCGGGCCGCAGATCGCGCAGTCGGGGTCGCGGGCGACCGTCAGCTCGCGGAAGGTCGTCGTCAGCCCGTCGAAGAGCAGCACGCGCCCGACCAGCGGCTCACCCAGCCCGAGCAGCAGTTTGATCGCCTCGTTAGCCTGCAATGCGCCGATGACGCCCGTGAGGACGCCGAGCACACCCGCCTGATCGCAGGTCGGCGCCAGGTCAGCCGGCGGTGGTTCCGGGAACAGGCAGCGGTAGCATGGCCCCTCGCCCGGCTTGTAGACGGTGACCATCCCCTCGAAGCGGAAGATGCTGGCATCAACGACCGGCTTGCCCAGGAGCACGGCTGCGTCGTTGACCAAGTAGCGCGTCGGGAAGTTGTCGGCTCCGTTCACGATGACGTCGTAGTCGCGGATGATGTCGAGAATGTTCTGACTCGTCAGCCAGACATCATGGAGCACGACGTTCACGTCAGGGTTGAGCGCGGTGAGCGTCTGCCGGGCCGACTCCGTCTTGGGCTGGCCAACCCGATCAGTCGTGTGGATGATCTGGCGCTGCAGGTTGCTCAAATCGACGACGTCGTTATCGACGATGCCGATCGTGCCGACGCCGGCAGCGGCCAGGTACAGTGCGGCTGGCGAACCAAGCCCGCCCGCGCCGATGACCAGCACCTTGGAATCGAGGAGCCGGGCCTGTCCTGACTCACCGACTTCTGGAATCAGGAAGTGCCGGCTGTAGCGCTGCAGTTGCTCGCGCGTCCACTGCCGTGGCGTAACGAAGGGGTAGCCGGCATGCTTCCACGCGCTGAAACCGCCAGCGACGCTGTAGACGTGCCGATAGCCCATCTCCTGCAGCGTCTTAGCCGCGAAGGCTGACCGTACTCCGCCAGCGCAGTAGACGTAGACCGGCGTGTCCTTATCGGGCACACGGTCTTCAACCTGCAGTTCGAGGTAGCCGCGGGGAATGAAGACCGCGCCGGGGATATACCCTTGCTCCCACTCCTCGCGCTCACGCACGTCAATGACGACGGGACGACGGCCCTGCCGCAACTCCTGGTAGAGCTGGTGCACGTCGACCTCGTGAATGGCTTGCTTGATCTCTTGGAAGAGCTTCTCGTACTCTCGCGGCATCGGGTTCCTTTACCTCCACCCATAATCCTCCGCGCGATGCGCGCTGGTCTTTCCAGTCTACATCAAACGCGATACCCGGGGCCGCTATTCCATCACCGGCGGAGCAATCACCACGCGCTGACCTTGACCTCATCCATCGTCTTGCGCCGCGATACCAGCGCTCGCGCGCTTTCCTTCGACGGCATCGACGTTCGGTGCCAGGAGGTAGCGGAGCCCACGCGCATCCAGGCGCGACAAGAAATCCGCCGGGGCCGCAGCATCAGTAATGAGCAGGGCCACTTCTTCCAACGCCGCGAAACGTGCCAGCGTTGGCTGCCCAAGCTTGCTGGAGTCGGCGAGCACGTAGGCCACGCTCGCGGCCTGCAGCAGCGCCCGTTTCGTCTGCGCTTCAATCGGGTTCGGCGTCGAGTAGCCCTGGTCATCCACGCCAGTCGCTCCCAAGAACGCTTTATCGACATGGTAGTGCCGCAGCATGTCGACCGCTGCCGGCCCGATGAGCGCCAGGCTATGGTGCCGCATCTGCCCGCCCGTGAGCAGCACATCGAAGCCGGACTTGGACAATTCCAAGGCGACCGGCATCGAATTGGTGATGACGTAGAGCCGACGAAACCGGTGGCGCAGCAGCCGTGCCAGGGCGAGCGTGGTGCTGCCGGCATCCAGGATGATGCTGTCGCCCTCTTGGATCAGCTCGAGCGCGGCCCAGGCGATCGCTTGCTTCTCCTGCCGCTTGAAGTTGAGCTTCTCGTAGAACGAAGGATTAAACAGGCTTTTATGGACCGGAATTGCCCCGCCATGCGTGCGGTGGAGAATGCCACGCTCTTCTAATTCATGCAGATCTTTGCGGATTGTGACCTGACTGACACCAAAGCGCTGCGCAAGCGCGTCGACCGCGACCTCTCCCTCACGCTCGAGTAACTCGATAATCAGCCGCCGTCGCTCTTCCGCTCGCACCACGCGCCCCTCACATTTCGGTACAGTGCTCTACCGTTGATACGGTCTGCCAGCAACCGAGAACGGCTCTTCCTCACACCTCCAATGGTGCCAGAGAGCGGCTCAAGGCGTTGTGACCGTTTCCGTGTGCGCCCCGAACCACCGTTGGTGTTGCCGGGCCTGCTCATAGGCCTGCCGGGCGGCCTGCACCGCCGGCTGCTCCGAGACTGCGGCAACCGGCACGTCCCACCAGCTCTCACACCCTGGCAGCCGGTCGTCTGGATCAACCGGCACGATCAGCACCTTTACCCCCGGCAGCCGCCGTGCCTCCGCCAGCCGCGCTGCGAGTTCCTCGTAGCTCGTCACAGCCCAGGCCCGTGCTCCCATCGCCGCCGCATGCTGGACGTAGTCAACGACCACCGGTGGCCCATCCAGCTGCCCAGTCGCCGGATTCCGCGCCCGCAATAAGTTCCCGAACGGTGGCGAGCCCACCGCCTGCTGTAACCCGTGGATCGAGCCAAAACCCCCGTTGTCCATTAGCACCACGGTGAGGTCAAGCCCCTCGGCCACGGCGGTGACCAGTTCGGCGCTGGCCATGAGGTAGCTCCCATCCCCCACCAGCACCACCACGTCCCGGTCTGGTTCGGCCAGCTTCACCCCAATCCCTGCCGGCAACTCGTAGCCCATGCACGAGTAGCCATACTCGACGTGGTAGGCCGCGGGCTCCTCCGCACGCCAGAGCCGCACCAGGTCCCCCGGCATGCTCCCCGCCGCGTTGATCACTGTCGCCCGCCCGCCGACGACCGTGTTAAGCACCCCAAGCACCGCCGCCTGGCGGAGTCGCGGCCCGGCTGCTGCGGGCGGTGTACGCCACGCCGCAACCCACGCGTCCCACTCGGCTCGCAACTGCGCCACCTCGGCCCGGTAGGGCGCAGCCGTGCCCGGCCAGTCGCTGAGTGCCGCCGCCAATGCCTCTACCCCCTGTCGGGCATCACCCACCAGCGCCACCCCGCCCAGTTTGGCCGCATCGGCCGCGTTAATGTTCAGCCCGATGACCCGCACCGCAGGATGCTGGAAGGCTGTCTTGGATGCCGTGGTGAAATCGGTCAGCCGTGTGCCGACTGCCAGGATGAGGTCGGCCTGCCGCGCCAGCCGGTTGGCCGCCAGCCCGCCGTTGACCCCGATCGGCCCCACGTTCCACGGATGCTGCCAGCTCAGCACTCCCTTGCCCGCCTGCGTCTCGGCAACCGGCAGGCCAAAGCGGCTGGCCAGCGCGGCCAGGGCCGCCCCCGCCGCACTGTAGCGTGCTCCTCCGCCCACAATCACCAGCGGCCGCTCTGCCTGCCGCAGCAGTTGCGCCGCCACGGCGATCGCTGCCGGATCCGGCACCGGCCGGCGGATCGGCCAGACCCGCTCGGCCAGGAAGGCGACCGGCCAGTCATAGGCTTCAGCCTGCACGTCCTGCGGCAAGGCTACCGTCACCGCCCCGGTCTCAGCTGGATCCGTCAGCACCCGCATCGCCTCCGGTAGGACGTCCAGCAGTTGCTCCGGCCGGGTGATCCGGGCAAAAAAGCGCGAGAGCGGGCGAAACGCATCGTTGACGCTGACGTCGCGCTCGAGTGGATGCTCGAGTTGCTGGAGCACGGGATCGGGCACCCGATTGGCGAAGGCATCGGCTGGCAAGAGCAGCACCGGCAGCCGGTTGATCGTTGCCCCCGCGGCTGCGGTGAGCATGTTCGTCGAGCCCGGCCCGATCGAGGCGGTGCAGGCAAATGTACTTAGCCGTTCCGTGTGGCGGGCAAAGGCGGCCGCGGCGTGCACCATCGCCTGCTCGTGCTGCGGGCGATAGGTCGGCAACCCAAGCCTCGCCCCGTATTCGGCCAGCGCCTGCCCCAGTCCGGCCACGTTGCCATGCCCGAAAATGGCCCAGACGCCGCGGATCAGTCGCTGGCGCACGCCATCGCGCTCGCTGTACTGCGCTGCCAGGAAGTGCACCAGGGCCTGCGCCACCGTCAGCCGGCGCGTCGTCATCGTCGGCCTCCTCTCCCCTTAGTCCAGCGGCTCCAGCGGGTCCGGCCGGTGCGCGCCGCCCTGGCGAATACCGGCCACCGGCGCCCCCGAGAAGTCGTTGGGGGCTGCCCAGCGCACCGCGTTGACGATCACCCGCTGGACGAGCGGGTGATGGTAGATCGGGAAGGTCTCATGACCCGGACTGAAGTAGAAGATCCGGCCCCGGCCGCGGGTGTAGGCGCCACCGCTGCGAAAGACTTCGCCCCCCTGGAACCAGCTGATGAAGACGAGCTCATCGGGCGCCGGGATGTCCGTCGGCTCGCCATACATCTCCGACTGCGGCAGGTCGAAGTATTCGGGCAAGCCAGCCGCGACCGGGTGGGCCGGCTGCACCACCCACACCCGCTCCCGTTCCCCACGCTCGCGCCACATCACCTTGCAGGTCGTGCCCATCAGCCGCCGGAAGATCTTCGACTCGTGGGCGGAGTGCAGCACCACCAGCCCCATGCCATCGAGCACGCGCTGCTGCACCCGGTCGACGACGGCATCGGCGACGGCCTCGTGCGCCAGGTGGCCCCACCAGACCAGCACGTCGGTCGCCGCCAGCGTGGCCGCGTCCAGCCCGTGCTCCGGCTCGTCCAGCGTGGCCACGCGCACCGTGCAGCCAGCCGCCTCCAGGGCTGCGGCCAGCACCGCGTGGATGCCCGCCGGATAGTGGGCACGCACCGCGGGATCCTGTCGCTCGTGCCGGTATTCGTTCCAGATCGTCACCCGTACCGGCTTCACCGTCATCGCGCTGCACCCCTTTCAGTCAGGCTGTATGACAACTGGTTGCCCACCCTGCTTCGCCGAACGCTGGATCGCTTCCCAGAACAGTGCCATCCGCAGTCCTGCTTCCGGTGGGCAGGGATTGGGCTGACCGTGGCGCAGCACAGCCTGGGCGACGTCCCACACGTCATGTGGCTCGTCCTGCATAACGTCATGCGTTGTCTCCTCACCGTTCCGCTGGACAGCGAGGCTCCGCCCCCACGCATCGGTCCGAACAATGCCCTGGGTACAAAACACTGTAATTTCTGAAGCACAGACACGAATCGTGTCTCCGCAGGCTGCCAGCGAGACCAGTCCACCACGCTGGAGCCGCGCCATCACAGTCCCAAGGATTTCGAGGCCGGGAGGGCCACCCCGCTCGTCAAGCCACGCGGCCACCTCAATGATCGGTTGTCCTGCAAGATCAGCGACTGTGTTCAGCAGGTGCGCTCCGGTATCGAAGAAGAACCCTCCGCCTGATACCGCTGGATCTTGCTTCCAGTGGCCGCGATAGGCCGTGCGCCACCCCTCCCAGATGGTTCCCACAATGAGCAAGATCTCCCCAAGCTCGCCCTCCTGGAGCAGCCGTGCTGCCTTCCGAATGCGTGGTGAGAGGCTGCCATTAAACGCTACGATCAGTTCGCGGCCAGCGCGATGTTGCGCCGCAACCAATGCCCTCGCCTCTTCCACCGTGGTGACCATGGGCTTTTCTAGGATAACCGGCAGCCCAGCAGCGAGCACCGCGCTCGCTTGCGCAAAATGGACGGCATGCGGCGTGGCAATCAGCACCAGGTCAAGCTGGTCATGGTAACGCGCAAGCAGGTGATCAAGGTCGGGCACGTTTGGCGGCGCGGGTTGCCCGACTGCTTCAAACAGCGCGGCCATTGCCGCATACGCCTGCGGCGACGGATCACAAACGGCCACGACAGTAACGCGCCCAGGCCGTTGCAGGGCAGCCTTGGCATGCTCGCGGGCCATCACCCCACAACCAATCACTGCAACGCGCAACGGCAGCTCAGCTGCGCGCGCATCCCTATCCATCAGTTGCACGCTCTCCTCCTATCATCTGTCCGAGCCGTGGCCGAACAACATCGCGCTTTAGATGCCTGACAGCCCACCAGCAATCGAGCTTTGTAAGGCGCGTCGGGCAATGACGTAGA
>ERZ795042.1001-NODE-1001-length-19692-cov-18.577532_pt1 | contig 19692 bp, 20 predicted proteins | sample MGYA00375126_ERZ795042 | MGnify/ENA primary metagenome ERZ795042 (study PRJEB30171, sample SAMN05518105) | compost metagenome | isolation source: Feedstock adapted compost from Newby Island compost facility, Milpitas, CA | place: USA:Newby Island compost...
TGACGTACAGCTCTTCCCGGTTCAGGAACATGACCACGTCGGCGTCCTGCTCGATAGAGCCGGAGTCGCGCAGGTCAGAGAGCATCGGGGTTCGCGGGTGCCGGCTCTCGATCGCCCGCGAGAGCTGGGCGAGGGCGAGCACCGGCACCTCGAGCTCCCGGGCCAGCCCCTTCAGCGTGCGCGAGATGTAGCTGATCTCCTGGACCCGGTTCTCCCGCGTCCGATACGGTCCATCGGCCTGCAGCAGCTGCAGGTAGTCGATGACGATGAGGTCGAGGCCGTGCTCGCCGGCGAGCCGCCGCGCCTTCGAACGCAGCTCCGCCACGGAGAGGATGGGCGAGTCATCGAACCAGATGTTCGCCTCCGAGAGCACGCCTGTGGCGCGGATGATGCGCCGCTCCTCGAGCTCCGTCTGCTGGCCGAGACGGAGCCGGGTGCTGTCCACGTTCGACTCCGCTGCCAGGAGGCGGATGGCGAGCTGCTCCGCGGACATCTCGAGCGAGAAGAAGGCCACGTTCGCCCGCTCGTTCACCGCCGCGTTGCGAGCGATGCCCAGCGCGAAGCTGGACTTGCCGACGCTGGGTCGCGCGCCGACCACGATCAGGTCTGAGCGCTTCAGCCCCCCGAGGAGGGTGTCGAGGTCGCGGAACCCCGTATGGATGACGTCGAGCTGGTGCCGGGACGGCTGCTCCACATCCTCCTCGAGGTACGCGTGGAGCAGGTCACGGATATGGACGAAGTCCCGGAAGGTCTCGCCACTGCGGAGGCGAGCCAGCAGCTCCTCGGCCCTGCGGAACGACGCATCGACGTCCGGCGGCGCCTCATACGCCATCTGCATGATGGCCGTGGCCGCCTGGATCATCCCCCGGTACGTCGCATCGCGCTTGACGATGCGCGCATACTCCTCCACGCCGACGCTGGTGGGCAGCCGCTGGATGAGCTCGGCGAGGTAGCTGTGCCCGCCTGCCTGCTCGAGGCGGCCTCGCCGCGCGAGCTCATGGGCGACGGAGATCTGGTTGATCGCCTCGTCCCGCTGCCACAGCTGCAGGCACGCCTCGTAGATCCAGGCGTTCTGCTCGCGAAAGAAGTCCTCGGGGCGAAGGAACCCGGCTACGCGGTAGATCGCCTCCGGATCCACCATGAGGGAGGCGACGACCGCCTCCTCGGCCTCGATGTCATGGGGCGGCAGCCGTTCGAACAGCGGCGTCGTCATGGCGCGGAGGGCTCGCGATCTCGCGATGTGCAGTGCTCGTACCGGATCGCTCCCTCACCCCTCCTTTCGCCAGGCTTCGCCTCACGACTCCTCGGCCGCGGTATCCCCTTCGTCGCCCGCAGCAGCGCCGGAATCACCCGCCGTCCGCGCCGCGTACTCCTCCTCGGCGCGGCGCTTTCGCTCAGCCTCCGCCTCTGCTTCGGCCTGTGCGCGGAGCCGCTCGACAATCTGCTTCGACGCCTCGTCCGGGACGACATCTACGGTGATGTCGACGGAGACGTTGCGCGTGAACTTCACCGTGACCGTGCGGGTCCCCAGCTCTCGGATCGGCTCGGGCAGGAGGATGATGTGCGGGTCGACCTCTACGCCGGCAACCTCCAGAATCCGGCGCGCGATGTCGCGGTTCGTCACGGAGCCGAACAGCCTGCCGGTCTCGCCCACGCGCGCCTCGATGGTGAAGGTGCGGCCGGCGAGCTTCTCAACGTACGCCTGGGCCTCCGCATCGAGCTTTGCCTGGCGCTTCGCCTCCCGTTCCGCCAGGACTCGCGCCCGGGCGAGGTTCTCTTTCGTTGCCGGTCCCGCGAGCCCGCGCGGGATGAGGTAGTTGCGGGCGTACCCGTTCCGCACCTCTTTCACTTCGCCCACGAGGGCTTTCCCTTCCACATCCCGGAAGAACACAACCTTCATGCCATCAACCTCGGTTCCAGGGGCTGACCGTGCCTCCGAGAACGCCCTGGAGGCACCCTAGTGCACCCATGGTAGAGGCTCAATCCGTTATCGTCGCCTCGCCAGGGTCGAGGCCCCACTTTCACCATCTCGCCCGTTTATGCCAACTCTAGAACGAATGTGCTACCAGCGGCAAGGCCGGGACGGCCCCCGCGCCGGTGCGTAATCTGCTCCTGTGACGTTCAGTCGGCCGGTCCTCATCATCTTCCACGGCGGCACCGGAGAAGGGCCCGCAGAGCGCGCCGTCGCGCGAGCCCGCGCCGCCGCCGCCCAGCTCTCCGCCCGCTCCGCCCTGGCAGCCGGCTTCGAAGCGGTCATCATCGCCACCGACGACCCGAGCGCCTTCGGCGGCGCGGTGCCGAACACGTTCGTCGATCTCGACCCGCCTGGGCCGTTCTCCTTCGATGCGCGCTTGCGCCACCTCGTGGAGCACTTCGGCCTCGAGAAGCCGGCAGTCATGGGCTCCGGCTCCGTCCCGCTCCTCGGCGAGACCGAGTTCCGCATCATCGTCGAGCAGCTCGAGCTTCGCGCCAGCTGCTTCGTGACGAACAACTTCTTCAGCGCGGACCTCACCGCATGGACGCCCGGGAACGCGCTTTCCCGCATCCATCCCGTCCCCCGTGACAACGTCCTCCCTCGTCGGCTGCGGGACGAGGCGGGGCTGACGCCGATCATCCTCCCTCGGACCACCGCAACCCAGTTCGACCTCGACACTCCCGCGGACCTCGCCGTCCTCTCCCTGCACGAGTCCGTACCGCCGCCGCTGCGCGATGCGGCGATGGCCATCGGCGCCGACCTCGAGCGGTATCGGGCGGTGATGCGCGTCCTCTGCGACCGGGAGGCGGAGCTCGTGGTGTTCGGCCGGGTCGGGAGCCAGACGTGGCAGTACCTGGAGCGAGAGACGGCCTGCCGCGTGCGGATGCTGAGCGAGGAGCGGGGCCTCGCTGCCGCAGGGCCCGATCACCGCCCGCGCTCCCTCGTCGGGCACCTCGTCGAGACGGTCGGGGCCCGGCGGTTCTTCGAGCTCGTGGCCGGACTCGGCGACGCCTTCGTCTGCGACACGCGCGTCCTCGAGGCTCACCTCGGCATCACCCCGAGCCGCGAGGACCGATTCCAGAGCGACCTCCTGCACTGGGAGCGAGTGAGCGATCCGTGGCTGCGCGAGTTCACCCGCTGCGCGAAAGAGGCTCCCATCCCCGTGCTCCTCGGGGGGCACTCCCTCGTTTCCGGCGGGATCATGGCGCTCGTGGACATCGCCTGGAGCGAGCACGACCGGCGTCTCGCCCTGCTCTGACGCCCCGCGCCTCCGTTAGCCGCGGTGAAGCGCCGGCTGATGGAACGGCAGCGGCTCCCGCCGCTCCACCGCGGCCAGGTTGGCGGCGGACGAGATCAGCGCAACGTGGGTGAACGCCTGCGGGAAGTTCCCCAGGAAGCGCCCCGTCTTCGGGTCTACCATTTCGGAGTAGAGGCCGACATCGTTGGCCAGCCCGAGCAGGTATTCGAACCGGGCGCGCGCTTCATCGAGCCGCCCCATCAACGCGAGGCAATCCACCAGCCAGAAGTTCACGAGGAGGAACGCGCCTTCGTCGCCCGGAAGCCCGTCCTCGAACGACGGTGAAGTCCGCCGGATGAGGCCGTCGACCGAAAGCTCCTCGATGATCCGCTCGACGGTCGACACCATGCGGGGGTCGTCCGCAGGAATGAAGCCGCGCAGCGGGAGCGCGAGCACGGACGCATCGAGGTCGCGGTGTCCGAACGACTCCACGAACGCGCCTCGTTCGGGGTCGTAGCCGTGCTGCAGCACGGTCTCGCGAATCTCGGCGGCCGTGGCCTCCCACCGTTCGAGGTCCGCGGGGAGCTTCTCCGCCTTGGCAAGCCGGATCCCCCGGTCGATGGCGACCCAGCAGAGCACCTTCGAATAGACGAAGTGGCGCGGGGCCGTGCGCACCTCCCAGAGCCCGAAGTCCGGTTCGCGCCAGACCTCGCACACGTAGTCGACGGCAGCCCGCAGCAACGGCCAGAGCTCCTGCGAGATGGAGCAGCCGCATTTGAACTCGAAGTAGGCCACGTCGAGCAGCTCGCCGAAGATGTCGAGCTGTCGCTGTCGCTGGGCCGCGTTCCCGACGCGCACTGGGCGGGAACCCATGTACCCCTCGAGGTGAGGGAGCTCGAACTCCACGTTCTCCTGCTCCCCACCGATGCCGTACAGCACCCGCAGCGACTGTGGCTGCCCGCGCGTCATGTCGAGCACCCAGGAGAGGAAGGTCTCGCCCTCCTCGTGGTACCCGAGCACGTGGAACGCATAGAGGGTGAAGGTCGTGTCCCGCACCCAGCTGTACCGGTAGTCCCAGTTCCGGCAGCCGCCGATCTCCTCCGGCAGCGAGGTCGTTGGGGCCGCCACGATCGCTCCGGTGGGGGCATAGTCCAGGAGCCGCAGCACCAGGGCCGAGCGTCGCACCAGGTCCGCATAGGGACCGTCGTACTCGCAGCGCGCGATCCAGTTCCGCCAGTACTCCTGGGTCGACTGGAGCGCCCGGTGGGCAGCCTCCTCGACGTTGCTCCGCCAGAAGAGCGGGGCCGGGCGACGGTAGCTCGCCACGAAGGTCCGCTGCTCCCCCGAAGCGAGACGAAACTCGCCCACGGCCGCCGCACCCTCGATGCGGAGCGGAACGTCCGTGTGAAGGGTGAGCGCCTCGTCGAAGTGGGCCGCGCGAACGCCGGCGCGCTCGTGCACCGACCAGGCGGTCGTGGCCCGGGCGTAGTCGAAGCGGGGCTCGAAGTGGATGCGGAAAGGAATCGCACCGCGGATGCCCGTGAGAATGCGCACGATCGCGCTCTCGCCGAGCCGCTCGAAGTCGGCCGACTGCGTCGGCATGAAGTCGACGAGGACCGCCTCGCCGTCGGGCGTGCGGAACGTCGTTTCGAGGACGTTCGTATCGGGCAGGTACCGGCGTGTTGCCTCGAACGGGACGGCAGGCGTGATGCTCCAGAAGCCGCCCTTTCCCGCGTCCAGGATGCGGGCGAAGACCGAAGGGGAGTCCATCCGCGGGAAGCAGGCCCAGTCGATCGAGCCGCGCTTCGAGACGAGGGCACACGTCACCCGGTCCCCGATGATCGCGTAGTCCTCAATCGGGTCGTACTGCCCGAACGACGGCGCGGCAGCGCCCTGCGCTAGCTCCTTCCTCCCCAGGATCCGGCGAAGCCAGGGGAGTAACCGAGCAGAGGGCCGACCGTCACGGCCTGCCATGCATACGCTCCTCCTCTCCAATGCTACGGGCGCGATGCGCTCAGCGGCGAGAGCCCGTTCCGCGCCGCAGGGCCGCTACCAGCGCAGGAGGGCCACGGCGCATCCCTCGTCGACCAGCTCCTGCAGGTCGCCAAAGAGGACGGCCGCCGAGGTGTCGAGCGCGCGGCCCAGCAGCTCCTCCAGCAGCGACTCGTCGCCGAGCGGAGGCACGTACCGGGCGTCCTCAGCGGTTCCCCAGTGCCCGACCCCGTTCTCGTGGAAGAGAACGCTATCGACCCGACCCTCCTCGAACGCCGTTCGCAGCGCCTCCGGCCCGGAGAGGAACTTGCCGCTGCCACGCCAGCGCTCGAAGGCTACCCGCGCTTCTCGCCGGGCATGCTCCTCCGACACCCGCGCGGCGAGCAGGAGCAGCTCGCGGTGCTCCCGGGGACGGTGGCTCTCGTTTCCAGGGAGCTGGATAGCCCGGGCGCGGACCTCCTCGGGAAGCTCCCCCAGGAGCTGCGCGCGCGCCTCCTCTGGGCCCGCCACCACGAACGTGGCCCCGTCCAGGAACCGTTCCACCTCGCGCGCCGCCTCCTTGGAGAACATCGCCCGGTGAGCATCGACCACTTCCTCGATCTTGTTCTTCGAGTGCCATCCGCCCGCGGCCGCTCCAACGGCCCCTCTGCCTTCCGTGGCCGCTCGCCCGTGGCGCTTCATGAGCGGATGCTCGGACCAGTCCACTCCTCCCGTTGCCTGGACGTCCCCGTAGCGGATGCGGGTGACCTCAACGGTGTGGAGGTCAACGATGGCGATGGTCACCGGACGGTGGAAGAAGTACCGGTACCGCTCCATCTCCCACAGCCACGGCCGCACCCCGATGCGCACGTCGTTCCGAACGGGGAGCGGCAGGTGCAGCTCGTCACGGATGCCCTGCAAGGGCAGGCTGACGTACAAGAGGCCGAGCGCACCCGACGAGATGGCCTCCTCCACCGACCGCTCGAGCACCTCGCGCTCCGCCTGTAGGGCGTCGCCCACCTCCTTCGTCGATCCCTCGAAGGCAGCGAGCGCGGCCGACATCGCCTCCTTGGCCACGGTCCGAGCAGTCGGCGGCGCGCCGGGCGGACCCTGGCGGAGGTCGAGCGATGCCGTGACCACCGGACCGTCTTGCACCTCGATCGAACGCAACAGACGGCTAAAGGCGTGCAGAGTCTCTGACATGGCCGTGACCTTCCTTAATGGGTGCTTGAACGTCGCCGGGCAGCGCACCTAGGGCGCCCCCGTCCTCTGCCACCACTCTACCGGTGTCGCGCCTAACCGTCCGAGCCGCTCCACTCTACAATTCGCTGGAGGTCCTCCATGAGCGGAGCCTGGAGCATTCGCCGCGCGAGCCGAAACGATGCGACGGTCCTGGCAGAGCTGCGGTACCGGTTCCGCGCGGAACAGCATGCCCCCACCGAGCCGCCGGAGGCGTTCCTCGAGCGATGCACAGCCTGGATGGCCAGCCGCCTGGACGGCGGTCGCTGGGGCGCATGGATCGCCGAGGCCGAGGGGCGAGCAATCGGAGCTATCTGGCTCCAGCTCATCGAGAAGCTGCCGAACCCCGGTCCAGAGCTCGAGTGGCACGGGTACGTCACGAGCGCGTACGTCGCCCCCGAGTGGCGGAATGCGGGCGTCGGCGCCGCGCTCCTCGACGCCGCGCTCGCCGCCTGCCGGGCGCACGGCGTCGACTCCGTGATCCTCTGGCCCACGGCGAGGAGCGCCTCCCTCTACCGCCGGTTCGGGTTCCGCGACCGGCCGGCCGACATCATGGAGCTCGTCCTCCATCCGGGACGTGCAGCGACGATGGGCGGCCCCGACCGGCCTCCGGAAGGGGACCAGCCGGGCGGGGAACGCCGGCAGCTCCCCTCGCCCTGACGACGAGCTCGAAACTCGGGATGGGGGCACGTCCCGACGGTCATCCCACGCGAATCAAACTAGGGCCGTTCGGCCCTGGCCGGTATGTAGGACTCCTTCAAGATAGACGCAGAGCCTTGGTAGGAGGAGCACGGAGCGATGACGGGGCTTGAGTCCTTGACCCTGACCGAGATCGTCCAGCGCTGGCCGGCTACGGCCGACATCCTGGAGGCGCACGGGCTGGACCTCTGCTGCGGCGGCGAGCGAACGCTCGCGGAGGCAGCGAAGGAGCACAGTCTACCCCTCGAGCCCCTGCTCGAGCGGCTGCAGGCGGCCGGCGCGGGCATAGAGCGCGTGGTCGACGTCCGGGACATGCCGCCGCCGCAGCGCCACCCGACCATCTTCGCCACGTTCGAGGCGCTGGCGCCGGGCGAAGCCTTCCTCCTCGTCAACGACCACGACCCGAAGCCGCTCTTCTACCAGTTCCAGGCGGAACGGCCGGGCGAGTTCGAATGGACGCCGGTGGAGACCGGGCCGGAGCGCTGGGTCATCCGCATCGGCAAGCGGGCAGGATGAGCGGCCGCTTCGTCACCCTCGACGTGCGCGAAGAGCTGCGGCGGGGAGAAGAGCCGTTCCCCCGCATCATGGCAACGGTCCGAGCTCTCGGCCCCGACGAAGGGCTCGAACTGTACGCGACCTTTGAACCTCGACCGCTCTATGCCGTGATGGCCGAGCTCGGGTTCGACGCGAGCGTCGAGCAGCTTCCGAACGGCGATTGGCGAGTTCGCTTCGTGCGGCAGCGCGCCGAAGGCGCGAGCGGGCCCTGACGTTGCCCCTTCAGAGCTCGGCGCGAGCCCGCTGCGCGCGGTACAGTGTGGGCACGATGGTCTCCATCCCCCCGTATCCTTCCGCCATCGAGGGGGACGGCCTCGTGCTCCGGCCATGGGACGAGGAGCTCGTGGCCCAGATGGCGCAGTGGGGGGAGCGCGGGTTCCCGTACCACGCCTTCGACCTCGGCTACCTCCGCGACCCGAGGGAAGCGCGGGCAGCGCTCGAGCGCGCCCGTGCACCTCGCCCGCACCGGCACTTCGTGGCTTGCGAAGGCGCCACGGCGGTCGGGCGCGTCTCGGTGAATCTGGAAGACCCCGCTGGACTCTACCTCTGGGCGGTGCACGTCCCGCCGGAACACGAAGGCCGCGGCGTCTGCCGCCGCATGCTCGCCGCTCTCATGCGCTGGCTCGAAATGGAGGTTCCCGGCCGGAGCTTCGTCCTCACGGCGAACAGCTTCGCGGAGCGGGCCCACCGGGCGTACCGCGCGCTCGGCTTCCAGGTGGAAAGCGTTCGCTGGCAATTCGACCGCGACCTGGCCGCCGGCCTTTGGCGGGCAACGCCCGAGCAGCGGCGTGCGCTCGAGGAGCACGTCCGCTTCGCCCACGGCCAATGGGAAGTTCGGGTGCTCGTCATGCGGCGGGAGCCCGGCACGCCCATGAACCTTGGGAGATCGAAACCCGAACGGGAGCGCGAGACCGCGCGGTGAGGCCACCGCCTTCGGGGGTATCATGACGCCCGTGCGCCCCTCCCGCCTGCGCGAGCTCGAGTGGGAGGCCGTCGCGGGCATCATCGCCGCGGCGACCGGGCTCGTTCTCCACCTCCTCCACGTCGTCGAGGAGGACGTCCTTCTCGCCGTTGCCCTCGTGCTCCTCGCGCTCCTCCTGCTGCGCGATCTCCGGCGAGAGCCTCGAGAGGAACGCCAGTTCGAGGCGGTGGCCGCCCGGCTCGAGGCAGCCATCGAGCGCCTCCAGTCGCGGCTGCAGCCGCCGGAGACGACGCTCATCGGGCCGCGCGAGCTCCGCCGCTTCAGCCAGCGGTTCGCCCAGCGCGCCCGGGGCGAGATGACCTGGTTCAACGTCTGCCTGAGCATGTTCCGGACACAGGAGCTCTTCGATGTCCTCCTCCGTCCCGCGATCGAGAATCCCCAGGTCACCGAGATCCGTTTCACCCTGGATCGGCGGGATGCCGCGCTCTGGGACGCCTACGTAGCGCCGAAGCTGGCGACCCTGCCCGGCCGCGAGAAAGTGCTACCTCCCCTCTGGACGGACATCGAGGAGCCGGTGTCGTTCGTCCTGGCCGAGGTCGGGCCCGGCCTCACCGAAGCCCAGCTGAGCTTCTGGGGCGAGCCGTTCATGTCCCGGACCACGGGCGTCGACGTGCCGCGCTACCTGTTCCACGTCCATGCGCGCTCCGGCCTCATCCAGCGGCTCGCCGACCTGGAGCGGACGTATCGCCTCCGTGCAACCGGCGCACGCGCCTAGCTTCGCGAGGCTGCCAGCTCGCTCGAGTGTCCGGGGAACAGGCGCGCTTTCGGGTCGAGGTAGCGGCGCGCATGGCTCACGGCCTGCGCCGCCTGCGCATAGCCGACCACGAGCAGTCCCCAGCGCTCCCGCCGCTCCGCGTACTTCGGCGTCGGGATGCTGATCGCGCCGCCGCCCTCGACGCGCTGTTCGGGGGGAAGCTCCAGCTTCTGGAGATAGGTGAGCTCCGTGACGTCGCCGGCGGCGTACACGCCGGGGATGCTCGTCGCCATGCCCGGGTCGACGACGATGTGCCGGCCCGCCTCGTCGAGCTCCAGCCCCCAGGTGCGCAGCGCTCCGAGGTTCGCCTCGAACCCGAGCGCGAAGATGATGTCGTCCACCTCGATGCGCTCCTCCGCGCCGGTGCGGTTCTCGAAGATCGTCGCCGCCACCAGGCGCCCGTCGCGCTGCTCCACCGCCCGGAGTTCGTAGAAGAGCTTCACGGTGACCGGAGAGGCGAGGAGCTCCCGCACCGAAGCTTCGTGCGCACGGAACACGTCCCGCCGGTGGATGAGCGTCACCGACGCGGCACGGTTGCGCAGCGCGAGCGCCCAGTCGACGGCGCTGTCCCCGCCTCCCACCACGAGGACCCGGCGGCCGCGGAACGCCTCCAGATCGCGCACGAAGTAGTGGATTCCCGGGCTCCCCGGCTCCGTGCCGGGAATCCCGAGCTGCTTCGGCGTGAACGCTCCGATCCCGGCGGCGACGATGACCGCGCGGCTCCGGTGCTCACCCCGGTCGGTGAGAAGGAGAAACCCCTCCTCGGTGCGGTGCAGCTCGCGCGCCTCCTCCTCGAAGCGGAAGACCGGTTCGCCGAACGTGAAGGCCTGCCGGTAGAGGGCGGCGGCCAGGTCCCGGGCGAGCACCTCCGGGTACCCGGGCGAGTCGTAGATGTACTTATCCGGGTACAGCACCGTGAGCTGTCCGCCGGGCGTAGGCATCCGCTCGATCACCTTCACCGACATGCCGCGCATGCCGGCGCAGAAGGCGGCGAACAGCCCCGTCGGGCCCGCCCCGATGATCGTGAGGTCGAAGAGCCGGCCATCATCGCGCGTCATGGCTCCCCTCGCACGTTCGTCTCTCGTTAGTGTCGGCGCTGGCGTCGTGGACGTGGAGGCCCGAACGGGCGCGACGGCGGCACCCAAAGGTCCAGTAGTTCCCTCCCTCCTAGGCCAGCACAACCTCCGCGCCGGCAGCCTGGAGCGCCTCCGCGAGGATGCTCCGGTGGCACCGCTCGCGGTCCTCGCAGTAGCAGCCGACGGCGATGTCCGTCACCTTCGAGAGGGCCGCGAGGAGCTCGAGTAGGTGGCGGGCTGCCGGCTCCCGCAGCTGGCGTCGGTACCCTCGTTCGAGGGCGGGCCAGTCGCCGCTGGCGCGGAAGGCGCGGAGCAGCTCCTCGGATGGGGCGAGCTCCGGCAGCCACACGTCGAAGAAGCGCGCGGCACGCTCCTCCTTCGAAACGCCACGAGGGAGGTAGCGCACGGTCCCGATCCGTACGCCCTCGCCGGGCGCGCGGGGTTCGCCGAACCGCACGACGCGAACCGCCACGCGCCCATCCTACCCCGAAGCCACCCGTACGAGCGCGAGCCCGCTACGGAACCACGAAACTGATGCGGACGACGGCCGAGGCGGTCCCGACGAGCCCGACAGAATCCATCACCTCCAGGGTAATCGTCCAGTGGGTCACGCTCCTCCCCGGCGCGAGGCCGAGCTTCGCCTCGGTCGTGGCGCAGTTCTTCACGATGCCGAACGAAGGCAGCGTGGGAGTCGGCGTGGCGGGCGCGCCGGCGATCGGCGGGTTGAACGGCTTCGGGGTCGGCGTCGCGACCGCCGTCGATCCGAAGCTCGAACCGGTGCAGAGGACGCGCTCCTCCCCGAACTCCGAGCGAGCTACCCAGCGGTAGCGAGTGCCGGGGATTACACCGTCCTCGGCGTCCGTTCCGGTCCCCGAGAGCTGGAACGTCACGGGGTCTCCGGTCGTGCCGACCATCCCGCCGCGCAGGTCGCCTAGGATCTGCGCTTCCGGCGGATGTTCCCCGGCGGGCACCGGGATGACGATGACCGAAACCTCGGCCTCGACCGCCGCTCCCGGCTCATCCAGCGCGGTGAGCGGTTGTCCGGGCCGTGGCGTGCGCAGGACGATACGGTACGTGCCCGGTATCGCTAGGCCCGCAGGGACGAACGCGCTCGCGCCTGCGGATTCGTACACCTGCTGCCCATCGCGCTCGACGGACCAGCGGAGCAGCGCTCCGTCCAGGAACTGCTGCGTGTCAGGGTCGTAGCCGTACCCGGAGAGCTCCAGCCCACCGCCCGCATAGCGCGTGGCGCCGTCGGCCGGCGAGAGGATCCTGAGCTCGGGCGCACGGTCGACGACGTGCAGCGAAACCGCCGCTTGGCGGCTCACTCCGCGGTAATCGGTCGCGACGGCGCGAATCTCGTGCACGCCCGGAGCAAGGGTCCCTTCCGGAAGATGCACCGGCTCCAGCCCCTGACCGAGCTCCCCAGGATGCCCAGAGGAGGTCCACGTGACCGGCAGGGGCTCCCCCTTGAAGTCGAACGCCTCCGCCCGCAGCTCAACCCAGTCGGCGACGCTGACTTCCTCGCCGTTGTTCGGTGAGAGGACGGTGACCGTGGGCGGTGCCGGCTCGACACCGAGAGCCTCCATCACCGCCGCGAACGCGTTCGCCCAGATGCGGGCGTCCTCCGCCACCTCGCGGTCGTCGTCGTCCGCCGTCTCGAGTCCCTCATGCGCGGTTTCGAGGAGGAGATCGCGGATCTCCCACGGGCCGAGCTCCGGGTTGGCGGCCTTGACGAGGGCCGCCACGCCCGACACGAACGGCGCGGAGAAGGACGTGCCGCAGACGACTTCGATGGAAGGAGCTGTCGCTGTCTTGATGGAATACACGCAGTAGGGTGCGTAGATCTCGACACTCCGCCGGCCGCCCTTTGAGCCGTAGTTCGAGCCAGAGTGCAGGAGCGGCTGGTCCGGCGCGGTGCCGCCGACGCACAGCACCCACTCGCTCTCGCAGGGGATGTTCAGCACCTTCTCTCGCCCTCGTCTCTCCTCGTCGACGTTCGCACCCTCGTTGCCCGCCGCAGCGACGGGCAGCGCTCCGGCATCGACCATCTGCTTCGCGTACAGGTCCATGAAGTACTCGGAACCCTTCTTCCCGTACTTCACGTCCCAGCCGAAGCTCATGTTGACCACGGCCGGGTCAACGTCGCGGGTGACGTTGCGCGCGCGGCGGATCTCCGTCCAGAAGTCGAGGTTGCTCTGGAGCGCCTCGAGCGCGGCCACGGGTCCGGCGACGCCGGCCACCCCATACCCCTGTCTACCTGAGCAACGGCCGTGAGGGAGACGTCGGTCCCGTGCCAGGGGCATTCATTCCCGCCCGAACATTTCCCGGGGTTCGTCACGTTCCAGTCCGCGTAATGGATTCGGCGGGTGACCGGAAAGTCCTCGTTCTCCTCGAAGCCGCCGTCGACGACGAGGATCGGCACGGACTCCGGCGGCAGGAGGCGCCCGTGGTGGGCGAGGAGCTGCCAGGCTGCCCCGACGCCGATGTCGAGCGCGCCACCGAGCCGGTAGTACGGCCACGCGAACGGGTTCCGGTGGCCCGACGGCAGGTCCGGACTCTCCGATATCTCGCCCTCACGGATGCCCACCGGGACCGCCACCCAGTTCAGCGACACGTCGACGCCGGGGGCGTCGTACGAGTCGGCGAGCATGGCGAGGAGCGTGAGGATTGACTCGTCGCTCACGCGTGCCAGCCCCTCGAGCTCGGGCTCCTCCTGCTGGAGCCGCACCGCGACCGCTGCCGCGTCGACGTCCCGGGGCGGCACGCGTACGAGCGCGACGATCGCGCCGTCCTCTTCCGGCTCGCCGAGCACCTCCGCGCCCCAGCGCGCGACGAACTCTTCGAGCGCGGCGCGCGATTCGGCGACGACCAGCGCCTCTTCGAGCACCAGGTCTCCGCCGTCACCCTCGGCGTCCTCGATGCGACCGACCCGTCTCGGTTCGTACCCGGCTTCGCCCGGCCCCACTTCGGGGACCGCGGGCACGAGCGAGCGGTCGACCTCGAGCTGCAACGGCTCCTGGGGCGCTGCTCCGTCGCGCGAGGCGGTCCCGGTGCGGGTCTCACTGCCTTCCCGGTCCAGGGCAAGCTTCCAGATGCCAACGCTGCCCGCGAGGGCGAGAACGAGAACGGCGATTGCGAGTTTCCGGCGGTGCATCGTGGCGCCTCCCCTCAGTGGCGTTCAGCGCGTCTCCTAGGAGGAGGCGCACACCGTAAGGACAGTCAGCGAGAGGAAAGATTACAGCTCCGCCTGGAGACCGGTTCGAGACGGCGCGCAACCGTGCCGCTCGTTGGTAGACTCGGCTCCAGCCCACTCCACGAGGAGGTTGCTGGCCGGTGGACCCCGGAGGCGTCGGCTCCATCGTCAACAGCATCTTCTGGCTCTTCCTCATCTTCGCGTTCCTCACGCCCTACCTGCAGCAGCGGGCGCTCGAAGCCGCGCGGGCGCGGCGCATCCGGGCCATCGAACACGCGCGGAAGAGCCGGGTCATCACGCTGATTCACCGGCAGGAAGGGTTTTCCTTCCTTGGCGTGCGCCTCATGCGCTTCATCGACATCGACGACTCGGAGGAGGTCCTTCGGGCAATTCGCCTCACCGACCCGCAGATGCCCATCGACCTCGTGCTCCACACCCCAGGTGGGCTCGTGCTCGCGGCGGAGCAGATCGCCAACGCGCTCTACCGGCACCCGGGCAAGGTGACCGTTTTCGTTCCCCACTACGCGATGTCCGGGGGCACGCTCATCGCCCTCGCCGCCGACGAGATCGTCATGGATCCGAACGCCGTTCTCGGACCTGTCGACCCCCAGGTCGGCCAGTTCCCCGCCGCGTCGATCCTCAAGGTCGTCGCCCAGAAGCCGGTCGCGGAGGTCGATGACGAGACCCTCATCCGCGCCGATGTCGCCGAGAAGGCGATGCGGCAGGTGACGGCGTTCGCGGAGCGGCTCCTGCGCAAGCACATGCCAGAGGAGCGCGCCGGCGAGGTCGCCCGTGTCCTCGCCAGCGGAACCTGGACCCACGACTACCCGATCACGGCCGAGGAGGCGCGGGAGCTGGGCCTGCCCGTAACGACGGAGCTTCCGAACGAGATCTACGCCCTCATGCACCTCTACCCCCAGCCGCGGCAGGGGCGCCCGAGCGTCAACTACGTGCCCATGCCGTACCGGGGAAGTGGGGACCAGCGCTCCTGAGCGCTCTCCTCACGGGAGCGGGCATGCGTTGGAGATGGTGAGGGTCATCACCACCCCGCCGCGGGCAGCCGCCGCGTCCCAGGCTGCCCGGATCGCCGCGAACACGGCGTCTGTCTCCCCGCGGATCTCGGTGTGCATCGGGCGCACCTCATGATCGACGCCGGCGACGGCAATGGCATCGATCGCCGCCTCGATGGCTCCCTCGGCGCCCAGGGGGTAGACCGCGACGGTCGCCTGGATCATCGCTCACCTCCCGCCACAGCCTACCCTCCAGGGCCAAGAGCCACTACGGGGTGTCCGGGGTGGAGCAGGACGTGGGCGGCCACGTCGGCCAGTCGAGGGGCCGCATGATCATCGGCGCGCCCGGGTCTCCGTCCGTGTAGCCGAGCACGTGCCCCATCGCGTGCATGACCACGCACGTGAGCCGCTCAAAGTCGTTGGCATACGGCGTCGCGGGGTCGTCGGCGGGCGGCGTCGAAGGGGGCATGAGGTAAATGGCGCCTCCGGAGTACTGCCCCCAGCCGATGTCCTGGATCTCGGCCGGCGCAAAGTCGACGACGATTCCGCCCGACGGCACGAGGGAGAAGGCGGGACAACCGAGGTACGCGTTCCACCGGCTCGCCGCCGCGCCGATGTTCGCCGCGAGGGCTCCGACCCCGGGCGTAAGGGCAAAGCTCGGGCACGGCGTCGGTGTCGGCGTCGGCACCGGCGTGGGCGTGTTCGTCGGCGCCGGCGTGGGCGTCGGTGAAGGTGTCGCGGTAGGCGACGGCGCGGCCGTGGCTCCCCGGCTCCCCGTCGTCTCCACCAGCGTCGGCGTGCCGCGCTGGGCGGTGGCGGTTGCCACCGTTCCTCCGTCCCCGCCGCCGCAGGCGCCGAACGCGAGCGCTAGGCCGACGACGAGCAAGAGGGGCAAGGGCCCCGAGGGCAGGAACCACCGCATGTGAGCTCTTCCTCCAGGTGTTCTCGAAGGTAAGACCGTCTGGCCACCGGCTCCATTACAGCAGTGCCCGCCGCTACGGACCGCCGACGCGCCACCGTGCGGCAGCGAACGCGGGCGGGTGGCCGGAGCGCCTCCCGGCCTCCTCCGCCGACTCCAGCGGCTCGGACGCCAGGGGCCCCGCCCACACTGCCTCGCCGTACGCCTCCGGCTCGCGCCCGACCAGCTCGATGAGCTTCTCGCGGGTGAAGAATCGGGCGGCCGTCCAAGGAGCCTCGCCCCGATCTGCTGCTAGCCGGTACGCCGCCACCCACGACGACCGAGCTTCCAGCCATCCGACCAGCAGCCAGCCGCCGGGCCGGACGACGCGCGACGCTTCTGCCAGCACGCGGCGCGGGTCCGACACGAACTCGAGCGTGGCGACGATGAGGGCGCCGTCGGCCACCCGGCTGCGCAGGGGGAGCGACTCACCGTAGGCAGCGACCCACTCGATCGGGAGCCCTGCCGAGCGTGCAACGCCCACGCTCCGCATGGCGCGCGAGGGCTCGACGGCGAGCACTCGTGCCCCGTCCCGGGCGAACACCCGCGCCACGTGGCCGGTGCCCGCTCCCACTTCGACCACAAGGCGGCGCGCTTCCCTCGCTACGAGGCGCCGCAGGAGCGCGAGCTCCTCACGGTCGACGTGCCGGCCCAGCGGCGTTTCGTACCAGTTCTCGTAAACGGGCGCGACGGCCGCGAAGGGGTCATCGCTCACGCCGCCAGGGTGCCGAAGCGCCTCCCAAGCCGCAATGCTCGCGGAATCCGGCTGGACCGCGCCCCCATCGCGCCCGACACCGCCCGGGTTGCGGGCAGTTCGGGATGGTCCTTGGCCCGCCGTGCGGCCCGCGGGGGAGGAAGCGCCCTTCGCCCGACGCATCGCGCGCTCGGGCTCGAAGGATCCACCGAGGCGAAAGGCGGCCTTACCTACCTCGAACCAGCCGCTGCGGGCACGTCGGCTGCCTTGCCGAGATGGCGCAGGAAGAACTCCTCCCAGCACACCCGCTCGTAGGCGGGGACCTCCACGTGGCGCCCCGGGTTCGCGTGGAGCGTCTTCTCGCGCGAGCCGAGGACGTCGAACAGCTTCAGGACCGAGTCCCGCGGCGCGACCTCGTCGTCCCATTGGCACATCACCATCACCGGCACGGTGATGCGCCGCGCCAGCTGCTCGAACTCCTCCGTCCGCGCCCCGGCGAGGCCGAGGACGGCGGCCCGGACCCGCGGCTCCGAGGCGACGAAGGGGACGCCGATCGCCGTCCCCATCGAGAGCCCCCACCACCCGACGGGCCCCGTGCCGACTTCGGGCAGCTGCTGGACGGCATCCAGCGCGGCCTTCCACTCGCGCACGGCGCGCGCGTTCCGCTCCGCCATCGCCCGCAACTCCTCCGGTCCGAGCGAGCGGAGACCTTGCGCCAGCCGCTGGCGCATCCGCTCCCGGTCCGCCTCCGTGGCGCGCTCCCCATGCCCCGGCGCGTCCAGCGCCACGCTCGCGTACCCGTAGTAGCGGACGAAGATGCGCGCCCGGGCGACGATCGTGTCGATGCGCTTGTGCTGCGTTCCGCCGTGGCACTGCAGGAGGAGCGGCCGCGCTCCCCGGGCACCTTCCGGCAGCCAGAGGATGCCCGGCACCCGCTCCCCCTCCACCTCCAGCTCGAACCCCCGCTCGACGACTCCTGCCTCGGTTCGCTCGTGGGTGACCCGCATCGCTGTCCTCCTTCGCCCATCGTTCGATGCGACGGACGCCCGTTCCCGAACGTGGTCCGTATTTTACGCCCGCGCCGACGGGGTCACAACGGGAAACGGACGAGGGCGGCGCATCTACCGAGCGCGCCGGCTCTCCTCATCGGCGAACCGCGCCATCAGCTCGCCGACCGTGCGCAGGGGGGAGTCGTCCCGCGCCGTTCGCGCGAGGAGCAATCCGCCCTCGAGCGCCGCCAGGAGCACCTCCGCGAACGATTGCGCTGCGTCCGGCGGCCACCCGAACTCCTCGAACCTGGCCGCGAGGACCTCCTCCCAGGACCGGAACGCGGCTTCGCAGGCGCTGCGGATGGGCTCGGAGGTAGCGGAGGTCTCGAGCGCGACAGTCGCGACGGGACACCCTTCCTGGAACGCGGAGCGCTCGAGCCCGACCGCCATCGCGCGCGTAAGGAGGCGGGCGACGTCCCCTGGAGAGGCGGCGGCGCCGATGGCGGCCTCAATCGCGGCCCGAAACCGCTGGGCGGAGTCGGCGATCGCTTCGGTAGCGAGCTGCTCCTTGCCGGCTGGGAAGTGGAAGTAGAGGGACCCTTTCGGCGCGCCGCTCTCAGCGAGGAGCTGGTTGAGTCCGGTGGCGTGGTACCCCTGCCGCTGCATGAGGCGGCCCATGGCTCGAACCAGTCGCCGGCGCGTGTCGGATCGCTTGGGCACGACGAGAGCGTACCGAATGGGCGGTTGACCAGGGAGACCGGTCGGTCTACCGTGGGCTAGCTAGACCGGTCTGCATAGTACAGGAGGCCAGCTCGTGCATCAGCTCACGTTCCTTGCCCCCCGACGCCTCGAGTGGCGTGCTGTTCCTGATCCAGAACTCTCGTCTCCCGCCGCCGCGCTGGTTCGTCCGCTCCTCGCCGCCACCTGCGACCTCGACCGGCGGATCATCGCCGGTATGGACGCCTTTCCGGCCCCGATCCCACTGGGCCACGAGTGCGTGGCCGAAGTCGTCGAGGTGGGGAGCGCCGTTCGCAGCTTTCGACCCAGCGACCGGGTCGTCGTTCCCTTCCAGATCTCGTGCGGCTCCTGCGACCGCTGCCTCAGCGGTCGAACCGCGAACTGCCGCGCCGTTCCTGGCTCCTCGATGTACGGAATGGGGGCACGGGGCGGTCCCTGGGGAGGGATGTTCGCGGATCTCGTCAACGTTCCTTTCGCCGATGCGATGCTGGTACCGCTCCCGCCGAACATCGAACCCGAGCTGGCCGCAAGCGCCAGCGACCAGCTCCCGGATGCGTGGCGCACGGTCGCGCCCCCACTGGCATCGAACCCTCGGGCAGAGGTGCTCGTGCTCGCCGGCGAGCGGAGCGCCCTCTCGCTCTACGCGGCCGGAATCGCTCGCGCCCTCGGCGCATCCAGGGTGACCTTCGCTTCCGATGACCCAGAGTCGCTCGCCGCCGCGGAGCTGCTCAGCGCCGAGCCCGTGGAGGTCTCGTCGCAGAAGCTCCCCCGACGCCTCGGCCGCTTCCCCATCGTCGTGTCCGCAACGGCGAGGGCCGAGGGGCTCGCCTGCGCCCTCCGCTCCGTCGAGCCTGGCGGGGTCTGCGTGTCCCCCGCGATCTTCTGGAACGGAGACGTCCCCGTGCCGCTGTTCGAGATGTACAACACCGGCGTCACCTTCGTGACCGGCAAGGTGCACGCGCGTCCCACCATCCCGGCCGTCCTCGGCCTCCTGGCGTCGAGGCGGTTCGACCCAGGACCCGTGACGACAGCGGTGGTCGACCGAGACGAAGCCGCCGAGGCCCTGCGGGACGAGTACATCAAGCTCGTCCTTCGACTCTCTTGACATCGCCACCGCGCCGGCATGCACGTACCAACGGCCACGCGTGAAGGGGCGTGCCGGGGCGCTGCGGACGGCCGACCCGGCCCATCCTCCCATGGATGCGCCGCGGTGTCGCTGCGGAGCGGGAGGGCGGCGAGCGCGACCGAGCGGCCCGAACCGGAAATCGCGCCGAGCGACGACGAGTTCCGGCGGGTCGCTCCCCCTTCTTCGCCGTCAAGGATCGACCAGCGAATCCCCCAGCCCTTGGCGCTCGGCGAGCGCTTCCGGAGTCTCCCCGCACCCAAATTTGAGACCGACGACCATACCATCCTCGAGGAGCACCGCGAACGCCAGACGGTCGCCTGCCGGGCCTTGGTACGCGAAGAGGGCGACGTGATCGAGTGTCAAGGTGAGCGGCCCTGCATCGTACGCCCCTCCTGGCCATCGGTACACGCCCACCAGGGCCAGCGGACCGAGCCGATTGAGCGAGCTCGCCAGCGTCTCCTCGTCCCACAGCTCCGCCTCACAGGTGCCTACG
>ERZ795042.1007-NODE-1007-length-19627-cov-176.153076_pt1 | contig 19627 bp, 20 predicted proteins | sample MGYA00375126_ERZ795042 | MGnify/ENA primary metagenome ERZ795042 (study PRJEB30171, sample SAMN05518105) | compost metagenome | isolation source: Feedstock adapted compost from Newby Island compost facility, Milpitas, CA | place: USA:Newby Island compost...
GCCGCCCCATCCTGTCGAGGTGTTCGTCCGAATACCGCAACAGGCTCCTAGCAGCGATCAATAGTTTCCCCCGCATACGCGGGGATCGACCCCGTCTGACGATGCGAGGGATGGGATGATCGCGGTTTCCCCCGCATACGCGGGGATCGACCGAGCTCACCCAGCCCTCGCCCATCTGTGCGCCAGTTTCCCCCGCATACGCGGGGATCGACCTGCCATCCAGCGCGGCGCGCTGGTATGGTCGGAGTTTCCCCCGCATACGCGGGGATCGACCCCCGCCGGGTTCATACCACCTGGGGGCTTCGGAGTTTCCCCCGCATACGCGGGGATCGACCGCGCATGGTGACGGTGGGCCGTTGTTTGTCTTGGTTTCCCCCGCATACGCGGGGATCGACCCAGCCTCGCCAGCGCTGGCACTCCAGCGCTGATGTTTCCCCCGCATACGCGGGGATCGACCTCGGGATCGGTCTGGAGGATCAGATCCGCGCAGGTTTCCCCCGCATACGCGGGGATCGACCCTCCTCTGGCTGCTCATCCTGACGGGGCCACAGGTTTCCCCCGCATACGCGGGGATCGACCGGAATGCCGGTTCGCTTAATAACGGACGTCCGTGTTTCCCCCGCATACGCGGGGATCGACCCTGCTAGAGCCAGCCCGGGCGAAGGTCGGGCCGGTTTCCCCCGCATACGCGGGGATCGACCGTGCGCGAAAAATCAGGGCCGTCCGGACCTCCGGTTTCCCCCGCATACGCGGGGATCGACCTGAACACAGCGGTGCGTGAGCCGATGCGCATACGTTTCCCCCGCATACGCGGGGATCGACCCTGCTCGCCTACCTCCAGAAAGCCATGGCCCGAGTTTCCCCCGCATACGCGGGGATCGACCTTTCCTCGAGCCTTCGGTCGACAATGGCAACAGGTTTCCCCCGCATACGCGGGGATCGACCCGCTGGACGCCATCGAGGCAATCGTGAACGGGGGTTTCCCCCGCATACGCGGGGATCGACCCCCGCCGGGTTCATACCATCTAGGTGCTGATGAGTTTCCCCCGCATACGCGGGGATCGACCGCTTTATCGAGACGGCTCCGTCGTCTGGTCTGTGTTTCCCCCGCATACGCGGGGATCGACCGCGGTGCCATGGCGAAAGTCGACACCAGACGCCGTTTCCCCCGCATACGCGGGGATCGACCCATCGTCTACGTGATGCCGGACGAAGAGCTGGAGTTTCCCCCGCATACGCGGGGATCGACCTATAGGGCGCCACGGGCTCGAGCGCGGGACGCGGTTTCCCCCGCATACGCGGGGATCGACCTTGCCGACCAATTGGGGTTTGCCGTGGATGATGGTTTCCCCCGCATACGCGGGGATCGACCTGCGCCCGGAGTGCCGCGATTCGGCGGGGCGTGGTTTCCCCCGCATACGCGGGGATCGACCCAGCAGGCCTACGACGCCGACGAGGATGCCGGTGTTTCCCCCGCATACGCGGGGATCGACCTGCAGTTCGTCGAGGCTCCCATGGGGCTCCCGCGTTTCCCCCGCATACGCGGGGATCGACCGTCGATCGATGAGGCCTGATTACGATTACGGCTGTTTCCCCCGCATACGCGGGGATCGACCCATGTTCGTCGTTGACTACGGTATTGTGAATTCGTTTCCCCCGCATACGCGGGGATCGACCTGACCCGCACCGTCACGTCGCTCCCAACCGCTCGTTTCCCCCGCATACGCGGGGATCGACCGCGGGCGATCGCGGCCATCCAGCACGCGACGTGGTTTCCCCCGCATACGCGGGGATCGACCCATGTTCGTCGTTGACTACGGTATTGTGAATTCGTTTCCCCCGCATACGCGGGGATCGACCTGACCCGCACCGTCACGTCGCTCCCAACCGCTCGTTTCCCCCGCATACGCGGGGATCGACCCAGCCTCGCCAGCGCTGGCACTCCAGCGCTGATGTTTCCCCCGCATACGCGGGGATCGACCTTGCTGATCAGGTTGCAGAGCGGGTGTGGGGTGGTTTCTTGAACTTGCCCCGATCCGGTGGACACCTGGTTTATGCGGCCAGTCGCTGAGCAGCCGCAAGTCTCTCGAATACGGAAGGGCTGACGTAGCCTAGGTACGAATGCAGGCGGGACGAGTTGTAGAAGCCCTCGATGTACTCGAAGAGTGCCCGCTTGCACTGGGCGCGAGTGGCGAACTCCTCCTCCTCGATGAGCTCCGCCTTGATTGTGCCGTTGAAACTTTCCGCGACGGCGTTGTCCCAGCAGTCACCCTTCCTGCTCATGCTCTGGACGACCCCATGCTCCTCGGCCAGCTTCACGAAGTCTTTGCTGACGAACTGGCCGCCCCGATCAGAATGAAGGATCAGCCCCGGAGCGGGTCGCCTCGACAGCAGCGCGTTACGCATCGCCTGGCAGCACAGCGCAGCGTCGATCCGTTCGCTGACCGCCCAGCCGACGACGCGCCGCGAGAAGAGATCGATCACCGCCGCCAGGTAGAGCCAGCCCTCTTTCGTCCAGCTGTAGGTGATGTCGGTTACCCAGACTCGGTCGGGAGCAGTGGCCACGAAGTTGCGCCCGAGAAGATTGGGAGCCGGCGCCTTGGTGTGCGTCGAGTCTGTCGTCCGGCGGATTCGCCGCTTTGGACGGGCGGCAAGGCGCTGCAGGTACATGAGGCGAGCCACCCGCTTGCGGCCAATCCGGATGCCCCGGGCTTGGAGTTCCCGGTGAACCCGGGGGCTGCCGTAACGCCGGCGGCTCCTGAGATGTACCTCCGCAACTTCGAGTGCGAGGCGCTGATCCTCGAGGGCGCGCGTGGAAGGCCCCCGCTTCCACCAGGCGTAGAATCCACTGGAGGAGACCTCCAGCAACCTGCACATCATCCGCACCGGAAAATTGGCCTTCTCCGCCTTGATGCAAGCGAACTTCACTTGCTCTCCTTGGCGAAGAAGGCTGCCGCTTTTTTTAGGAATTCTCGCTCCAGCTTGAGCTGCTGGACCTCGCGACGCAGCCGGACCAGCTCCTCTCGCTCCTCTTCCGGCAGGGCCTCGGAACGGCTCCGGGGGCCTCCTCCATTCGCCTTACGGACCCAGTTACGGAGCGCGGTCTCTGTGAGGTCTAGTTCCTTGGCCACCTGGCCGATGCTCTTACCAGATCGCTTCACGAGAGCGACGGCCTCAGCCTTGAACTCGGGGGTGAACGAACGACGCTTCCTTCGGGACATCCTCTACTCCTACCGCACCTTGGGGCGGTGTGTGGAGGTGTCCGCCAAATCGGGGCAGGCTCACTAGAGCCTCCCGCGCCCCGATGGCGGCTGCGGTTTCCCCCGCATACGCGGGGATCGACCTCGCCATCGAAATCGCCCCCAATGCCGATACCGGTTTCCCCCGCATACGCGGGGATCGACCGCCGTCTGCGGTACGCTCTCGTCGCGGAGGGGCGTTGCGCTCGTCCCCACCGTCACCGCAGCACCGCGTCCTACCCTGGCGACAGCCTGTCCGGGGAGGACGAGGAGGGCGAGGCAGACGAGCGTGAATAGGATGGACCTGACTCGCGTCATGCTATACTGGACGATCGACATAGCTTGACTCCTATGTGAGAGGAGGTGAGACATGCTCCGGAAAATCCTGCTCCCTACCATGCTGGCCCTCGCCGTCTCCGCCTGCGGCGACGATGACTGTGAGACCGAGGTCATCATGGACACCTCCGGTCGCGAGTACTGCCTGCCAGCGGAGGGCTCCGACAAAACGATCTGCATCCAGCGCCCGGACACCAGCCATGGGCTCGCGAGGGCGTGTGCGGAGATGGCCAGCAGCTGTACCTCAGTAAATATACTCGGCGTGCGCGTATATGCGCACGAAAGCTATCACATCGTCTGCACGTGCTACACGCCTGAGCTCGCTGATGTATGCGATGGCGTAGTGTACGACATCTACCCCGAGTACTGAAAGCCAGGTTCCCCAGACTCAAATAGACCCGTCACATCGCAGGCTCGGATGAAGGTTTCCCCCGCATACGCGTGGATAAACCAGTCATCGTCTTGCTTGGGCTCCCGTCGCGCGGCTTCCCCTTAGGCAAGCGCAAATCCACCGCCTACCAGCTGGCTGAGAATCGCCAAGCCACAAGGGCAGTTTGCCGGGCGGTGGTCTTTTTGTCCGCACTCGAGGGGATTGAACCTGCACGAACACGGGTGCGCTCGACGTTCCGTCGATTGCGGCGATGCGCCCCCTGCTTACCCCGGAATCTGGCCCCGGCTCCCTGGCCATCAAGCTCGGGTAGGGAGGCGCTCCGTTCGCCCAGACGATCATTGGACATCTCGAGGCTGCGTCTGGAAGTCAGGAGCCGGTGCACGGGCGGACTCGAATTCCGCCGCACACGGCTCGACTCCGGTTGCGAGCGCTCGAGCTACCTCTATCCCGGGCGATAAGGATTGAGAATTCTCGACGAGAAGTGCGTCTACAAACCGTCGTCGGCCGGGAGGGCAGCGCGAACAAGGCAGTCGCGTACGACATCGTCCCCGTCCTTCGAGCTCAGCCCCGGCGCTGCGGCGTGCGTGAGCGCCCCCGATGCACAGGTGGGCCATGCAGAGCCTAGGTAGGCAGACCACTCAACCACGTGGCCCGCGGCTCCTGCGAGTTCCAAGACCTCACTCCGATTGCACCTAGACCTCGGACCGCAGGATAGGCTGGTCGAACTAACATTTTCCACATTATTCAAAATTTTCCTCGAACGATTTATGGGATCCCCTGCCTCTCGTTAAGCTGCTAACATCCACCCGCCTTTAACTGAAAGGAAGCCGCAGCTCGTTGCGTCCTCTTCTCGGAATTCGGCCCCTGGCGAGTTCTGCCGAACGAGGTACCGGATGGACGGATTCCCGACGACGTTCTGGGGCAAATTTCGGCCAGCGGGAGAGGGGGTCCCGCTTCGCTGGCATCCACTTGCGGACCACTGCGCTGACGTCGCCGCGTCGCTAGAGGCCCTGCTCGAGCAGACCCTGTTCCGCCGTCGCCTCGCGTCGCTCGCCGGTCAAGACGACCTAGAGCCTCGCCAGGTTGCACGCCTCTGCGTGCTTGCGGCCTTCCACGACATCGGCAAGTTCAACCTGGGTTTTCAGGCCAAGATCCGCCAGGACGCTCCGACCTCGGAAAAGGCCGGCCACGTCACCGAGGCCGTGGCGGTGTTGCTGGGCTATGGGCAGGTTAGCGCACAGTTCCGCCAGGCACTCCGATTGGAAGAGATGCTGGGATGGGGGAGCGAAGATGCCCTTGCCGAGCTCCTGCTCGCTTCCATCTGTCACCACGGTCGCCCCTGTTCAACTCGGGACAACCCGAACCGCCGCCTATGGCAACAAAGCGGACACCTCGACCCTTTTGCTGGCATCCGTGACCTTGCCAATCGTGTAAGGAGCTGGTTTCCCCTCGCCTTCGAGTCCGGCGGCCTCCCGTTGCCGCAAACACCCGCCTTCGTGCACGCCTATGCAGGCCTCGTCATGCTCGCCGACTGGATCGGCTCAGACGAGAAGACCTTCCGCTACAGCGAACCGGGAGACGGAGACCGTATCGACTTCGCGCGAAAGGCAGCGCGAGCGTTTCTGAGTAACACGGGCCTCGACCCATCGTCCGCGCGTCGTTCGTGGCACGTTCCGCCAACATTCGCGACGGTCTTCGATGGCCGCGCCCCCCGTTCAGCTCAGGCTGAGGTCGCAGAACTCCCCCTCCTCCCTTCCGGCCCGAGCCTGACCATCCTCGAGGCGGAGACCGGCGCTGGAAAGACCGAGGCAGCGATCTTCCGCTACCTGCTCCTCCATCATGCCGGAATGGTGGACGGCATGTATTTCGCCCTGCCCACCCGAACAGCGGCCACACAGATCTACGGACGAGTGCAACGCGCCATTCGCAACGCGTTTCCGGACCCCTCGGTGCGCCCGCCGGTCGTCCTCGCCGTCCCCGGCTATCTGCAAGTGGACGGCGTCGAGGGGCAGCGTGCCCTCCTCGACCGCTTCGAGGTCCTCTGGAACGACGATGACGCCGAGCGCTTTCGCTACCGAGGCTGGGCAGCCGAAAACACCAAGAGGTACCTGGCCGCGCCGATCGCCGTCGGCACCATCGACCAGGTCCTCCTATCCAGCCTGCAGGTTTCGCACGCGCACCTGCGAGCGACGAGCCTTCTACGTCAGCTTCTCGTCGTCGACGAGGTGCACGCCTCCGACGCCTACATGAGCCGGCTGCTCGACATCGTGCTGAAGCGGCACCTCGGCGCTGGCGGCCATGCTTTGCTCATGAGCGCAACCCTCGGGGCGGCCTCCCGAGCGCGATTTCTCGACCAGCCTTTGCCGACCCTATCCCACGCCGCTGAGGTCCCGTTTCCAGCGGTCTTCCATCGAACCAACGGGGTACTGGTGCGCTCCGCCCCGTCTGTGCGCTCGAAAACCGTTCGCCTTCGCGTCGAGCCGGCGATCGGCGAGCCCGAGGCCATCGCTGCCATGGCTCTCGATGCTGCTCGTCGGGGCGCCAAGGTTCTCGTCCTTCGCAACACGGTGCGAGATTGCATCGCCACTCAGCTGGCCCTGGAGCGCCTCCTCGCGGAGGAGGGCAACACGGGCCTTCTCTTCCGGTGCCTCGAGGAGCCGGCGCCTCATCACGCCCGCTTTGCTCGCGAGCACCGCGAAGCACTCGACCACGCCCTCGAGGCTGCTTTCGGCAAGAGCCGGCCCGATGGAGGGCGGATCGTCGTGGCGACCCAGACGGTCCAGCAGAGCCTGGACCTCGACGCGGACTACTTGCTCACCGACCTCTGTCCGGCGGACGTTCTCTTGCAGCGAATCGGACGGCTGCATCGCCACGAGCGAAGACGCCTGGAAGGCTTCGAGGAGCCTTGCGCTGTCATCCTCGTGCCCTCCACAAGGAACCTCGCGGAGTTCATTCGAGACGATGGGACGGCGAGCGGGGCGCACGGGCTCGGCAAGGTGTATCCCGACCTCCGAATCATCGAAGCGACCTGGCGCTGCATCGAAAGCCGCCCAGTCTGGACCATTCCAAACGACAACCGCGCCCTGGTTGAGCTCGCGACGCATCCGGAAGCCCTTTCCACCATCGTCTCCGAGCTCGGAGACCTGTGGCTTCGCCATGCGGCAAAGATGGAGGGCGCGCAGGCCGCGGAGCGAGGGGTTGCCATGCTGAACGCCTACTCCTGGAAACGCCCTTTCTCCGAACAGCCCTTCCCCACCGAGATCAAGGACGAGCGGATCGCCACCCGGCTGGGCGCAGACGACCGTCGGGTCGTCTTTCCGGAGCCCCTGCCCGGTCCCTTTTCCATTGCGTTTCGCGAGCTGACGCTCCCCGGGTACCTCGCCCGCGGCGCAGCCGCCGACGCGGTTCCTCGCGAAATCGAGGTTCTCGAGGACTCCGTCCATTTCACCTTCGGCGAGCGAGCCTTTGTCTACGACCGGCTCGGTCTTCGCCCTTTTCGATCCGAGGATGACGATGCCGACTGAACCGCTTTACGATCTCCTCTCCGAAGCGCTGATTCCCGTCCGCTACCGCGACGGCGTAACGAGGGAACACACCCTTCCCGAGCTCCTCTCGGCGCTGCAAGAGTCTGGGATCGAGTCGTTTCCGACGCTCCGGCCCCATCAGACCCATCCGTGGCACGCCTTTCTGGTGCAGCTCGCTGCCATGGCCATCCACCGGGCAAGAGCCACGACCGAGCCTGCGACGCCAGCCGAATGGACCGAGCGCCTCCTCCTCTTGAGCGAAGGACAGCGTGAGCCGTGGTGCCTCGTCGTACCGGATCTCTCAAAGCCGGCATTCTTCCAGCCGCCGGTGCCGGAAGGGAACCTGGCCAAGTTCAACAAGTGGCCGGGTGGGACGCCCTTCCCGGACGAGATCGACATGCTCGTCACGGCCAAAAATCATGACGTGAAACAGCGACGTATTCGACGGCCTGCGCCGGCTCATTGGATTTTCGCCCTGACCACGCTGCAAACGTCGGATGGCTTTCTCGGACGTGGAAACTATGGCATCGTTCGTATGAACGGAGGCTTTTCAAGCCGCCCGTCGATCGGCTTTACACCGAGCCTTCATCCCGACGATCGCTTTCGCCGTGACTTGCAGGTACTTCTGGCGACACGAGCCGACGCGTACACGCTGTTCGACTACGCTCGAAACGGTGGAATCACCCTGCTTTGGCTCTTGCCATGGGACGGCGCAAAGTCTGTTCCACTCACCGAATGTGACCCATACGTCATCGAGATCTGCAGGAGGGTTCGATTGACGATGGCGGACAATGCGATCCTCGGACATGGAGCGCCAAGTCAGGGGACGCGGATCGACGCGCCCGGGCTCAACGGTCGAACCGGAGATCCCTGGAACGCCATTCGTAGGGGCGAGCCAGCCTCGTCCCTCACGGTCGGGGGAGGCGGCTTTACCTATCGCCTGGTCAACGACCTTCTGACGGCATCTACCTACGCGCCAGGCGCCGCGCTGCGAATCCACGAGACCGATGCGGCAGACCTCTGGTTCACGGCCGCCACGCTCGTCCGGGGTCAAGGCAAGACAGAGGGCTTCCACGAAAGATGGCTTCCAGTCGCCGGCCGTGTCCGGCGCCTCCTCTTCACCCGCGAGGGCCGAGAGCTTATCGGAAAGCTCGCCGAAGCCCGCATTCAGGAAGTCTCCGAGGTACAGCACCGAGCCCTAAAGCCCGCGATTCTCGCCCTGCTGCAGGGCGCGCCCGAAAACCTCGACATGAAGGATGAGAGAGCGGGACGCTGGCTCGCGCACCTCGATGACGAGGTGGATGCAGTCTTCTTCGCGGACCTCTGGGATTCCATCCAGAAGGAACAAGATCCGGACGAGGCACTGGAGGACTGGGCCCGCACCGTCTTCGAACTGGCTGAAAAGATCCTCAACGAGGCGATCGACTCCCTGCCCATTCCGGACAGCCGGAAGTACAGGGCGATCTCGGTCGCTCAGCGGATCTTCTACGGAAGGAGAAAGGCTCGCCTTGGTGGCGGAAAGGAGCAGACTGATGCAACCGCAGTTTGAGCCCCAGCAATCCGTGGCTCGGAGCAGAGACGCTCTCGGAAGTCTCATCGACGACCTTGCCAAAGCTATCGCCGGGATGAGCACCGGAGATCGCGCCGAGCTGCGGCGAGGAACGCCCGACGATCCCGGGAGCCCGGCGTTCTGGAAACTGGCTGTCACCCATCTCGCTCCGCGAGGCTTCGTGGACCTGCAGGACGCCAGCCTGGCCACCCTGGGACGATGGGTGGTGATCCTAGGCGCTCTCGCCGAGCTGGAAGGCCTGCACAACCCACGGGCTCGCCTCGGACGTGCCCTCGCTGAGGCTGGCTACTCCGAGCTTCGGTTGACCCGCCTACTTCGTGCCGAAGGCAACCAGCTTCTCGATGCGGTTCGCCAGGCGGTTCATTTCCTGGCCTCCAAAGGCGCGGAGGTCGATGTGGCGGAGGTGGCGCGACTCGTTCTTTCCAATTCAGTGCGGGTTCGCCGCGCCATCGCTTCTCATTACTATGCAGCACAGGAGTCGTGAGGAACCATGAACAATCGTTTTATTCAGATTCACTTCTTGACCTCGTACCCCTCTTCCCTTCTCAACCGCGACGACGCGGGATTTGCCAAGCGTGTTCCCTTCGGCGGGACGGTTCGGACCCGGGTTTCCTCCCAGTGTCTGAAGCGTCACTGGCGAACCTTCGAGGGCGAGTTCTCTCTGCGTGAACTCGGGGACCTCTCGATCCGGTCTCGCATCACCTTCGACCGCTTTGTCGTCGAGCCTCTCGTTGCGGAAGGTCTTGACCGTGCCGTTGTGGAAAAGGCGACGGAGATGGTCATGAGCGAGGTCCTCGGCCAAAGCGCCAAGGCGGCGAAGAAGAAGGCGGCTGAGGATGCCGAAGGATCGAGCTCCATCGAGACCGGGCAGATCACCGTGCTCGGCAAGCCCGAGGTCGACTACTTGCGGAGCGTCGTCCGCGACCTGGCCAGCGGTGCAAAGAGTGCCAAGGATGTGGAGACTCGCTTCAAGGAAACGGTCAAGGAGAGCCGGAAGCAGTGGAAACAGAACCTCGAGGTGATCGGCGACGCAGGTCTGGACGCTGCTCTCTTCGGTCGCATGGTCACCAGCGACATCCTCGCTCGCCGCGACGCGGCGGTCCACGTCGCGCACGCGATGACCGTGCACGCCGAATCCTCGGAGAGTGACTACTTCTCGGCCGTCGACGACCTGGTGCGGGCAGATGCCGAGCTCGGCAGCGGCCACATCGGCTCCACCGAACTCACGAGCGGACTGTTCTACGGCTACCTCGTGGTCGATGTTCCCCTGCTTCTCAGCAACCTCTCCGGCGGCAAGGCGGATAAGGCAGACGAGCAGACCAAGGAGGTCGCGGCAAAGGTCTTGCGAAACCTCGTCCACCTCGTAGCGACCGTCTCTCCGGGTGCGAAGCTCGGCTCGACCGCCCCGTATGCCTATGCTCACTGGGTCATGGTCGAGGCCGGCAAGTCTCAGCCTCGTACGCTTGCCAACGCCTTCCTCAAGGCGGTCTCCGAACGACCGGACCTTCTCGACAACACCTACCAGGCGCTTGCCACGTACCTGGATGGCCTTGACAAGATGTACGGCAAGTCGACCGAGCGCGTCTTCGCCGCGATCGGAGGATCGGTGTTGGAGCCCTACATGGACCGCAAGGCCAGCCTCGCGGAGGTGGCAAGCTGGGCGGCCGAGAGGGTGCGGGGGGCATGATGGACTTCATCGCCCTTCGCTTCGACGCGCCGCTGATGAGCTTCGGCGGTCCGGTCGTAGACCAGCAGGGAGTGACAGACTTTTTCCCCGGCCGCTCCCTCCTCACCGGGCTGCTCGGCAACGCACTGGGTTGGGAGCACGGCGACTTTGAAAAGCTCGGTGCACTTCAGTCGGCGCTCGTCTATGCAGTCCGCTGCGATCGCAAGCCACAGAGGATCACGGACTACCAGACCGTAGACCTCTCGCAGCCGTTCATGCAGCGCGGCTGGACCACGTGGGGCCGGCCCGAGGAACGCGGCGGTGGCTCTTCCGACGAGACCCACATCCGCTTCCGCTCCTTCCTGGCGGATGGGGTCTACACGATCGCTTTCACACTTGATGAAAGCTGCACGGTCGTTTCTCTGAACGACCTGCGAGCCGCCTTGCAAGAGCCAGCCAGGCCCCTCTTTATCGGTCGCAAGGCCTGTATTCCGAGCGGACCGGTTTACCTTGGGAGCCAGCCCACCCGCGCAGAGAACGTGCTCGACGCGCTCTGCCGCATCCCTCCGCTCGAAGATCGACCGGGCGACTCCAATTCCGGCCGTGTTTTCGACGCTCAGTGGCCGGACGGTTTGGACTCTACCGCAGTCCTCGACCACCGGCTTGAACCGGTCTACGACGAACGCGACTGGACCAACCAGATCCACACCGGCAGGCGCTTTGTCCGCCGAGGACGGATCCGGCTGATGGAGGAGTGAGATGGCTCTGCCACTCCACATGATCCAGATGGCCATGGACCTGCCCGCACTGTTACAAGGCGGACGAAAGGCCGGCATTGGACTTAGCTCTGCCGACCTGGGCTACCTGGTCCACTGCCAGCTGGCCGCACTCTTCGGAGAATTTGCTCCCAAGCCCTTTTCCATCCGAGAACAGCAGGGCCGGCGCGTCCTCCTACTCGGCTATGCCGAGCGCTCGGCTGAGGAGCTTCGCGACCTTGCCCAACGAGTCGCCGAACCGGCGGCCTATTCTGCGGTCGCGTGGGAGTCTGTGGCGAGCAAGCCCCTGCCCACCGACTGGACGCCCGGCGCTCGCTACAAGTTCGAGGTGCGGGCAAGCCCCGTGAAGCGACTCGGCAGGGCGAACCCCTTTGCGAAGCCCGGCACAGAAGTGGACGCCTTTCTCGTGCACTGCTGGCGCGAGGGCATCGAGGAAGGAGCGAGCCGAGCGGAAGTCTACGTCAGCTGGCTTCGCTCCGAAGCCGAGCGCCTCGGTGGTGCGAGCCTTCTCGAGGTGCAGCTGGCGAGCTTTCAGCTGGAGCGCCTTCTTCGCCGGACGCATGGGGCGGAGCGAAAGAGCCGGACCGTAACTCGTCCTGTCGTCACCTTTCGCGGGATTCTCGAGGTCCAGGACCCCGAGAAGTTCCACTCCATGCTCGCTCGAGGCATCGGACGCCATCGCGCCTTTGGCCTTGGGATGCTCCTTTTGAGGGCCTGATGACGCTCAAGGGTCGCCTGGGGCTGGAGACCGCCAGGGTACCTCATGCCGACCGACACGGCTTGCTCTGGCTGAGCCGAGGCCGTTTGGTCGTCGAAGACGGGACCCTGCACTTTGCCTCCGCCGGAGGCGGAGACCTCCCCCCAGGCGACTACACCATTCCCTTTCAGATGGTCTCGTGCATCCTCCTCGGGCCCGGAGGAACGGTAAGCCATGACGCCCTTCGCCTCCTGGCCCGTCACGGGACCGGCCTGCTCATTGTCGGTGAAGGTGGCGTTCGACTTTACGCCGCATTCCTGCCTGAAGGCCCAGGCCATTCCGCCCTGGCACGGAAGCAGGCAGCCCTTTGGGCCGATCCTGAAAAGCGCATCGAGATCGCCCGGCGAATGTATGCCTGGCGCCTTGGCGAAGTGCTCCCCGCCACGAACATCGAAGTACTGCGCGGGATCGAAGGCGCAAGGATGAAGGAGATCTACCGTCGACTGGCCGACCGCTACGGAATCAAGTGGTATGGCCGCAGGTACGACCGGCAGAACCCCGAGTCCGACGACCTCCCCAACCAGGCCATCAACCACGCCGCTACCGCCGTGGAAGCTGCAGCTCTCATCGCCACCGCCGCGACCGGAGCCATACCGCAGCTCGGCTTTATCCATGAAGATGCCTCGATCTCCTTTCCTCTCGACATCGCGGACCTTTTCCGCCACACCCACACCATCCCCATCGCCTTCACTGCCGTGAAGGTGCTCGAAGAGGGATCCAGCGAGACAGTCGATCGACTCGTTCGGCGGATCGCCGGCCGCAAATTTCGCGAAACCAAGCTGATTCCTTCGATGATCGACCGAATCAAGGAGCTCCTCGAATGACCGTGGTCGTCACTCGAGACGTTCCGGCTCGGTTCCGAGGGTTCCTCGCCTCCGTCATGCTCGAGATTGCCCCAGGCGTCTACACCTCGCCACGAATGGATGAGGGCGTACGCCAGCGCGTCTGGGAAGTCCTCGAGCAGTGGTACTACGACCTGGGCTCTCCCGGCTCCATTGTAATGACCTGGCGAGCTCCCTCCGAGTCAGGCGGCCAGGCCGTCCGAACCCTCGGCATTCCGCCCAAAGAGCTCCATGATCACGACGGCCTCCTCCTCGTCCGCAGGCCAGTTTAATCCTCTTTCACTTCCACTTTTTTTCACCTAGCCGGATTTTCCTTCAAATCGCTTGGCTTTAGGCCACGATCTCTGCTAAGTGAATAGCTGCCCGCAAGGGTTTCCCCCGCATACGCGGGGATCGACCGCTCGGCAGCTCCTGGCCGGTGCGCAGGTAGTGGTTTCCCCCGCATACGCGGGGATCGACCCCGAGTCCCGTACTCTGGGGCCATCGATGGTCGGTTTCCCCCGCATACGCGGGGATCGACCCTACGGGCCGGAGGGCACCATCGCACCGGCGCCGTTTCCCCCGCATACGCGGGGATCGACCGCGAATAGCCCAGCGTGATCGAGAGCTGCACTGGTTTCCCCCGCATACGCGGGGATCGACCGCCGATCTTTCTCGGCAGCGAGCAGGGCACGCAGTTTCCCCCGCATACGCGGGGATCGACCCAGCGACGAGCTGCTCACGTGTTTCGGCAGCATGTTTCCCCCGCATACGCGGGGATCGACCGATACTCCCGCGCCTTCTCTTCCGGCAGCCGAGGTTTCCCCCGCATACGCGGGGATCGACCGCCGAGGTAGGCGCCTGCGGCGGCCGCGATGGCGTTTCCCCCGCATACGCGGGGATCGACCCCGTGGTCGATTCCGGAGCCACTAGGGAGATACGTTTCCCCCGCATACGCGGGGATCGACCGCGGAGGCTTCGCCCTTTTTTTTGGGCGGGCGGGTTTCCCCCGCATACGCGGGGATCGACCGAAGGTCAGGCTGTCGACCGGGATGTGCCCAGGGTTTCCCCCGCATACGCGGGGATCGACCCCCGGAGGCGCGAGCCTACGTAACGCCGGTTTGGTTTCCCCCGCATACGCGGGGATCGACCTTCGGCGACCTGGCCCTTAGCTGCGCGAATCGCGTTTCCCCCGCATACGCGGGGATCGACCCCGCGTCGATATCTCTATCAGTGTCTGGTACACGTTTCCCCCGCATACGCGGGGATCGACCCTCGCGACTCCTCCGGAGAAGAGGCGGTACACCGTTTCCCCCGCATACGCGGGGATCGACCATCGAGAGCATCGATCGTGCCCTTCGCCTCGCCGTTTCCCCCGCATACGCGGGGATCGACCCCGTCAGCGAATCGCTCCCCCGGAGCCTGATATGTTTCCCCCGCATACGCGGGGATCGACCGATTTCGAATCGAACGAGTGGACTGGTGATGGGGTTTCCCCCGCATACGCGGGGATCGACCGTACACGCTCGCCGGCCTGGAGGCGAAGCGGGAGTTTCCCCCGCATACGCGGGGATCGACCGCGCGCTCGAGCGCCCGCGCCGCCTGCTCGTTCGTTTCCCCCGCATACGCGGGGATCGACCGTCGGGAAGCACGACAAGCCGGTGTCCGCGGTAGTTTCCCCCGCATACGCGGGGATCGACCTCCTGGGCGGGTTCTCGAAAGGCTCGGAAGGAAGTTTCCCCCGCATACGCGGGGATCGACCTGGAGTCGGCGCGCTTCTTCTCCTCCTCCTCGTGTTTCCCCCGCATACGCGGGGATCGACCGTATCGCTTACGCCCAGGTCTGGCCTTATTGGCGTTTCCCCCGCATACGCGGGGATCGACCGAAGCTCGAAGAGGAGCTGGAGAGGCTCAGGGCGTTTCCCCCGCATACGCGGGGATCGACCCCACGGGCCGGAGGGCACCATCGCACCGGCGCCGTTTCCCCCGCATACGCGGGGATCGACCGCGCGAGCAGCTGCGCCAGGAGGCGCGCGAGCTGTTTCCCCCGCATACGCGGGGATCGACCGCGCGAGCAGCTGCGCCAGGAGGCGCGCGAGCTGTTTCCCCCGCATACGCGGGGATCGACCCGAATCGCGCAAGCATGCATCGAGATATCTGCTGTTTCCCCCGCATACGCGGGGATCGACCTGCAAAACAGCCTCCCTCCGCGTAGCACATCGGGTTTCCCCCGCATACGCGGGGATCGACCGTGCCCCGCGCCCCGCGTCCCGCGCCCCGTCCCGTTTCCCCCGCATACGCGGGGATCGACCTCGCATCGACTGCCCCTTGCGTCCCACGCCCGCGTTTCCCCCGCATACGCGGGGATCGACCCTCTGACCTCCTCTTCATGCGGCGTCTGGCTACGTTTCCCCCGCATACGCGGGGATCGACCCTACGTCCAGGTGTTGCCGAAACACATGGACGTGTTTCCCCCGCATACGCGGGGATCGACCTGCGGACCAGTCGAACCGAATCATCGGGCATCCGTTTCCCCCGCATACGCGGGGATCGACCCTCGTCCAGGTCGAAGAGCGCGCGGGAGTGGTGGTTTCCCCCGCATACGCGGGGATCGACCTGATGCGGGGATGACGATGGCGACGAAGAAGCCGTTTCCCCCGCATACGCGGGGATCGACCCGATCTCCGACGTCGCGTCGATCAAGCCCGGAAGTTTCCCCCGCATACGCGGGGATCGACCGGGACCATGGTGCATCACCATGGTCCCGCGTAGGTTTCCCCCGCATACGCGGGGATCGACCGGGACCATGGTGCATCACCATGGTCCCGCGTAGGTTTCCCCCGCATACGCGGGGATCGACCCCGAGGTGGGGCGCAAGTCGATCCAGAAATTCCGTTTCCCCCGCATACGCGGGGATCGACCTCAGGCGTGCGTTTGATCTCGGCCGCCTTCGCGGTTTCCCCCGCATACGCGGGGATCGACCGTACCTGCCGCTCTCGGTCGAATTCCACGATGCGTTTCCCCCGCATACGCGGGGATCGACCTTCCTGGCCACCGAGAAGCAGCGCGAAATCGACGTTTCCCCCGCATACGCGGGGATCGACCGCGGTGACGCTGCCTGCGCGCGAGCCGTATCTGGTTTCCCCCGCATACGCGGGGATCGACCCCGAATCTACCTGGACGCGCATCTCTGGCATTAGTTTCCCCCGCATACGCGGGGATCGACCGGTGAGACTCGGCGCCATCCCAAGGAACCGTGGGTTTCCCCCGCATACGCGGGGATCGACCTCGCAGGGCTCATCTTTGCCTCCGATTAGTGTGGTTTCCCCCGCATACGCGGGGATCGACCGCCCCTCCATGTCCGCATGCGAGAGGCTCCCTCCGTTTCCCCCGCATACGCGGGGATCGACCCCCCAACGGACGCCACTCCCGCCACTGGCATTTGTTTCCCCCGCATACGCGGGGATCGACCGCGTTATACGCCGCAATCGCCGCCCGCTCCACCGTTTCCCCCGCATACGCGGGGATCGACCCCGCGCGCGGAGCTTGGCGAGGCTCTCATTCGGGTTTCCCCCGCATACGCGGGGATCGACCTCAATGGCCAGAACGTAGACCTTGCGGGCTTCGGTTTCCCCCGCATACGCGGGGATCGACCGGACAGCCCAGCGTGGGCTCTCGCGCGGGCGATGTTTCCCCCGCATACGCGGGGATCGACCCACAATGCCGCCCCCCTTCGACTCACCGCCCCCGTTTCCCCCGCATACGCGGGGATCGACCGACGGTCGTCCGGCGCCTCGCGAAGTACCTGCCGTTTCCCCCGCATACGCGGGGATCGACCTCGATGGCGAGCGCGCGCCAGTAGTCCGAGCCAGTTTCCCCCGCATACGCGGGGATCGACCCCGGACGGCTCACTCGCCCCACCACCAGAGGTGGTTTCCCCCGCATACGCGGGGATCGACCGTAAAAGCGCGCTCGTGCACGACCACTTCACTAGTTTCCCCCGCATACGCGGGGATCGACCGCTACTAGACAGGACTACGAACGGTATGTCGCGGTTTCCCCCGCATACGCGGGGATCGACCCGAGAGACAAAAGCGCATCGAAGCGCAGAAGCGGTTTCCCCCGCATACGCGGGGATCGACCGAAGACCTTGGCCGAGTTGCGCGCTGAGACCGAGTTTCCCCCGCATACGCGGGGATCGACCGCGTCGCCTCGCCGCGGGCGATTCCGAGGAGGAGTTTCCCCCGCATACGCGGGGATCGACCTTGACGGCCGCGTTTACGTGGTGTTCGAAGAGTGTTTCCCCCGCATACGCGGGGATCGACCCCGAGAGCGCCTCCTCAAACAGAAAAGTCTCAGGTTTCCCCCGCATACGCGGGGATCGACCCCCGTATTGTAGGGATGGCGTGACGATGGCCTTGTTTCCCCCGCATACGCGGGGATCGACCGGCGTTGTAGCGCGTACCGCATGCCTTGCAGGTGTTTCCCCCGCATACGCGGGGATCGACCGGTCACGCGGCCGTTCATCTGCACAGCGGGCGTGTTTCCCCCGCATACGCGGGGATCGACCTCACTACGATTTATGCCCGCACAGGACCAGATCGTTTCCCCCGCATACGCGGGGATCGACCGTCAGCTGCACCCCCAACCTCTACTGCATCTTTGTTTCCCCCGCATACGCGGGGATCGACCGCAGTTCGAGCTCGTCTCCCTCGAGGATGAGGAGTTTCCCCCGCATACGCGGGGATCGACCGGATCGTCTCCTTCGACCCGGGGAAGCAGACTGGTTTCCCCCGCATACGCGGGGATCGACCGGATCGTCTCCTTCGACCCGGGGAAGCAGACTGGTTTCCCCCGCATACGCGGGGATCGACCGGATCCCAGGGGCGGCAGAGAAGATGACCGGGTGTTTCCCCCGCATACGCGGGGATCGACCGTGCGGCGTAGTATCGGCATCCCGATCCAACTGGTTTCCCCCGCATACGCGGGGATCGACCCCTTCATCCAACTCTGGATGCAGATCTCAACCTGTTTCCCCCGCATACGCGGGGATCGACCCAAGACTTCGATTCAGTCGACTGGGCCAAACACGTTTCCCCCGCATACGCGGGGATCGACCGGGACGCTGCCGGAGTTGGTCGAAGGGGATATCGTTTCCCCCGCATACGCGGGGATCGACCCTCGGCGCTCCTCGCGTCGGGGCGCATCGTGCAGTTTCCCCCGCATACGCGGGGATCGACCCTACGTGGTGGTCGGCTCTCCCACCCAGGGTAAGTTTCCCCCGCATACGCGGGGATCGACCCACCCAAAGGCAAAACATCGATTCTTCGTGTCTGTTTCCCCCGCATACGCGGGGATCGACCTGGCAGCGTGCCGAAATCGTGGCGTCGCATGTCGTTTCCCCCGCATACGCGGGGATCGACCCCGAGTGCGTCCCCTACGGGCAAGCCAGGGTGTGTTTCCCCCGCATACGCGGGGATCGACCTCACATCCGCGCCGCGGGGGGTGTGGGTGATCAGTTTCCCCCGCATACGCGGGGATCGACCTTGCCTGGATCGTCTGCTCGGTCGAGGCTGCCTGTTTCCCCCGCATACGCGGGGATCGACCTCAGGTGCGCGAGGTAGTCGTCCTCCTCGTCACGTTTCCCCCGCATACGCGGGGATCGACCGGTTCACGAGCCTGCACCACCTCTCTAGCGCCCGTTTCCCCCGCATACGCGGGGATCGACCTCTCCGCGCCGCACTGGGCTTTTGGCGCTCGGAGTTTCCCCCGCATACGCGGGGATCGACCGCACTTGCGTTCTAGAAGGGAGCGCGCTAGCCTGTTTCCCCCGCATACGCGGGGATCGACCGGCCGCATCGATTCATTTTACTTGCTGATCGAGGTTTCCCCCGCATACGCGGGGATCGACCTACGGCGCGCACTACAAAAGAAGCCGAGAAAACGTTTCCCCCGCATACGCGGGGATCGACCTCGTCAAGCCCCACCTTCCCACCTTGACTGGGCGTTTCCCCCGCATACGCGGGGATCGACCGTGGCCGTCCAATCGCCGGAGACGAGAACGGCGGTTTCCCCCGCATACGCGGGGATCGACCCGATCTTCATAGCGTGCATCCTCCTCTACCCCAGTTTCCCCCGCATACGCGGGGATCGACCACGCATCGTTCCAGAGGAGCTTGCGTGGAACGAGGTTTCCCCCGCATACGCGGGGATCGACCTTACGATGCGATTCGGCTTGCTCTTGTCGACTAGTTTCCCCCGCATACGCGGGGATCGACCGGCACGCGATATCGCTTGCACCGCCTCGCCGAGGTTTCCCCCGCATACGCGGGGATCGACCGGCGAACGAAGAACGGCCGACTATCCACCCAGAGTTTCCCCCGCATACGCGGGGATCGACCGTCTTTCAGGTCGGCGGGACCAGCTTCGTGGCAGTTTCCCCCGCATACGCGGGGATCGACCTTGCTGATCGAGCGCGTGGATGGAGAGGACGACGTTTCCCCCGCATACGCGGGGATCGACCTGTGGCCAGTCGATCGAGATGACAT
>ERZ795042.1008-NODE-1008-length-19627-cov-102.525904_pt1 | contig 19627 bp, 13 predicted proteins | sample MGYA00375126_ERZ795042 | MGnify/ENA primary metagenome ERZ795042 (study PRJEB30171, sample SAMN05518105) | compost metagenome | isolation source: Feedstock adapted compost from Newby Island compost facility, Milpitas, CA | place: USA:Newby Island compost...
ACCCGTTAGCAACACGGGGCAGGGGTTGCGCTCGTTGCGGGACTTAACCCAACATCTCACGACACGAGCTGACGACAGCCATGCAGCACCTGTGCACGCTCCCCTTGCGGGGTCGTCACCCTTTCGGGCTCCTACCACGTGCATGTCAAGGCCAGGTAAGGTTCTTCGCGTTGCATCGAATTAAGCCACATACTCCACCGCTTGTGCAGGCCCCCGTCAATTTCTTTGAGTTTTAACCTTGCGGCCGTACTCCCCAGGCGGCACGCTTAACGCGTTAGCTACGCCACGGACGGGGTCGAATCCGCCCACGGCAAGCGTGCACCGTTTAGGGCTGGGACTACCAGGGTATCTAATCCTGTTTGCTCCCCCAGCTTTCGTGCCTCAGCGTCAGGGGTTGTCCAGGGACCCGCCTTCGCCACCGGTGTTCCTCTCGATATCTACGCATTTCACTGCTACACCGAGAATTCCGGTCCCCCCTCCAACCCTCTAGCCGGGCAGTTTCCGACGCAGTTCCGAGGTTAAGCCCCGGGATTTCACGTCAGACTTGCCCGACCGCCTACGCACCCTTTACGCCCAGTGAATCCGAACAACGCTCGGGACCTCTGTATTACCGCGGCTGCTGGCACAGAGTTAGCCGTCCCTTCCTCTTCCGCTACCATCAGCCGCCGGCTTGTTCGGCCGGCGGGTTTGGTCGCGGATGACAGGGGTTTACGAGCCGAAGCCCTTCATCCCCCACGCGGCGTCGCTCCGTCAGGCTTTCGCCCATTGCGGAAGATTCTCGACTGCTGCCACCCGTAGGTGTCTGGGCCGTGTCTCAGTCCCAGTGTGGCTGGTCGTCCTCTCAGACCAGCTACCCGTCTTAGCCTTGGTAGGCCGTTACCCTACCAACTAGCTGATAGGCCGCGGGCTCCTCGCGAAGCGGTAGGCCTTGCGGTCCCCACCCTTTAATCCCGCGGGGATGCCCCCGCAGGACCACATCCGGAATTAGCCCACCTTTCGGCGGGTTATACCGGTCTTCGCGGCAGATTACCCACGTGTTACTCACCCGTTTGCGACTCCGGTCGCCGGATATTGCTACCCGACAACCAGCGTTCCACTTGCATGTCTTATCCACGCCGCCAGCGTTCGTTCTGAGCCAGAATCAAACTCTCCGTGTCAAAAACACGCAGGTCTGATTCCGCATCCGGTCCCGCAGGACCGGGTGCCGTATCGGTTAAAACTCCGTGGCCGACCACCTGCTGGCCGGCCCCAGAGGGGCTCGCACTTGTCGCACAATTCAACTCTCAAAGAACGCCGGGTTGTCTGCCAACCCTCAAAATCCGGTTCTGCAGCCTGCTTGCCTGCCGCAGACGACACCGGCGCGCGCCGTGTTCGCCTTCTCGAACCGGCTCTGCGCAGCCGTCGAATCTCGCCTCAGAATCTATTTTGCCGTCCGGCAGGTGTCAACAGGTTTTTTGCTTTTTTCAACCCTGCTTCCGCGAGGTCCTGCCGAACTTTCACCCCGGCTTTGGAGTGCGTCCTCGCAAAGAACGCGGCGAACCATACGCAGTGCGCCATGACCGCGCAAGAGGTTTTTTTAAAAATTTTTTCGCTCCGTTGCCGCCTGGGCCGCAGCCACTTGCGCAATCGTTGGCCATGCCCCGGCCAGGGCAGCCTGCCACACCACGCGCGGTTCGACGTTCCGATCCCGACCGCACCGAACGCAATCGTCCCACTCAGGCTTGGCCTGCACCGCTTGATTGTCCAGCAGCCCCACTTTGACCCGGACGGTCCCGTATGCGGTGGCGATTTCGACGATCTGGCGGCGCAACTTGCGGCGTTCCCGGACGCTGCGCCGCACTCCCAACGCCGAGGTCTGGCGCAGGATGAGTTCGGTGAAACGGTCCGCCTCGCCGGGCGGGCAAAGGAGGGTCAGCCACACGCCGGGACGCTGCTTTTTCATTTGCACGGGCACGCAGAAGACATCCAGCGCACCCGCCTGCAGGGCCGTCTCCATGAACGTACCGAGCTGTTCCCCCGTTGTGTCGTCGAGGTTGGTCTCCAGAACCGCGACCTCGTCGTGTTCCCAGTCATGGGGCGCGGGCGGTTCCCCAACGGCCGTGGCGCAGCTTCCGAGAACGGCCCGCAGCACGTTGGGCCGGGTGCGGAGTGTGCGATGTCCGAGCCCGTAGCCGATCCGCCGCGCCACCAGGTTGCGCATGGGCCCGAACTCCTCGACGAACTCGGCCAGGAAGGCCGCGCCCGTTGGGGTGACGAGCTCATGAGGTTCTTCACACTGGCTTATGGGCACACCGCGGGCTCCGAGGATGGCGAGTGTCGCCGGCGCCGGGACGGGGAACCTGCCGTGGGCGCACTCGATCCAGCCGGTGCCGTCCACCACGGGGCCGGCCAGCACGCGGGGCCGCCCCAGAAGGTCCAGGGCGATGCAACCGCCCACGATGTCCACGATCGAATCCACCGCACCCACCTCGTGGAAGTGGACGGTTTCCACCGGCTGGCCGTGGATGCGGGCCTCGGCCTCTGCGATGCGGCGGAACCAGGCCAGGGCGCGCTCGCGGACCCACGGGGCCAGCGGGCTTTCTTCGATCAGGCGCCGGATTTCGGCGAATGAACGGTGCTCATGATGTTGCGCATCAGCATGCGGATGAATATGTGCATGGGGTGGGGCCCCGTGCGCGGTGTCCGGATGCGCGGGCGCGGGATGGACCTCCACGCGGCAGCCGGCGATGTGCTCGCGGCTGTCGCGGTGCACGTGCCAGTGCCAGGGGCCCAGCGGGAGTTTGCGCAGTTCGGTTTCGACCCTCGCGGGGTCGGCGCCCAGGTCGAACAGGGCGCCCAGGAGCATGTCGCCGCTGATGCCGCTGAAAAGGTCGAGGTAAAGGACGTCCATTCTTGGGAAAGAGTTTGCTTTATGATTTTCGCCGGGGTGGTTCTGCTGTTGCACGGGTGATCTGCTCGGCGACCAGGGCGTTGATCTGGCTGGCGGCGAAGCCGGCGCCGAATCCGTTGTCAATGTTCACGACGGTGATTCCGCTGGCGCAGCTGTTGAGCATGGCCAGCAGCGGGGCCAGACCGCCCAGATGGGCTCCGTAACCGACGCTGGTGGGCACGGCAATGATCGGGCGATTCACGAGTCCCCCCACGACGCTGGGCAGGGCGCCTTCCATGCCGGCCACGACGATGAGGACGTGGGCGCGGTGAAGGTCCTCGAGCCGGCCCAGCAACCGGTGCAGGCCGGCCACGCCCACGTCGTAGATGCGCTGGACCTGGTTGCCCATGACATCGGCGGTCACGGCCGCCTCCTCCGCCACGGGCAGGTCGCTGGTCCCGGCGCTGACCACGGCGATGGTGCCCGGGCGTTTGGGCAGCGGGTTCGGGTCAATGGTGACGCACCGGGCTGCCTCGTGCCACACGGCGTGTTTCCACCGGCGGCGCAGCAGGCGGGCGTGATCGGCCGTCAGTCGTGTGGCCAGCACGCGTTCGCCCTGGCGGAGGAGGGTCTCGGCGATCGCGACGACCTGCCGGGGCGTCTTGCCCTGGCCGAAGATGACCTCGGGAAACCCCTGGCGAAGTCCGCGGTGAAGATCCACCCGGGCAAATCCGAGGTCGGCCAGGGGAGCGATTTGGAATGCGCGCAGGACCTCCTCGCGCCCGATGCGACGGGCGCGGAAGGCCTCCAACAATTGGATGGCTTCCTGGGTGGTCATGATGGCTCGGAATGGGCGGGTGACGGGGCGTGGGGAGCGGCCGGGCCGGGGCCGCTGCGCGGGGCGAAGGAAGAGGAGCTCCGGGTGCGCCGCTGCAACAGCCGGGCCAGGTGAAGAGCCATCTCGAGCGATTGTTCGTAGTTGAGGCGCGGGTCCACCGGGCTGCGGTAGGCGCGGGTCAGATCGGCCTCGGTGAGGCCGCAGGCGCCTCCGATGCATTCGGTCACGTCTTCCCCGCTGAGTTCGAAATGGACCCCGGCCAGGGGCAGGCCGGCGTCCTGAAGGATTTGGGCGGTGAGCTCGAGTTCACGCAGGATGCGTTCGAACCGGCGGGTTTTGATGCCGGCAGGGGTGATTTCGGTGTTGCCATGCATCGGGTCACACACCCACAGGACGCGCCGGCCGCGTTTTTGCAGGGTTTCGATCAACGGAGGCAGGCCGGAGACGACCTCATCAGCGCCGAAACGCGTGATGAGGGCGAGCCGGCCGGGTTCCTGGTGCGGATCCAGCCGCTCGCACAGGGTGAGGAGTTCGTCCGGGGTGATCGGCGGCCCGATTTTGACGGCGACGGGGTTGCGGATGCCGCGGAAATACTCGACGTGCGCGCCGTCGGGATCACGTGTGCGGTTGCCGATCCACGGAAAGTGGGTCCCCAGGTTGTACCAGCCCGGGCGGCGCGGGACCTGCCGCGTGAGAGCCTGCTCGTAGGGGAGGTGGAGCCCCTCGTGACTGGTGAAAAAATCCACGCGTTGGAGCTGGGGAAGGGGCGCGCCGCCGGTGAGGGTTTCGATAAAGCCGATGGAATCCGCGACGGCGCGGACGCGTTCCTGGTAGGCCTCCGCCACCGGGGTGGCACGTGCAAAACTGAGGGTCCAGTTCTCCGGGTGGTGCAGATCGGCGAACCCGCCGTCAATCAGCGCGCGGATGAAATTGATCGTGAGCCCGGCCCGTTCGTACCCGCGCAGGAGGAGTTCCGGATCCGGCGTGCGATCGCGCGGATCGAAATTCGGGCGGTTGACAAGATCGCCACGGTACACCGGCAGGGCCCGTCCGTTGCGGACCTCGGTATCGGCGGATCGTGGCTTGGCGTACTGGCCGGCGAAACGCCCGACGCGGATGACCGGAATGCGCGCGTCGTGCACGATGAGCAGACTCATCTGCAGAAGGATCTTCAGCTTGGCGGCGATGATGGAGGACTCGCAATCGGCGAAGGTCTCGGAACAGTCGCCGCCCTGCAGGAGGAAGCGTTCGCCGCGAGCCGCAGCCGCCAGCTGGCCTTTGAGGTTCTCGATTTCGTAGCTGCTGACCAACGGTGGCAGTTGCCGGAGTTGACGGAGGACCGATTCGAGCGCGGCGGGGTCCGGGTAGTCCGGCTGCTGGCGGGCGGGTCTGCGCCGCCAACTGTCGGGCTGCCAATCCTGCGGTTGCGTCTGCGGGCCCATGCCTTGCTAGGTGAGCCTGCCGCAAAGGTGGCGGCAGTGCAAGTGAGGCAGCGATCCGGGCAGGAGCGGGCCTTCATCCCGTCCGGCACCGGCGCGACTTTGTGTGCGCCGTCGCTTGGCCGGAGGAGTTTCCCCCCGCTGACCGGGTGGCGGCTTCATTTCCGGCCGGAGCCGAACGACAAGCGCCCCGGCCCCGCGGGCGGCGGAACCGGACGGCCCGGGTTGATCCGCTGAGGGCAGAGACCACTCCGGGCGACTTTCCGGCATGGGGAAAGCCGCGCACGCCGGCCGGTGGGCGCGGGGCAGGTTTTCCTGCTGGAGCAGCGTCCCCGGTGGTCTATGTTAACGCGCGGTGTATGGGAGTCAGGAAGCTGTTGTTGGTGGATGACGAGGCGGACGTGCGGTACTCGTTCCGGCGCCTGTTCGAGGGGCCGGATCTGGAGGTGTGGGAGGCCGGCAGCGGTGAGGAGGCCCTCCGTCTCATTCCCAAAGTACAGCCCGACCTGGTGGTGATGGACATCCGCATGGCCGGGCTGAGCGGTTTGGAGACCTTGCGGCGGATTCGTCAGACGGATCCTCGCCTGCTGGTGATCCTAATGACCGCCTACGGCACTACGCAAACGGCCATCGAGGCGATGAAGCTGGGGGCCTACGATTACCTGTTGAAGCCGTTCGACGTGGCCAAACTGCGGGCGGCGATCGAACAGGGACTGAAGGCCGCCCGGGACATGCGGCAGACGGTGGCCATCCGGCCGGAAGGCTCCACCGAGGAGGACACTCTCGGACTGGTGGGCCGCAGCGAGCCCATGCAGCAGGTGTTCAAGCTGATCGGTCAGCTTGCCGGTTCGGACGCCACCGTGCTGATCACCGGTGAAAGCGGGACGGGCAAGGAGCTGGTGGCCCGGGCGATTTACCAGCACAGCCGCCGCGCCGATCAACCTTTTCTGGCGGTCAATTGCGCGGCCATTCCGGAGGGACTGCTGGAGAGCGAACTGTTCGGGCATGAGCGCGGCGCGTTCACCGGCGCCACCCAGCAGCGCATCGGCAAGTTCGAGCAGTGTCACCGGGGGACGTTGTTCCTGGACGAGATCGGCGACATGAGCCTGGCCACGCAGGCCAAGATCCTGCGCGTGTTGCAAACGGGCCAGTTCGAGCGTGTGGGTGGGAACCAGACCCTGCAGGTGGATGTACGGATCCTGGCGGCGACGAACCGGCCCTTGGAAGAGATGGTGGCGGCGCGCCAGTTCAGGGAGGACCTGTTCTACCGGCTGAACGTGGTGCGGATCCATCTGCCGCCGTTGCGGGAACGCAAGGAGGACATCCCGCTGTTGGTCGAGTACTTCCTGCGCCGGATTGCGCGGGAGCAAAACCAGGCGCCGAGATCCATGACCGCGGCAGCGTTGGAGGCGCTGGTGGCCTACCGCTGGCCGGGCAATGTACGGGAGTTGGAGAACGTGCTCCGGCGCGCGTCGGTCATGGCCAAGGGTGAGGCGATTCTGCCGGGTGATCTGCCGCCGGAGGTCACCGGAAGCGGCGCCGCAGTTCGCCCGGCCGCGGGGGCGGAAACGCAACCGGCCGGAAGTTCGACGGGCGCAGCCGCTGCCGTCGGCGCCGAGCAAGGCAAGGGTGTGTCGGAGGAGGAGGAGATCGTGCAACTGGCGCAGCGACTGTTCCAGTGGGCACGACGGCATCCGGATCGGAAGGTCCTGCCGGTCGTGGAACGGGAGTTGGTCGTCCAGGCGCTGAAGGAAACGCGCGACAACCAGGTGCGCGCGGCAAGGTTGCTGGGCATCACGCGGGCCACCCTGCGCAAACGGATCGAGAAATTCGGCATCCGCCGCGAGCTGCGGGTGGAATAGGTGCGAGCAGCCGGGCCATGGCACCCACTGCCGTGTCCCATGCTCAGGCCGGCCGGGGCCGGCCCGGCTGGGAAGCAACCTCGGCAAGAAAACGTTCCAACGCCGGCCAGACCTCCTCGAGCGAGAGTTTCTCCAGGCAGACGGGCCGGGGCCAGCGGCAGTAGTCGAAGCAGGGTTTGAAGGGACACGGTTTGCCCTCGACCCAGCGGGCGGCCGGATGGAGGGGGGCGAACCATTCGGGCAGTTGCGGGCCGAACAGGGTGAAGGTGGGCAGGCCGCAAACCGCCGCCAGATGCCCGGGGCCGGAATCGTTGCCGATGAAGACGGAGGCCGCTTCAATGAGTTCCAGAAGGGCGGCCACGGTTTGAGGTGTGGCCACATCCGTTTCGCCGGCTCGTTTCCACCATTCGGTTTGTGGCGGGTCACAGGCCACGCGCACCTGCCAGCCCGTTGCGCGGAGCCGACGAACCAGTTCGCGGTAGCGGTCCAGCGGCCAGACGCGCACGGGCTGCCCTGCGCCGGTATGTACCAGGATGGTGCGGTCCCGAGGCCGCCGGGAGGGGACGAGCCGTTCGCGCGGCGGCAGTTCCAGTCCGAGCGCGAGACCGACCTGGCGCCAGTACTCATAGCGATGCGCTTCCGGGTCCGGCAACGCAAGGGGCCGGGTCAACCAGCGTTGACTTCCCAGTCGGGGGAACCCTAGTCGTTCCCGGGCACCCACCAGGCGCAACCAGAGGTGGTCCCGCGGATCCCAACGGGCGGACACGCCCACGTCGAAGCGTTCGCGGCGGAGTTGACGGGTCATGCCGATGAGCCGCCGCCACGGCCATGACCAGAACCTGTACTTGCCCCGGAAGGCCGTCCAGGGCGCCACCACGGCCAGCACCCGCACGCCGGGCCACAGCCGGGGCTGCAGTTCGCTTCCGAAGGGCTTGGACACCAGCGTGACATCGAAGCGTTCGGACGCCGCCTGCAGGAATCTGCTGGCGATGACCAGGTCGCCCAATCCCCAGAGTTCCAGCACCAGCAGCCTGGGTTTCATGGCGGCGAGGCAGCGTGTGGGCGTTGGGGCGGCACGGCACGGGCGGCGGGCGCGACGTGTGATGGTCGCTGCGCGGCCACCCAAGCCGACCATCCCAGCCAGTGCACGCAAGCGGTCAGGCGTTGCCGGGTGGGCGGCCCCCAGCGCAGCAGCCAGTGGCTCAGCGCGAAGAGCCAGTTGCGCGAAATCCCGGCGCCCAGGATGACCAGGCCGCGCTGTTCCAGTTCGCGTGTGAGTTCGGCGATGGTCACCACCCGGACGTGCGTGGGATCGTCGTGGAAGTTGAGCGTGAAGTTCACGGTCGGGGCAAACGTCCGCGCAGAAGGGAGGTGAAGAGTCTTGGTATGGGGGGTTTCGAAGTACACGCGCCCGCCCGGTTTGAGCAGGCGGGTGACCTCGTTCAGCAGCCGGTCCAAGCGTTGCAGGTGTTCGACCAAATGCATGCAGGTGATGGCGTCGAACGTGGCGTCCGGCCAGGGCAACGGGTCGCGTTCCAAGTCAGCCCGCACGAACGCGCATCCGGCCGGGTAGCGCTCGGGCAGGCCGGCCTTGTCCACGGCATGGAACCGCAGGTCCGGCCGGAGTTCGGCCATGTGCCGGAGCGTCTCGCCGTCGGAGGAGCCGAGGTCGAGCAGGGCGCCGCCGCGCGGTGTGGCGGCGACGAACGCGGCCCGTGTGTCCAGCCAGGGCCAGGGTCTGAGCCAGCGCCAGTTCATGAAGCCAGTGCCGGGAGACTCCCCCCGGGTGAACGTGCAGGTGCGGCACCGAACCCGGACCTTCCAGCGCACGGGAAGTCGCGACTCCCGCGGCTTCCACCCGCACCCGGGTACGTTGCCCGGCAGGTTAGGCGGGTATGCGCCACGCTGTAAAGGTCCGCCAGGCTCGACCCGGCCGGGCGCGGAGTGACGCGAGCACGTTGCAGGCCGGGGACATAAAACTTGAGAGGGCGTGGAACCGCTGTTAGTGTTCGGACAAAGCATGGCTCAGGGGATGCATCTTTCTCAGCGGCTGACCCAGTCGCTGATCCTGGCACCGCAACTGCAGCAGTCGCTTGCACTGTTGCAGGCCCCCCTGCTTGAACTCAAAAGCCTGGTGGAGCAGGAGCTGCAGCAGAACCCGGCCCTGGAAGAACTCCCCCCGAGCGCCGCAGACGCGGAAACCGCGGAGGCACACGCCGCACGACTCGACCAGTTGGACCCTGCAGAGCCACCGCCGGACGTCCAATACGATCCCACGGTGGAACGCCCCGGCGAGCCCGTGGACGATTTCCAAGCCGAGCTGGAGCGGCTCCTGCAACTGGACCAGGAATGGCGGGAACACTTCCAGGAAACCCAACTGACGCAGCGGGTCACCCCTGAAGACGAGGAGCGGCGCCAGTTCATGTTCGACTCTCTGGTGGCCAGTCCCTCCCTGCAACAGGACCTGATGGAACAAATGCGGGAGTCGGACCTGCCGGAGGCGGATTACCCCGTCGGAGAGCTCATCATCGGCAACGTGGACGAGCGCGGCTATCTCACGGCCACGCTCGAGGAGATCGCGGCCGAAGCCCGCACCACACCCGAGCACATCGAACGCGTGCTGCGGGTGATCCAGAGCTTCGAACCGCCCGGTGTGGCCGCGCGTAATCTGCAGGAGTGTCTCCTGTTGCAACTGGAACGGGCCGGACAACAGGACAGCCTCGAATACCGTCTGATCCGCGATCACATGGACCTGCTGGCCCGGCGGAAGATCCCCGAGCTTGCCCGGGTCACCGGCGCGACCGTGGAAGAAGTGCAGGAAGCCATCCGGCGGATTGCACGACTCGATCCGCGCCCCGGTCGTGCGTATGCTTCGGAGACTGAACTCTACGTCGTGCCGGAAGTGTTCGTCCAGAAGGTCGGCGACGACTACGTGGTCACCGCCAACCAGGATTATCTCCCCCGCCTGCGAATCAGCCCTACCTACCGCGACCTGATGAGCCGTTCGGCCGTGGACACCGTGGCGCTGGCACGTGCGTTCGAGGGCTGTCCGCAGGAAATCCGGCCCCTGCTGGAGCAGGCCATGGAGGCCATCCGGTCCGACCAGGACCAGATCGCCCTCCAGCGGCTCAAACAAATCGGCGAGTTTCCGGATCTGACCCGCGCGCAGCGGCAGGCGCTCCAAGTCGCCCAGGCGCAGATCATGGAAAAAGCGGCCTTCGTGGAGGCCCGGAACTTCATCCGCGACAAGATCCGCGCAGGCAAGTTCCTGATCCGGAGCATCCACCAGCGGCAGGAGACCATCCTGAACATCGCCCGCGAGATCGTCAAACGGCAGCGCGACTTCTTCGACAAGGGACCCTCGCACCTCAAACCCCTCACCATGGCGGCGGTGGCCGAGGCGGTGGGCGTTCACGAGACCACCGTCAGCCGGGCGGTCAACGGCAAGTACATGCAAACGCCGCGGGGCCTTTTCGAGATGCGATACTTCTTCAGCACCGGCATCCGCACCGCGACGGGCTCCGACCTGTCCAACACCAGCGTCAAGGAGATGATCGCCGAGATCTTCCGCAACGAAGACCCGGCTCATCCCTTATCCGACGATGCGGTCGTCAAGATCCTGAAGCAACGCGGCATCGAAATCGCCCGGCGCACGGTCGCCAAATACCGCATGGAACTCGGCATCTTGGCTTCAAATCTGCGCCGCGTCTACACGAGCCGACCCCGCGAAAAGGGCGTTGCCGGATCCTCCCCCTCAGCCGACGCCGCCCCGGCGCAGTCTGCCCAAGCCGAAGCCAACCGTGCGGCGGCAGAAACCCAACCACCCGCATCGGGCCCGCCGACGGCCGAAGAGATCGCCCCGGCACCGGCCGTTCCACTCCGGGCAAACCCGGCCGTTCCCTCCGCGGCTGCGCCTGTTCCCGGACCTTTCGCAGAGCGACCCCACCCGGAAGGATCAGCCGGATTGGAAGTCACCGAGGCGTCTTCGAGCTCCCCGGCGCAGCCTGCACGACCTGCGTCCTGCCCGATGGACATGCCCGGAACCCGGGACTCAACAACACCCGGGCCCCACGCGGCAGAACCCGAGCCCGAGCCGGGAAAGTTTGCGGCACACGCGCAGCCGATGCCACTTCCCCAGAAGGAAAAAACCGGATCCTGACCGCGTTGGGGCGACCCAAAACCAGCCCATCCCGGCCGGCCTCACAGCCCCGGTGGACGCGTCCCCGAAATGAGCCGGCCGCGGGGGAAAAGGGAATCGGACGGGCGCGCCGGTCCGCACAATCAGGAGTTGCCATGTTTCCGATGAAAAAGCTCCTGGCGATCTGTCTGACGGCAGGGGGCCTCGCAATGGCTCCGGCTGCAGAACAACTTGGCTATGCCGACCTGGTGAAGCGGCTGGCCGACTTGGAACACCTGGCCACGCTGCCGCCGGAGGGCGAGCGCACCGCACAATGGTCGAGCTACGACCGGACCAGTCGGTACGACGAGGCGAGCGGTCGCTATTTGGGCTGGGACGCCAACGCCGACGGGCACGGTTTCATCCGGCGGGATGGTAATCTTCAGGTCCTGGCGGAGATGAAAGGGCCCGGAGTCATCTGGCGCATGTGGTCGGCCACGCCAAAGGAGGGTCGGGTCCGCATTTACCTCGACGACGAAACCGAGCCGGCTGTGGACCTGCCGTTTGCGGCATATTTTGACGGCAGGCATCCGCCGTTTCATCGAAAGGCCCTGGTCCACCGGGCCGCCATGGGCTGGAACAACTACACGCCCATCCCGTTCCAGAAATCGTGCAGGATCGTGGCCGAGGATGGATGGGGCGATTACTACCATTTCACCTACACCCGGTTTCCCGAAGGGACCAGGGTCCCAACCTTTCGCATGAACCTGGCCCCCGAGGAGGCGGCTGCGTTGGACGAAATGGACCGCCGGCTGCGGGAATGCGGCCCGCGCACACCGCGGGACCCGATCGGTCACGATCGCTTCGAGGGAACGCTCGGGCCGGGCGACCACCACACCATCCGCCGGAGCGGTCCCGGCGCCATCACGCTGATTCGTGCGCGAATCGACGCTTTGCCGGCCCATGAAGCGGAAGCGGCCCTGCGTGAGTTGACCCTGGAGATCACCTGGGACGGAGAGGATCGGCCGGCCGTTTGGACGCCGCTGGGGGATTTCTTCGGCACGGCGCCCGGTTTGAACACCTACCGCTCTCTGCCCTGCGGACTGACGGAGGACGGTTGGTTCTACGCCAACTGGTTCATGCCGTTCGATCGTTCCTTCGAATTGCGACTGATGAACGAGGGTCGCGTGGCGCGGTCGGTGACCCTGGAAGTCACCACCGAGCGGTTGCGTCGTGATGGGGCGGCCTACGGCCGCTTCCATGCCAAGTGGCATCGCGACGAGTTCCTGCACACCGAACCGGAACGCTGGTTGGACTGGCCGGTGCTCAAGACCGCCGGCCGGGGCCGTTATGTGGGCGTGATGTTGCACGTGTGGAACCCGCGGGGTGCCTGGTGGGGCGAAGGCGACGAAAAATTTTTCGTCGATGGCGAAACGTTCCCCTCGATCTTCGGCACGGGCTCGGAAGACTATTTTGGCTATGCTTGGTGCTGCCCGGACCTTTTCCAACACGCCTTCCACAATCAAACGCGCAACGACGGCAACAACAAGGGCCACATATCCGTCAACCGCTGGCACGTGGCCGATCAGGTGCCTTTCCAGAAGTCCCTGGAGGTGTACCTGGAAAAGTATTTCCCCAACACCCGCCCCACGCTTTACGCTGCCACGGCTTACTGGTACCTCGCACCCGGCGGTTACGATCCCTACGCGCTGGCCCCGGTGGAGCAGCGGGTCGGATACGCCCGGGCATTCGTTTATCCCGAAATCCCCGGGGCCCTTGAGGGCGAACGGCTCAAGGTCCTCTCCTGCACCGGGGGCCGCGCCGTGGTCCAGGACATGAGCGGCTGGGGCGATCAGTGGAGCCACGACGCGCAGTTGTGGTGGATCGAAGGCCGTCCCGGAGCCCGACTCGACCTGGAGTTGCCGGTGGCCACCAACGGTTCCTATGCCGTCGCTGTGCGACTGACCCGCGCGCGTGACTATGGCGTCGTGCGCTTCCGCTTGGACGGTCGTCCCGTGGGCGAAGAGGTGGACCTTTACGATCCCCGTGTCGTCCCCACCGAACTCATCGAACTGGGCGTCCATGCGTTGGAGGCCGGACAACACGTGTTGACGGTGGAAATCACAGGGAAACACCCCGACGCCCTGCCCGCCTACATGTTCGGGCTCGACTACGTGAAGCTCACGCCCGCCGCACCTTCGCCGGCAAACGCGAACGCAACCTCTCCATGAGCAACCGGCTTCCCCGCCCTGCGTGGGCCGGCGCCGGGCCGGCAGGTCCGCCGAGGGTCCTGTGGGAAACGCGATCCGCAGAACCCGCCGCCGTGGCGCGGTCGGGCGGAGTTGCCAAAAGGATTGCTGCCGGGCGACAGCCTCTCTTAACTGGGCACGGATGATGCGGAGCGGTTGGAACGGGAGGGCAGCAACTTCATGTCGGTCGCACCGATGGTGCTGGGTGGGGCTTTGCTGTGCTCTGGCGCTGATGGCTCGGGCGCAAGCCCCCTTGCGTCCGGGCACCAACCTCTGGTCGGTCAATCTGGGTTCGGGCAATCAGGCCACGCCGGCTGTGGCGCCGGACGGCACGGTGTACGTGGGGCTGTTCGACGGCCGGATGGTGGCCTTCGGGCCGGATGGACAACGCCGCTGGCAGTTCGCCACGGGCATGGAGATCCAGTCGGCGCCCACGGTGGCGCCCGATGGAACGATCTATTTCGGTTGCCGGGACCGCCGCTTGTACGCGCTCCGTCCGGACGGGCGGCTGAAATGGTATTTCCGCACCGGCCAGTGGGTCGACGCCTCCCCTGCCCTGCTGTCGGACGGTAGCGTGTGCTTCGGATCCTGGGACGGACGGTTCTACGCGCTCTCGCCCGAGGGCCGGGTCCGGTGGACCTTCGACGCCTCCGGCATCATCTCAGCCTCCGCCGCCGTGGCCGACGACGACACGATCTACTTCGGCACCCATGCGGGGCATCTGTACGCACTGCGACCGGACGGCACCGAACTTTGGATGTACCAGGCCAACGGGGCCATTCTCTCCACGCCGGCCCTGGATCCTCAGGGCAATGTGTACTTCACGACGGTGCGCGGGCGATTGCTCTGTGTGGATCGGAACGGACAGTTGCGATGGGAGACCCACACGGGCGGCATCACCGCCTCCTCGCCGGTGCTCGACCTGGACGGACGCGTGTACGTGGGCGTCAACCGTGACCTGCGCGCCTACGACGAGCACGGACGGCTCCTGTGGCGGTACGGCACGGGCGACGATGTGGAGGCCGCTCCCACGCTGTGCGCCAATGGCACGATCCTGGTGGGCAGCCGGGACGGGTCCCTCCATGCCGTGACACCCGAGGGACGTTACGCGTGGCACAACTGGCTCAAGGGGTTCATCCTGTCGAACCCGGCGCTGGGACGGGACGGGACGATCTACGTCCTTACCTATTACGCCCTGCATGCCCTCCATCCCGAGGCCCCGCTGGCGCCCTCCAACTGGCCCACCTACCAAGGTAACAGCCAGCGGACAGGACGAAGCCGGTACTGAATCCCATTGCCGGTTCTCCAGCAGACCAGCCCGGCCCGCGCCCTGTCCGGGGGCGGAGGGTGACCCGGGTGACATCGCCGCACAAAGGGGTTGTCGCTGAAACGCCTTCCCGGCAAGTTGGGCGGCCGTTATGGACGTGTTGAATCTCGGCATGGTAGGAGGCGGGACAGTCGGCAGCGGCGTGTTCCACGCCCTGCAACAGAACGGCGAGCTGTTGGCCCGCCGGATCGGCGTCCGGATTCAGGTCCGCAAAGTGGCCGTCAAGGCCGTGGACGAGCCGAGGCCCTATCCGATTCCGCGCCGACTGCTGACCACCGACTGGCGCCAGGTGGTTGAAGATCCCGAGGTCCACATGGTCACCGAACTGGTGGGGGGTACCACGGTCGCGCGGCAAATTGTCGAGACGGCACTGCGTCTGGGCAAACCGGTGATCACCGCCAACAAGGCCCTGCTCTCGGCGCACGGTCCCGAGCTGTTCCGCGAAGCCGAGCGTCACGGGACGAACCTGTATTTCGAGGCCAGCGTGTGCGGCGGGATTCCAATCATCAAGGCGCTGCGCGAGGGATTCGTGGGCAACCGCATCCGTGCGCTCTACGGCATCGTCAACGGCACCTGCAACTACATCCTCACCCGCATGGCCCGGGATCGCGCCGGGTTCGATGCCGTGTTGAAGGAAGCCCAAAGGGAGGGTTACGCCGAAACGCCGCCCGACCTGGACATTGACGGCCATGACGCCCAGCACAAGACCGGCATCCTGGCCTCGCTGGCTCACGGCATCTGGATTCCGCCCTCGAAAATCAGGGTCGAGGGCATCCGATCCGTCTCCCCGTTGGACCTGGAATTTGCCTCGCAACTGGGTTACACGATCAAACTGCTGGGCATTGTGAAAGAGCTGGGATCGGCGGAGGCAACCGATGGCGAAACACCGGTGCAGGTGTCGGTTTATCCGGCGCTGATCCCCAGCCGGCACGTGCTGGCGGGCGTTCAGGGTGTGTTCAACGCGGTGTTTGTCCGCGGGGATGTGGTGGGCGACACGCTGTTTTACGGCCAGGGCGCGGGCAAGGACGCCACGGCCAGCGCCGTCTTGAGTGATCTGGCCGATGCGGCCCTGGACCTGCGGTTTGGCAGCCCGCGGCGGCGCCCGGCTTTCGTGCGGCAACCGAACCGGGTCCGTGTGGTGCCGATGGACGAGGTGGTGAGCCGGTCGTTTGTCCGGTTGAGTGTGGTGGACCGGCCCGGTGTATTGGCGCGGATTGCCGCCGTGTTCGGCCAGGCCGGGATCGGCATTGCCTCGGTCATTCAACCCGAAGGGCACACCGGGGAAATCGTGCCGCTGATACTGATGCTGCACGAGGCACCGGACGGCGCGGTGCGCCGGGCCCTCGGCCGGATCGGCCGACTTCCCGTGGTGAAGGCCCCGCCGGTCCGGTTCCGCGTCGAATCTTTGGACTGAACGAACCGCAGGCGTTCATGATTCGGTATCGCAGCACCAATCGCGCGGCCCCCATGGCCGACCTGCGCGAGGCCCTCATGCGGGGTCAGGCGCCCGATCGGGGGCTGTACCTGCCGGAACGGTTCCCTACTCTCGATGTCCACACCCGGCGCAGCTTCGCCGAACGGGAGTATGCGGACATCGCCACACAGGTTTTGGCGCCGTACACCGAGGGACTCCTCGCTCCGGAGGAACTCGCGGAGCTGTGCCGGCAGGCCTACGATTTCCCCGTGCCCTTGGAGCCCGTCCGGGATGAGGAGCGGGTATACATCCTCCGCCTGGATCGCGGGCCCACGGCGTCCTTCAAGGATTTTGCAGCCCGTTGGATGGCGCGGGTGTTGTCCCGGCTGGTGGCCCGGTCAGGCCGGCCCCTGACCATCCTCACGGCCACCAGCGGCGACACCGGTTCGGCCGTGGCCAGCGCGTTCCATGGCGTGGCCGGCATCCGCGTCGTGGTCCTGTTTCCCCGCGAGGAGGTCAGCGACCGCCAGCGCCGGCAGATGACCACGCTGGGCGACAACATCCGCACGGTGGCACTGAACGGGAAGTTCGACGATTGCCAGGCACTGGTGAAACAGGCGTTTGCCGACCCCGCGCTCGAAGGGCTCAACCTCTCATCGGCCAATTCCATCAACGTCGGCCGGTTGCTGCCGCAGACTGTGTACTACTTTTACGCCGCCGCACGCGTGGCCGGTCCGGAGGAAGCGGTGGACGTGGTGGTCCCCAGCGGCAACTTCGGCAACATGATGGGCGCGGTGATCGCGCGGCTCATGGGGTTGCCGGTGCGGCGGCTGGTGGTGCCCGTCAACCGCAACGACGAGTTCCCCCGTTACCTGGCCACCGGCCGGTACGAAAAGGTGGTGCCCTCCCGGGCCTGCCTCTCCAACGCCATGAACGTCGGCCACCCTAGCAACCTCGCCCGACTGATCGCCGTGTACGGAGGTTGGATGGATGAAACCGGGCAGATTCGCCAGGAACCGGATCTGACGGCCATGCGAAGGGATCTCTACAGCGTCTCCGTCTCGGACGATGAAACGCGCGCCGCCATCCGCCAGGCTTGGGAACGACACAGCCTTCTCCTGGAACCTCACGGCGCAGTGGCCTGGTGGGGATTCCAACTGTACCGCCGAGAAACCGCCGCGAAGCCCGTCCCAACGGTCGTGCTGGAAACGGCGCACCCGGCCAAGTTCCCCGAGGAAATCGAACAATTGCTCGGGTTCCGACCCGAAGAGCCGGCAGCCCTGAAAGGCTTGGACCACCTGCCGGAGTCCTGCGACACACTCGAACCGCGCTACGAACAGTTCCGCGACTATCTCCTGGCGTTGCCCCGGCCATGAGCTCCACCGCCCCAGGGCGATCCGGCCTTCCGGGCCGGCCCAGGAACCAGCCGTCCCCGGAACCAGAAGATGTGCGACGGTTCTGGATCCGATTGGTCAGGCCGCTGACCCGCAAGCACGCCACCCCGTTTTTTCTCTTTTCGGTCCGACCGCTCCAGTGGCGATTGGCCCGGGCCGACCGCGCCTTGCAAGGACTCCCGGTAACACACTGGTGGTCAGCCAAGACGCTTACCCTGCCGCCCCTGTGGCAATGGTGGCGGCAGCAGGGGCGCGGGATCGAGGTCGTCAGTGAATTCGAGTTGCGCGCCGCCCTGGCGGAGGGATTCTCGCCGGAGGACATCCTGGTCAATGGACCAGCCAAACACGACTGGTTGCCGGGATTCGAGCTGTCCCGTCTCCGGGTCAACTTGGACTCTCCCTCCGAGGCCGCCGTGTTGCTCCCGATGGCCGCAAAATACAGGTGGCAATTGGGCCTGCGTCTCGTGCCCGAAGCATGCCGGTCCGCCGATTCTCGCGCACGGCCCGGCCAGTTCGGCATGAGTCTCCCGGAATTGCGCGACGTCCTCCGCTGGGCGCGCCGGATCGGAATCGAACCCGATGTGCTGCATTTTCACCTCGGCACCCAGATCCCATCCGCAGATCGGTACGCCGCCGCCCTGGAAGAAGCAGCCGCGCTGTGCCACCAATTGAATTGGCAGCCGCGGGTCGTGGACTGCGGTGGCGGCTGGCCACTTGACGGCGCCTTCGATCCGACGGACCGGCCACTTGCCGGCACTTTTTCAATCCAGGCCTTCGCACAAGCGTTGCAAAGGGCAAGGAAATCTTTCGCCCAATTGAAGGAGTTCTGGCTGGAAAACGGCCGCTGGCTGGCAGCACCCGCCGGGGTGCTGGTGGTGCGCGTGCGCGACCTCAAGACGCGAGGGACCGTTCGATACGCCATCTGCGACGGGGGTCGCACCCTGCACGGGATGGTGAGCACCTGGGAGCGACACGATCTCGTGGTGCTGCCTGAGCGAGGAGGCCGCCGGGTGCCGACAATCGTCACCGGCCCCACTTGCATGACCTTCGACGTACTGGCCGAGGCGAGACTGCCCCGGAGCCTGCGGGCCGGCGATCGCCTGATCTGGATGCTCGCCGGGGCCTACAACCTCTCCTGGGAAACCCGCTTTTCGCACGGGCTGGCACCGGTGCTCTGGCACGACGGCCGTGTCGTCCAACAGGTGCGACCCCGTGAATCCTTCGACCATTGGTACGGAAGATGGACGCTCGCACCCGCCGACCCGCAGAAGCCCCGGTCTGGATGAAAGAGCGAAAATGCCATCCCTGGACGGCATGGAGGCGGGACGACCCGCTTGGCGCGGGACCGGAGCGCGATGCCTGGGTCCTGAACTCCGGGGCACCATGGCCCCACACAGCCAATCCGGCTCCACAGCCTTTCGCCCTGCCGGAACGGATGACCCGGGTCGCGTGAGCGGTGCAGCCCGGCCCGGGTCAACCGCATCAGGCGTCGAACTCGAACGACAGGTACAGCGCGACCCCCTTGGATCGGGCGTAGGTTCGCACCTCGGGCCCGCTGATCATGTGCGTCACCAGGACCGGGAAAACGCGCCCCAAAACCGGCTGCAGCCGTTCCAAACGCCGTCGCAAAAACCGATCCACGTCGTTGCACGAAAGTTGCGTCTTGCTCTCCCCGACAATCCAGACGGGCTGACCGTCCTGTTCCGCCCGTGCCAGGATGTTTACCTCGAGGTTTCTCCCCTCCGAGTCGGTCAGGAAGTCGCGCCGGATTCTTTCCAGCACCCGCACCCGATGGTCGCGCTCCAAAAGGGCCGGGAGCGCGCGATAGGCAGCGTTTTCCAGTGTATAGCCAACAGTCGCAGACAACCCGCCCAACTGCCGGTTGGTTTCGTCCAAACGTTCACGGGTTTCCTGCAAGGCCGCAGCCAACTGATCCAACCGGATGGCAAGGGTCTGCACCCGCTGTTCGGTTTGCCTCTGCGCCTCGGCAAGCTCCTCCAGCCGCTGTTCGGTTCGCCGCTGCGCTTCGGCAAGTTGGTCCACCCGCACCGCAAGGGCTTCCAGCCGCTCGTCGGTCCGCCTCTGCGCCTCGGCAAGCTCCTCCAGCCGCTGTTCGGT
>ERZ795042.1014-NODE-1014-length-19528-cov-69.105120_pt1 | contig 19528 bp, 12 predicted proteins | sample MGYA00375126_ERZ795042 | MGnify/ENA primary metagenome ERZ795042 (study PRJEB30171, sample SAMN05518105) | compost metagenome | isolation source: Feedstock adapted compost from Newby Island compost facility, Milpitas, CA | place: USA:Newby Island compost...
TGTCCGCCCGGTCGCCCCGGCCTGGGGGCGCTCGCGAGCGACTTCCACCCTGTTCAACGCACGACCCCCTGCGCGACTTACATCCCCCGGCGCGGCAGTGCACGCCCCGCCAGCTGGTCAGCGGGCGGCGCGTGCGGCGAGCGCCCCGTCTGATCCGGCTGTCGCCTGCTCGGCTGACCCCTGTTCGGCTGAGGCCACTGCCGCGTGCCAGGCAGCACTGCAGGCCGCGCTGCAAAAGCGACCGCTTGGGTCGGCTGGCCAGAAGTCACGGGCGCACCAGTTGCAGATGGCCGGCTCAGGGGGCAGGACGCGCCCAGCGGGGCGGTAGCGTGACTGAGACGTTCCCGGGCGCGAGGTGGCGAGCAGGCGCAGCCACCCAGCGTCGGCCAGCTCATGGGCAGCCGACATCGCCACATCGACCGGCAGGCCAGCGGCCCGGGCAGCGTCGGCGATGCTCGACGGGCCGAGGCGCGCCCAGGTCCTGAACAGCGTGACCGCCTGGGGCGAGAGGGCGAAGCGGTTCGCTGGCGCAGCTGCCGCAGTCGGCGCGGGCGGGGTGGACACCGCCACCGGAGGCGGATCGCTCGGCTGGCCACCGGTGGCCGGTGCGGTGGCCGCGGCAGCCGGGGGTGGCTCGGGGCGCGGGGGCTCCGCGGGCGGGGCAGGAGCATCCGCCGCGGGGGGAGCATCCGGCTGGGCCGCATCGCCAGTAGCCGCCCAGCGGCCGTCGCCGAGGGGGGCAGCGCGCCCACGGCGGCGCAGGAGCGTCAGGGTGTTCCGCACGGTCTTCTCGGCGAGGCCGAGCTGCTCGGCGAGCTGGTCAGGCGTGCGCGGGCCCTCCAGCGCGAGGACGCGGGCGAGCTGTTCCTGCGGCGGCAACTGCGGCGCAAGACCATCGAGGGCGGCGTCGGTCAGCTCAAGCGGGCGCACCTGGATGGCGTCGGCGGTGAAGTGCAGGGCAACGCTGCAGAGTGCCCCCACCGGTGCCAGGTTCGACTTGGTCACCCGCAGCAGCACGGCAGCGCCGTCGGTGGCGGAGAGGAGCACCACGTGGCGCGCTTTGGCCCGTTTCGCGAAGCTCCCCCAGGGGCGGGGGGTGGCAGCATAGCCGAGGCCGGGCGGGGGTTTGGGGATGTGGTCGATGACCAGCACGGTGGTCGGCAGGCTCTCGAGGAAGGCGATGATCCCGGCGGCGGCCGTCGCCTCTTTCAGGTCATCGGCATAGGAGCCGAGCGTCAGGCTGTCGACGATGAGCAGGCGGGGCTGGTACCGCGTGACCAGGCGGGCAATCTCGTCCTGCCCGGCGGGGCTGCCGAGGCTGGCGCGCAGGCGGTAGTAGCGCAGGGCATCGCGCTGGGCCTCGGTCAGCGTGAGCTGGAGGCCGCGCACGAGGCGCTGGCACCGGCGCACGAACTCGTCCTGGGCGAACTCGGTGTCGAGGTAGAGCACGACGCCGGGCTCGACGGGCTGGCCGAGGAACGGCGTGCCGGTGGCAACAGCGACAGCCAGGGCGGTGGCCAGCGTCGACTTGCCGCTGCCGTCGTCGCCGAACCAGAGGGTCACGGTGTGCTCGGGGACGAAGCCCGGCAGGAGCCAGCGGCGTGGCTCGGGCTCGGGCAGGCGCAGCACCGCGACGGCCTCCGGGCTGGGATCCCCGCCGCCGGGCAGCACGTCCCCCCGCAGCCCGGCCGTGTCCTCCTCCCGGCCTCCGTCCTCCCTGGTTCCCGATTCCCGATTCCCGTTCCCTAATAGGGAACGGGAATCGGGAATCGCCTCCGGGGAACCATTGGGGGATTCCCGAACCGGTTCCCGGCGGGAATGGTTCGGGAGGGAACCGGGAATGGGGGCACGGGCAGCGTTGTCCGATTCCTCCCGTTCCCGATCCCTTAGGGAAAGGGAACGGGAGGAATGGGATGACTCGCCGGGCGGGTAGGTGCGCCAGACCCGGGCGATGAGTGCGGCGACTGACTCTTCGCCAGGATCGGAGGGGTAAGGCGGCTGGCACGCCGCCGCCGCCTCGGCCAGGAGCCGCTCCGCCACCCCAGCCGGCACGTCGGCCGCGCGCAGCCGGCAGGCCAGCTGGAAGAGTGCGGTGTTGCGCTGCCCCTGCGGCACCCCGGCCAGTACCGCCGCCGTCGTCCACCGCGCCGCTCCCCCGTCGCGTGCCGCCTCCGTGCCCCCCGCGCGCCCCACCCCCGGCAGTACTGCTGGATCGAGCACCGCCAGCGCGCTCCAGTCGTCGCCACCCCCCGCGTGCAGCCAGCGATACTCCCCACCCGACGGATGCCGCGAGGGCGGCACCAGCACGTAGCTCCGCTGGGCTTTGACGTCGCCCCAGGCGCAGCGGGTGGTGCGCACCGGCTGACCGTCAGGCGCGCGCAGGTAGACGTGGAGCCCGCCCGAGCCCGTCTCGACCACCAGCCCCTGCTCCCAGGCCGGGCACTGCTGCCGCAGCCAGGCCTCCGCCGCGTCACGGAAGCGCGCTTCAATGTCCAGCACCCAGATCCCCGGCACCAGCCGCTCGAGCGCCAGGCCAATCGGCAACGCCAGCCCGGTGGCCGCCTGCCAGGGCCAGCCCGCCGCTTCTGCCGGCGTGGGTAGGGCGTCGCAGTACGGGCCCCAGGTCACCAGCGCACGCTTCCCCTGCACCGGAAAGACCGGCAGCCCACGCTGCCAGTAGTCCGCCGCGACCGTTTCCCAGTCCAACCGCGGCCCAGACAACGCAGACGACGGTATCACGAGGCGCTCCTTTCACCATGCAGCCTGACCACCCCGCCGGGAGGGAGTGCGCCCCGACGGGCGAAGGTGGCGCCGCCGGCACCCAGGCGCACGCTCGCCGCTGGGCTCCCAGCATTCCCCCTTCTACTCACTATCAAGACAGCGAGCGAGGCAAAAACCGCCACATTTTCTTTCAGCAGAAATCGCCGCCTGCAGCGCTCGCGCGCCTCTCGTGATTTCGTTGTCATTCTGGGAAGATCGTCGCAGGCAGGACGCCGGCTCGCCCGGCGTTTCTTCCATCAGCAGAAAGCCGCAGCGGGCTCCACGCGCCTCACCGGTCGTGCGTGGGAGCACCACGCAGCTCCGCCGTTCGTGGGTGCGCACCCCCAACACCTGGCAACGCGTCCCGCAGTCCTCACCCGGACTTCGCGTGTCCCGCACGCCGGTGCTGGGAGACTGTGACGGTACAGCCAGTCCAGGTGCGCCGCCACAATCGCTGGAGCGATCGCGACGAGCGCGTCGAGGGTCGCCCCCTCAACCTGGCAACCCGGCGACTCCAGGACGACGCCGAGGCACAAAGCACCCCCAGCGCTCGACGAGGAGCGAGCATGGCATCGCCCCCTCCTCCCGATGGCCGCGCTGTCTTACTCCCCGCCGCGCCGGCGCGTCGTCAGCTCCTCCGGCAGCCGGCTCGGCCGCGGGTCGACCTGGCCGGCGTACTTGTTGCCACGCTTGTGCCGGTAGGGAACCAGCGCGGGGGAGGTCAGCTCTTCGAACGTGAAGGAGCAGATCCGCATCCCCGGGTAGAGGGCAACGGCCATCCGCCCCAGGTTCGACAGCTCCATCGTGGCCGTGCCCGCCCAGCCCGGCTCGAACAGCGCCGCCGTGCTGTGCACCGTGATCCCCAGCCGGGCAATGCTGCTCCGCCCCTCCAACCGGCCGACGAGGTCATCGGCCAGCTCGAGATACTCGAGCGTTGAGGCCAGGGCAAAGTCGCCCGCTTGCATGATGAACGCCTCGCCGTCCGGCACCACAATCGTGCGCATCGCCGCGTCGATCGACTGTGGCTGCTGCGGGTCGATGTAGGAGAAGCGCGAATGCTCGAACACCATGAAGGTGTTGCCGAGGCGCAGGTCAATTGAGCACGCCCCGAGCTGGGTCGACAGGTCAGGCTCGGGCGTAATCTTGATCCGCCCACTCTTGAGCGCGGCGAGAATATCGCGATCCGAGAGAATCATGCGCTGCCTCCACCCTTCCGGCGCGCCACGCGGCTCCCCACGCGCGTGGCAGCACGCGTCTGGGATCCCACCGCCCAGTGTACGGACAGTATGCGCTGTCCACGCACCCCCGTCAAGCGTTCCGGTCAGCGGCGTGTTGCGCTGGCGGCCAGCTGATGCCGTACTCGGCGGCGTGCTCGGCCATCCAGCGCTCGGCCGCTGCCTGCGCCCCAGCCTTGTCGCCGGGCGCCAGCGTGCCATCGAGCACCAGCTCGCGCAAGTACGCCTTGAGCCCGGCGATCCACCGTCCGGGCGGCAGGCCGAACAAGGCCATCAGTTCGTGGCCGTCCAGCGGACTCTTGATCTCGGCCAGCGCCGCCTCCTCGCGCAGCCGGGCGATGTGCGCGCGCAGCTGGGCCAGCCGCCGCGCGGCCAGCCGCCGCCGCTCGGGACGAGCGCTCGTGACGTCGGCCGCGGCCAGATCGAGCAGGTCATCGAGCAGATCACCCGTCTCGACCATCAAGCGGCGCACGGCGCTGTCCGTCCAGGTCTCGTCATAGGCGGCCGGGCGGAGGTGCAGCGCCACCAGCTGCGCCACGCGTTCCGTCAGGGCCTTGTCCTTGCGCAACCGCCGCAGCAGCCGTCGGGCCAGCTCGGCGCCGACCACGTCATGCCCGAAGAAGTGGACTTCCCCGTGCTCGTTGATCACGCGGGTCATCGGCTTGGCGGCGTCATGCAGCAGCGCCGCCCAGCGCACCGCCAGCCGCGGCGGCGTCTGGTCGACGACCTTGAGCGTGTGTCGCCAGATATCCTTATGCCGTCCCAGGCCGCGGTCTTCGGCCATCGGCACCAGTTCGGGCAGGGCAACCGCCAGCAGCCCGCTCTCGCGCAGCAGCTGCAGCCCGTGCGATGGCCGCGGCGCGAGCAGCAGCCGGTCGAGTTCGGCGGCGATGCGCTCGACGCTCACGCGCCCAAGCTCGCTTGCCATTGCCTGGATCGCAGCCAGCGTCCGCGGCTCAATGGCAAACCCGAGCTGTGCCGCCAGGCGCACGGCCCGGAGCATCCGCAGCGGGTCTTCGTCGAAGCGCGCCGCGGGGTCACCGACCGCCCGGATCACCCGGCGCGCAAGGTCAGCCTGCCCGTCGAACGGATCGACGAGCGCCCCGGTGAGCGGGTCGAGCGCCATGGCGTTGATGGTGAAGTCGCGGCGCGCAAGGTCGGCCTCCAGCCGGTCGATGAAGGTCACCACCGGATGGCGGTCGGGCGTTGGGTAGACCTCCGCCCGGAACGTCGTGATCTCGACCGTCACCCCATCGATGACCAGGCCGATCGTGCCGTAGGCCTCGCCAACCGTGTAGATCGCCTCCGCGCCAGCCTCCTGCGCCAGCGCCTTCGTCACCGCCGGCGGGGCGGACGTCGCGCAGTCCAGCTCGCCGACCGGCCGCCCAAGCAGCAGGTCGCGCACCACGCCGCCAACCAGGTAGAGCGCCTGGCCGTGCGCGGCGAACACCTCCGCCAGGCGCGTCGCAACCGCGCGCTGGGGCGCTGGCAAGCGGTCGAGCAGCGGAGCCGCCTCGGCCAGTGATGCATCGTGTCGCACAGTCCCTCCTCGGACAACGCCAGCTGCGTTGCCAATATCGGTATTGTACCCGCGCCCGGCCACCAGCTTGCGCGCTCGCCCCCGCCCGGCTACCCTTGCCGCGGCACGAGCGCCCACCGTGCCGACACGGACGCGAACGCACGATGACGCGAAGGACACCACCGTCCGGCTCCGCACCACCGGCGCCACTGCGCCGTCTCACGCCTCAGCCTGCCGCCGTGCCAGCCCGTCGCTGGCGGGCCTGGCAGTGGGTTGTCGTTGCCGCGCACCTGGCCGTCATCCTCGGCCTGCTGGCGACCACCGGCGGCGTCGTCCTCGCGGGCCGGATGGCCCTCCGTGGCATCGAGACCGGCGAGGACGGCCAGCCCATCCCGTATACGGACGTCAACCCGCTCGGCGTCAACACGTTCCTCAACGAGCTCGCCAACCCGGCCGACGTCGCGCGCGAGCTCGACATGATCGCCGCGGCCGGCTTCAGCTCCATCCGTCAGCCGTTCTTCTGGTATGAGATCGAGCCGCAGCCCGGCGTCTACCAGGACCCGCAGTGGGGCGGCAGCACCTGGACGAAGTACGACCGGATCGTCGAGCTCGCCCAGGCCCGCGGCATCGAGATCATCGCCCGGCTCGACAAGCCGCCGCGCTGGGCTCGCGCTGGCCAGCCCAACCTCGACCAGTGCCCCGACGGCCCACCCACGCACCTTGCAGACTACGCCCACTTCGTCGCCACCGTCGTCAGCCGCTACCGCGGGCGCATCCACTATATCCAGCTCTGGAACGAACCGAACCTGCAAGGCGAATGGGGCTGCCAGCCGATCGACCCCGCCGCCTTCACGCAACTCCTCAAAGCCGGCTACGAAGCTGCCAAACAGGCCGACCCCTCGATCGTCGTCCTGATGCCCGGCCTCGCCCCCACCGACCAGCGCGGCCCGGCCAACCTCAGCGACCTGCTCTTCCTCCAGGGCATGTACGACGCCGGCGCCAAGCCCTACTTCGACATCGCCACCGCCATGGTCTACGGCTACGGCTACAGCCCCGAAGACCGCCGCGTCAGCTTCGCCCGCAACAACTTCTCCCGCGTCATCCAAACCCGCGAGATCATGGTGCGCAACGGCGATGCTGCCAAGCCGCTCTGGGTCATGGAATACGCCTGGGAGGCCCTCCCGCCCGGCTGGACCGGCCGTCCATCGGTCTGGGGCAAATCCGTCAGCCCCGACACCCAGGCTCGCTACCTCTACGAGGGCTATCTCCGCGCCCAGCGGGAGTGGCCGTGGATGGGCGTCATGTGCATCTGGTACTTCCGCTGGCCTATCCCCTCGACCGACCCCCAGAACCGCGACGACCCCACCCGCGGCTTCGCCATCGTCAACGAGGACTTTACCCCGCGCCCAGCCTACACACTGCTCAGCCAGTCCCGCGGCATCCTCGACCGGGCGTGGACCGGCGTCTACACCGCCGCCAGCCGCTACCTCACCCACGACACGCACTGGACGCCTGGGCCAGACACCTGGCACGGCGCCCCCGTCCTCCGGCCAACCCAACCTGGCGCGAGCGCGACCATCACCTTCGGCGGGCCCGGCCTCGACCTCATCCTCACCGCCCCTGCTGCCCGCTACGCCGTCTGGATCGACGGCCAGCCTGCCCCTGGCCTGCCCCGCGACACCCAGGGGCGTGCGGTGCTCACCACCCCCGTCCGTGCCGCGCCCAACGCAGCAGTGCGCGTCACCGTCGCCCGTGGCCTGGCTGATGCCCCGCATACCGCCCGCATCGAGGCGCTTGACATCCCGAGCGCTGGCGGCCTCGCTGGTTTCGCCGTCGTCCGCATCCCGCCGCAAGCGCGCCAGGTGCAGCTGAGCCTTGCGCTCTGCGCCCTCGCCCTCCTGCTCAACCTCGGCTCACTCCTCTGGAACCTGCGCCATCCCCTCACAACCCCGTTGCCCACGCCCCGAACCGGCATGACCTCTTCACGCCCTACGCCCACTCCTGAGCTGCGCGCCTGACAGCCATGTCCACCATTGCTGAACAGCGGCCTTGACCGCGCCCCACCCTCTCGGCACGATGCTCCATAAGAACCATTTCGTGCGGTTGAGCTGACCGTCTCCTCACCGCAACGCATCAGCCGAGGCAGCATGGCCGACTGCGGCTGCCGGCCATCGCCTCCGGGTGGCATGACGTTGCCACAAGCGAGGCGGATCAGCGCCGATCACCCTGTAGACGAGCATGCTGTAGAAAAAGGGGAGGAGCACATGAACCGACGACAATTCCTGGCTCGTTCCGGCGTCACCCTTGCGGGCGCGCTGCTCGCCGCCTGCGCGGGAGGCAGTACCGCAACGCCAACTGCCACCCCTGCCCCAACCAAGGCCCCCGCGACAAGCCCAACCACCGCGCCAGCCGCAGCCGCGTCCCCAACGGCTTCCGCCAGCACCCCCTCGCCAGCGTCCCAGCCCACGCCCACCACCGGCGTTGCCCGCAGCACCACGCCGTTCAAGATCGGCGTGATCGTGGCCCTCACCGGCGACCTCGCGGCATCCGGCAAGCGCCACGTCGATGGCATGCAGCTGGCACTCGACGAACTCGGCGGCAAAGCCGGCGGCCGGCAGCTGCAACTCCTGGCCGAAGACAGCGCTGGCTCGCCCCAGCAGGCCGTCGCCAAAGTCCGCCGCCTTGTCGAGAGCGAGCACGTCGACGCCATCACCGGCTTCACCATCACTCCCGAACTCACCGCCAACCGCGACTACCTCCACCAGAACCAGCAACTCACCCTCGTCTCTACCGCCGGCTGGCCAGACCTGACCCGCAACCCCGCCGTCCGCAGCCCCTACATCTTCCGCACCTCGTTCTGCCAGGGCCAGTACGAGTACATCCTCGCCCAATGGGCCTACGACAAAGGCGGCTTCCGCTCCGTCGCCTTCATGGCGCCCGACTACTCCACCGGCCACGCCACCGCCGACGTCTTCCGCACCTACTTCAAGAAAGCTGGTGGCCAGGTCACCACCGAGGTCTATCCCCCGCTCAACACCCAGGACTTCGGCCCCTACTTCCAGCGTCTCTCCCAGAGCATCGGCGACGCGAAGGCGGTGTGGACGTGGTTCATCGGCGCCGACGCCATCCGCTTCATGACGCAATTCCAGGACTTCGGCCTTAAGGACAAGTACACCGTCCTCAGCACGGCCGAAGTCGGCGACGAGCCCTACCTCAAGGAAGTCGGCGATGCCGCCCTCAACATCATCAGCGCCATCAACTACGCTGCCCGCTACGACCGCGCCGAGAACAAGGCCTTCGTCGACCGCTTCCAGGCCAAGTACAACCGCCTCCCCGGCCACCTCGAGTACTGGGGCTACATCACCGTCATGATCCTCGCCAAAGCGCTCGACGCCGTCAGCGGCGACACCAGCAACAAGGACGCCTTCCTCCAGGCCATCCGCAACGTTCGCTTCCAGGGCCCGATGAACGAGGTGCACTTCCACCCCGAAGCCCAGGGGCTCTACGTCACCGTCGTCGTCCGCAAAGTGCAGAAGCTCGCCGACGGTACCCTCGGCAACGTCGTCGTCGCCGACTACCCCAACGTCCACGACCTCTCGTTCTAACCCCTGGACCTGTCCGGTACCGCGCTGCTCCCTCTCTTCTCACAGGGAGCAGCGCGGCTTCGCTGCCCGTGCCGGTTGCTTGCGCCCCCGATCTTGCGAGCACCTTAGCTCCGCAGCAGCCGCTCCCGCTGGAACAGCGCGAAGCTCACCGCCAGCAGCAGCACGTCGATCGCCAGCACCACCGTCGCCCCGACCAGCGCAGCCTGCAGCGGGTGCAACCCGCTCAGCCAGCTGACCACCGACTGCCGCCAGCCAGCCGGCATCAGTTGCAGCCCGATGAACGGCACCAGGAACAACACCACAAAGAACATGCTCGTAAACTGCTGGGCCTGCCGCAGACTCCGCGCATAGATCGAGACGATCGACGCCAGCGCCGCCTCAAACACTGCCAGTTCAAGCCCTACCAGGAGCAAGCCTCCCAGCCACGCCGGGGAAACTGGCAGCCCCATACCCGGATGGACGACCAGCGTCGTCACCGTGCTCAGCACCAGGCAGACCACCGACAGCCCCATCCCAATCGCGATGCCCGCCAGCAGCTTCCCCAGCAGGATCGCCCGGTCGGGCAAGCGCGTCGCCAGCAGCGTCTCCAGCGTGTGCCGCTCGCGCTCGCCCGCAATCGCATCGCAGACGATGTTGCCAGGAAAGATGAACGCGATCAGCAAGAGCCCCAGCATCACCGGCACCCCCGCGATGACCCGCCCTGTCGCCAGCTCCGGGGGCACCCCGTGCGTCCGGCTCGGCGTCGCGATCAGCGGCAAGATGATGCCAAAGTAGCCGAGGATGAACAGCAGGGTCCAGCGCCCGCCACGCCCCGTCCCACCGCTGCGCAGCCCCTCTCGCACATCTTTCCAGAAGACCGCCACGCTGTCGGCCACCAGCGATCCGCCCTCAGCCCGTGGCCGCTCCGCCCCCAGCACCATCACACAACCTCCCGCTGCGCTTCAGCCTGCGATTCTTCCGTCATCAGCGTCAAGAAGACGTCCTCCAACGACGCCTGCTCGCGCCGCACCTCGGCCACCTCCACTCCCTGCTGCACCAGCAGGCTCACCAGCGGCGCAGTGTCGACCGCACTGTCGTGCAGCGTCACCACCAGCCCTTCATGCGTCGGCGTCACCGCCTCCACGCCCGGCTGCGCGCGCAGCGCCGCAACGGCACGCTCGGGCACCGTGCGCGCCACCACCACTAGCCGCGGCTGCCCCTGCCGTGCCCGCAACTCCGCCAGCGTGCCGACCGCCAGCAGCCGCCCCTGCCGGATCACCCCCACCAGGTGACAGAGCCGCTCCGCCTCCGCCAGGTTGTGCGTCGTCAAGAAGACGGTTACCCCTTCCTGCGCAACCAGCCGGGCAATATCCTCACGCAGGGCTGCCGCCGCCACCGGGTCGAGCCCCGCCGTCGGCTCATCGAAGAACACCAGCGCCGGCCGGTGCAACAGCGCCCGCGCAATCGCCAGCTTCTGGCGCATCCCCCGGCTCCACTGCCCCACCGGATCGTTCCGGCGATCCCACAGCTCGAAGTGCCGCAGCAACGCCTCACTGCGCGCACGGCGCTCGCTCGCCGAGAGGTGCCAGATCCGGCCGAAAAACTCCAGGTTCTCCAGCGCCGTCAGCCGGTCGTAGAGCCCTGGATAGTCCAGCAGCACGCCCACCCGCGCCCGCACCGCATCCCCCTGCTTCCACGGGTCGAACCCCAGCACTCGTGCCTGCCCCACCGTCGGCGCAAGCAGGCCGAGCAGCAGCCGGATCGTCGTCGTCTTCCCAGCCCCGTTCGGCCCAAGAAAGCCGAAGATGCTGCCAGCGGGCACCGTCACCGTCAGGTTGTCAAGCGCCCGCAGACTGCCAAAATCCCGCGTGAGCCCCACCGTCTCAATTGCGGCCGTCATCTGCCACCTCCAACCCACCGCCGCATCGCTCCAAGCATAGTCCCACGACGCCAACCGGGCAACTGATAGTTTCTCCCGATTCCGTACCGCCTGCCCATCGCGGAGCGAGTGCGCCCTGTGCCTGCCGCTCCGGCACGTGCCACTTGGCAACCGGCCAGCAGCTTGCTATACTGCGAACGCGCAGGTGCGCAGTGGATGGTTCCGGATACACGCAGTGTCCAGCAACGGAGGACGGAGGACAGCATGGAGATCACGCAAGCAGTCGGCATTGGCACCAGTGCGATGATGCAGCACGGCCGCTTCCTGCTTGCTGGACACGGCGTGAGTAGCCCCTCCAGTCGGGGATCTGGATCGAGCGCCGGTTCGGCGCTCTGGGCAATCCCGTTGGAGCAACGTCGATCAAGACTGGAGGGGAACCATGACGACCGTTCGACTCGCGCTTGACCTTGACGGGGTCCTCACCGAACACCCCGCACCCTTAGCCAAAGCAGCCAACCAGGCCCTCGGCATGGAGTTGCCGGATACCGCGTTCGTCGACTCCCACGGCTGCAACGTCCCCGAAGCTGTCCGGCTCTGGGTCTATGGCCCGGGCGGGCCCGCAAGCCTGCTCAAGCCCGCGCCACACGCCCAGCTCTGGCTCAGGCGCCTCATCGAAACGCTCGGCCGCGACAACGTCTGGATCATCACCGCCCGGCCCGAGCGTTCTCGCCCCGTCACCGAGGCATGGCTGCACGATCATACCTTCCCCGCCTGCCAGCTCTACTTCGTCGAAGACAAAGTCGCCCAGGCCCGCCAGCTCGGCGTCACCCACGCCATCGAAGACAGCTTGCGCCACGCCCAGCGATACGCCCAGGCCGGCATCACCTGCTTCCTCCTGACCAACGAGCCTGCGCCAGCTGGCGAATCACCGTTCATCGTCCGCGTTCCTGACCTCGCCACCGCCTGCCGCACCTTGCTGGGCCTTGACACGCCACTCAGCACTGATGGCAACGAGCACGGGCGGCGCAAGCGCATCGTCATCAGCGACGTCATCGATGCCCGCGCTCGCGAACGGCTGGCAGCCGAGGCCGAGATCATCGACGTTGACGGGCGCGACCGCGACGCGCTCTTCGCCGCCCTCCGCGACGCCGACGCCCTCGTCGTCCGCAGCGAGACACGCGTCACCCGCGAGGTGATTGCCGCCGCACCGCGGCTCCGCGTCATCGCCCGCGCCGGCACCGGCGTCGACAACATCGATGTCGACGCCGCCACCGAGGCGGGCATCCTCGTCCTCAACGCCCCCGGCGCCAACGCCGTCTCGGCCGGCGAACACACCATCGCGCTCCTCTTAGCCATCAGCCGCTGCATCCCCGACGCCAACGCCTCAACCCACGCCGGCCGCTGGGAGCGCAAGCGCTTCAAGCCCTTCGACCTCAAAGGCAAGACGGTCGGCATCGTCGGCCTTGGCCGTGTCGGCTCGGTCGTCGCCCAGCGCTTGCGCGCCTTCGAGATGCGCCTGCTCGGCTACGACCCCTACATCACGCGCGAACGCTTCACCCAGCTCGGCGTCGAGCCGGTCGACTACGAGACCTTGCTCGAAACGGCCGACATCGTCACGTTCCACGTTCCAGCCACCCCCGAAACCCACCACATGCTCAACGCCGCCGCCATTGCGCGCATGAAGCCCGGCGCGATCGTCATCAACGCTGCCCGTGGCGAAGTCGTCGACGTCGACGCCCTGGCCGACGCCCTCAAGCGCGGCCACCTGGCCGCCGCCGCGGTCGACGTCTTTCCCGAAGAGCCAGCCTACACCAGCCCGCTCTTCGGCCTGCCCAACGTCGTGCTCACCCCACACATCGGCGGATCAAGCAAAGAGGCGCTGGCAGCCATTGGCGACATCATCAGCACCACCACCTTGGCTGCCCTCCGCGGCGAGATCGTGCCCAACGCCGTCAACCTGCCAGCTGCATCCCTCCATGCCCCCGAACTCCAGCGGCTGACCCAGGTCGCCGAAGCCGCGGGCACCTTGATCGCCGTGCTCCAGCCCGAGCTGCCCAGCACCTTCCACGTGCTCGTCCGTGGCCAAGTGCCGCAGGACGTCGCCGAACACGTCACCGCCGTTGCCCTCAGCACCGCGCTCCGCCGCTGGTCCGATCGCCGCGTCACGCCCGTCAACGCCCGGCTCGTCGCCCAAGAGCTCGCCCTCGCCGTCAGCCTCCACTTCGATCCCACGGCTACGACCATCCCCGACTTCTCCATCGAAGTCGACGGCGAGACGCCCCACCGCGTCACCATCCGCTGGGATCGCAAAGATGCGGGGATCATGGAAGTCGACCGGTTCACGCTCGAACGACCGCTCGCCGGGCACATGCTCATCACGCACCACCGCGATCGCCCCGGCATCGTCGGCCGCATCGGCACGATCCTCGGCCGCTACGAGGTCAACATCGCGGGCATGCAGGTCGGCCGACACCACCGTGGCGGCGACGCCATCATGGTGCTGAATGTCGACGATCCCATTCCCGAAGAGGCGCTTGAGGAAATCCGGCAGATTCCCGATATCGCCACGGCCTACGTCGTCTCGCTGCCCCAGCCGCAGCCGCTGGTGACGACCCGCAGCGTCCGCGTGCTCACCTCCAGCGCCGACGACTGACACCTAGCGTCGTGCGCCGGCCAGCACCTGGCGATAGAGCGCCAGCGTCTGCCGCGCGATCGCATCCCAGCTGAACTGCTCCTCGACCCTGCGCCGGCCGCGCTGCCCCATCTGCTGGCGCAGGGTCGGATCAGCAACCAGCCGGTTGATCGCCTCCGCCAGCCCACGGGCAAATCCGTCCGGATCCACTGGCGTGAGCGTGTCCGGATCGATCGTCACCGGCACCAGGATCCCCGTCTCACCATCAACCACGACTTCCGGAATGCCGCCAACCGCCGACGCAACAACGGGCACCTCGCACGCCATCGCCTCAAGGTTTATCAGCCCGAACGGCTCGTAAATCGACGGACAGCAGAAGACCGCTGCATGCGAGTAGAGCTGCAGCAGTTCCTCCCGCGGCAGCATCGCCTGAATCCAGATCACACCCGGCCGCGTTGCCTGCAGCGCCGCCACCTTGCTCGCGACCTCCTGCCCAATCTCCGGCGTATCGGGCTTGCCCGCGCAGAGGACAACCTGGATGCCCGGATCCAGATACGGCACGGCATCCAGTAAGTACGGGAGCCCCTTCTGTCGTGTAATCCGCCCGACGAACAGCACATACGGCCGCCCCGGGTCAACGCCATAGCGCACGAGCGCCGCAGTCTCCTCGACCTTGTGATAGACCGTCGGGTCAATGCCGTTGTGGATCACGTGGACGCGCTCCGGGGCAACGGCAAAGAGGCGCAGCACGTCCGCGCGCGTCGCCGCCGACACCGCGATCACCGCATCGGCGTGCTCAATGCCCGTCCGCTCCATCCACGAACTCACCCGGTAGGCCGCTCCCAGCTGCTCGGCCTTCCAGGGACGCAGCGGCTCGAGCGAGTGAATGGTTACGACCAGCGGCGTCTCCCACAGCATCTTGGCGAGAAACCCCGCCAGGTCGGTGTACCAGGTGTGACAGTGGACAAGCTCGCCGAGCGGTCGATCCTTGACCATCAGCAACGTCCGCGAGAGCGCATCGAACGCGCCAGCAAAACGCGGATCCGCCGGACGTGCCACCGCCTCCCAGGCCGGATAACCCCGGACACGCAACCGCTCGGTCTCGAGTTGCTGGTCGCCAAAACAGCGGACTTCGACGGTGAGCAGACGAGACAGGGCCCGGGTTAGCTCCGCGACATGTACCCCGGCCCCGCCATAGACATGGGGCGGATACTCGTTGGTGAAGAAAGTCACCGCACCTGGCGTCGACACAGATACCCCCTCGAGCACGATCGCCTTCTCGCGGCGATTGTACTCGAGGGGGAAGCAACCGACGCTACGAATTCCCGATCAGCACACCGGCCGCGAAGACCAGCGCCCCACCAACAATGACCTGGATGACCGACTTCAGCATCGGCATCTTGAAGAAGCGATAACGGATCAAGGCAATCGCGATCAGCTCAATGCCCACGACGATGTACGCCGACACCAGCGCCAGGTGCAGCACCGGGATCAAGAAGGGCAACGTGTGCAACACGCCACCGATAAAGGTCGCCACGCCGGTAATCACGCCCCGCTGCACTGGCCCGCCACGCCCCGTCAGCTCCCCCGTGTCAGACAGCGCTTCCGCAAAGCCCATACTAATCGCTGCACCGACTGCCGCCGCAAGACCAACGACGAACGCCACATGCGACCGGCCAGTCGCATAGGCGCTGGCAAAGATCGGAGCAAGCGTCGAGACCGAGCCATCCATCAACCCGACGAGTGCCGGCTGCACCACCTGGAGGATGAACCGCTGCTCCAGTTCCGCGGGATCTTCACCGTGCCGCACGCCCTGGCGCAACCCCGGCACCAGTGACCACCACCAGGGGTGCCGACTGCTCGCCTTCTGCTCTGCCTCACGCACGCTCACTGCCATCCCAACCCCTCTCGCACTTGAGAATGAGTCCTATTTTCATCACGAACCAGTGTAGCAGAGCCCGTCGGCCGCGTCAACACCACGCCGGCCGTGGGCATTGGGCGTGTATACTCTGATGTCGGCACGGCAGGACGTGGCCGTCGCACCGCGCGAGAACAGGGAGGGTTGATGAAGGGCGTCGTCCTCGCCGGCGGGTTAGGCACACGGCTCTACCCGCTCACCTACGTCACCAACAAGCACCTGCTGCCGGTCTACGACCAGCCCATGGTCTACTACCCCATCCAGACGCTGGTGCGCGCCGGCATCACCGACATCCTCGTCGTGACTGGCGGCCCCTACGCCGGCGATTTCCTGCGCGTCCTCCGCAACGGCAAGCATCTTGGCGTCCGCCACCTGGAGTACGCCTACCAGGAAGCCGAACATGGCATCGCCGATGCCCTCGCCCTGGCCGAGGAGTTCGCCGACAGCGAACCGATCTGCGTCATCCTCGGCGACAACACCACCGACGCCGACATCGGCCCCACCCTTGCCACGTTTACCGATGGCGCCCTCCTCTTCCTCGCCCGCGTCCCTGACCCCGAGCGGTTCGGTTGTCCCGTCTTCGATCCAGCCGACCCAACACGCATCGTGCGCATCGAGGAAAAACCCCGCCAGCCCGCCAGCTCCTATGCTGTCACCGGCCTCTATGTCTACGACGCCCACGTCTTCGACTACATCCGCCAGCTCACGCCTTCAGCCCGCGGCGAACTCGAGATCACCGACGTCAACAACCGCTACCTCGCAGCTGGCAAGCTGCGCTGGGTCGAACTCAACGGCTTTTGGACGGATGCCGGCACCGTCGAAGGCCTCTTCCGCGCCAACGCCTACTGGGCACGCAAACGCGGCTTCCGCGACGACTGGTTCACACCCGCTGAGTCGCCCGCTGCCGGCACCACAGCCCCCGCCCTTTCCACAGACAGACAAACGACGAGGTGACGCCAATGTTTCAGCAGGAGACGCAACGCGTCGCAGCCCTCATTAACGAGGCATTAGAAACGCTCGGCTACGGCCGCCGCCAGCTCGAGCTGCGCCCTGTCCCCTTCTCCGGCGTCTGGGGTGCCGCGTCCTCGATCAGCTACCAGCTCGCGACCGAGCAACTCGAGGCAGAACTGCAACCCCAGCTCGCTGAACTTCCCAAGAAAGAAGCCAAGCGGCTGCTCCAGGAACGCGTGCGCGAGCGCGCCCAGGCCATCGCCGAGCAGATCGCAGCCCAGCTCATCGCCCGCGACGGCTTCGCCCGTGTCGAGGCCGTCAACGGCTACGTCAACGTCATCTTCGACTCCAGCCACTACGCCAACGCCGTCATCCGGGCCGTCCTCGAGCAGGCCGAGCGCTACGGCCAGGGCGAGCCCAAGACCGAGCGCATCATGGTCGAGTTCTCGCAGCCCAACACCCACAAGGCCTTCCACATCGGCCACCTGCGTAATGCCTGCCTCGGCGACAGCCTCTGCCGCATCCTGCGCTTCGCCGGCTACGACGTCCTCGCCGCCAACTACATCGGCGATATCGGCCTCCACGTGATCAAGACCCTCTGGTGCTACCTTCGCTTCCACCAGGGCGAGGAGCCGCCACGCCAGCAACGCGGGCGCTGGCTCGGCGAAATCTACGCCGAAGCCGACCGCCGCTTGAACTACCGCGACGACGTCGTCGCCCTGCTCAACGAACTGGCCCACGACGACCAGCTCTTCGTCCAGGCGATCGATCGCATGCTCAAAGAACTCTGGCGCGAGCACAAAGTCGGCGAAGATATCGCCTATCTCCTCGGCCAAATCTCCAGCGGCCGTGAACTCAAGCCCGACGCCTTCTACGACGACCAAACCATGGTGGCGTTCTGGCCGATCGTCGGCAAACAACTCGAGCACGAACTAGCGGCCTTGCGCGACCAGCAGGCTGCTGAGCCCGACAACCCCGACATCCCACGCCTGCTCGCAAGCACCCAAGAACGCTACCAGCGCTGGCAGCGCTTGGCCGAAACCATCGACTGGTGGCCGCAGGTGCCAACCTGGCAGCGCGAAGTCCGCGAGACATTCCAGCGTTGGGAACGCAAAGACCCTGACTTTATTCGCCTTTGGGAAGAAACGCGAGCCTGGAGTCTCGAAGAATTCCACCGCATCTACGCCGAACTCGACATCCACTTCGACGTCTGGTTCTACGAGAGCGAAGTCGAAGACGAGGGCCGGGCCATCGTCCGCGAACTCCTCGAAAAGGGCATCGCCGAAATCAGCGACGGCTTGCCGGTCGTCAAGATCGACGAGAAACTCGGCCTCGACAAAGAGACCTACCGCACGCTGCCCATCCTCCGCTCCGACGGCACCACGCTGTACTCCACCAAAGACCTCGCCCTCACCAAGCGCAAGTTCGAACAATACGGCGTCGACCGTGCCATCTGGGTCGTCGACACCCGGCAAAGCCTCTACCTGCAGCAAATCTTCAAGGTGATGGAACTGTGGGGCTTCCCCCAGGCCGCCAAGTGCTACCACCTCGCCTACGAGATGGTCACCTTGCCCAGCGGCGCGATGAGCAGCCGCTCCGGCAATGTCGTCCTCTACGAGGACATCGCCCGGCAGGTGCTCGAACGCGCCCGCGAGATCATCGACGAGAAGAACCCAACCCTGCCGCCCGAACGCAAGGAGGAAGTCGCCCGCCAGGTCGGATTAGGCAGCCTCAAGTACAGCATGCTCTCCCGCGACAACAACCGCGTCATCGTCTTCGATATCGAGGAGGCCCTCTCCTTCGAAGGGCATGCCGCCCCCTACATCCAGTACGCCCACGCCCGCGCCTGCCGCATCCTCGAAAAAGTCGACGCCCTGCCAGAAGGGCCATACACCTTCCGCGACCTGACGCCCGAAGAGATCAACCTCATCGAGCACCTCGCCAACTTCCCCAACGACGTCGCCAAGGCTGCCGAAGAGTACAAGCCGCTCGTCATCGCAAATTACGTCTACGAGCTTGCCAAGCGCTTCAACGACTTCTATCATGTCTGCCCTGTCTTGCAGGCGGAGGAGCCAACGCGTTCCGCCCGCCTCGCACTCGTCGCAGCCACGCGCCAGACGCTGGCCAACGGTCTCCGCCTCCTCGGTATCGCCGCCCCCGAGGTCATGTAGAAACCAGCGCCGTATAGACCAAGCCGGCAGCGCGAGGAACTCCCACGCTGCCGGCTCACAGTCGTTTTCGATTGCACGCTAGCCTTCGACAAAGGCGACGAGGCGGCAGAACGCCGCTTCCCCACCTTTGAAGCGCCAGGGGAAGCAACCAACCAGCACGCGCTGGTCAAGAACCTCGTCGATCTGTCCCCCCGCATTCTCAACGTGGATAACGCCATGGGGGAAGAGCAGCACGTGCATCACCTGGTAATCCGACTCCGGGAAGAGCGTCGCCAGCGGTTGGCCAAGCACCTGTTCCGCCTCCGCCGCGAGGTCCGGCCGTACCCGCCGGATCACGGTGTTCATCGGATGATCGGCTGAGCCGCAGTCCACGGCCAGCCAGCGGATGCCGCGATCAAGCACCCACTCCGCAAAGGCCCGCGTCGGCCCCGGATGCTTGATGAAGTAGCGCGTATCGTCGGGCTCGACTGCTGCGCAGCGCGTCGCCCAGTCGCTGGGATAGTGGCGGTGATAGCCGGTATGGATAATCAGGATATCGCCCCGCTCAATCCGAATCCCCGTGCGCCGTTCCCATTCCTCGAAATGCTCAGGGCCATAAATCCCATAGTCGCCGACCCCCAGCTTCGTGAGATCGACCACACATGCCGGCCCAACCAGCGTGTCAAGCGGGATTGACGCGATGTCCTTGCCGTTCGTCTGGAAGTGCAGCGGCGCATCAAGGTGTGTGCCAACATGGAGCGTCGAGCCGATCCACTGGCCCCCCGCCCGCTCGAACGCCAGCCGCTTGACCCACTTCACCGTCGGCCCCTCGTAGAGGGCAAACCCTGGCGTATGAATATCCCAGTCCTGAGACAGATCGAGCACACGCATCGTCGCAAG
>ERZ795042.1015-NODE-1015-length-19516-cov-8.383536_pt1 | contig 19516 bp, 10 predicted proteins | sample MGYA00375126_ERZ795042 | MGnify/ENA primary metagenome ERZ795042 (study PRJEB30171, sample SAMN05518105) | compost metagenome | isolation source: Feedstock adapted compost from Newby Island compost facility, Milpitas, CA | place: USA:Newby Island compost...
CGCCCGCGAGCCCGGCGAGCAGGCCGGACATCGTGTAGACGAGGATCTTGGTGCGGGCGACCGGCACGCCCATCAGCTTGGCCGCGTCCTCGTTGCCGCCGATCGCGTACACGTTCTGGCCGAACCCGGTGCGCTGCAGCAGCAGCATGCCGAGCAGGGCGAGGCCGATCGTGACGTACACCGGCCAGGTGAGCCCGGTGCCGAACGGCCCGGTCTGGCCGAGCGCGGCGAACGCCCGGTCCTCGACCAGGTACGTGGTGGCGCCCTCGTCGGACACGGCGAGCATGAGGCCGCGCGCCCCGAGCATGCCGGCGAGCGTCACGATGAACGGGGCCATCCCGGTGCGGGCGATGATCACCCCCTGCACCAGGCCGAACAGCCCGCACACCGCGAGCGGGAGGGCGAGCGCGGCGACCACCCCGGCCTGGGAGGCGTACGCGGCGAGCACGCCGCCGAGCACGAACAGCGAGCCCACCGACAGGTCGATGCCCCCGCTGATGATCACGAAGGTCATGCCGACCGCGATGATCGCGAGGAACGACGAGGACACGATCACGCTGATCGCGTTGCCCGCGGTGGCGAACGACTCGAACGTGACCGAGCCGAAGACGACGAGTACCGCGAGCACCATGAGCGCGCCGTGCTGCTGCAGCAGGCGGCCCACCCGCTCGCGCAGCACGCCCCGCTGCCGCTCGGCCGCCGCGTCGGGGCCGGCCGCGGCGGGCTGCCGTGCCGTACCGGCGGCCGGGGTGGAGGTGGAGGATTCGGTCATCGGGTGCCTCGCTCCCGGGTGGCGTAGACGGCGGCGAGGATGATGGCCGCCTGGACCATCTGGGTCCACGACTGGGGCAGGTTGTGCTTGATCAGGGTGGCGGACAGCAGCTGCATGAGCAGCGCGCCCATCACGGTGCCGAGCACGCGGATGCGCCCGCCGGTGAGCGGGGTGCCGCCCACCACCACGGCGGTGATCGCGGACAGCTCCATGTAGAGGCCGAGCGAGGTGGGGTCGCTCGCCTGCAGCCGGGCGGTGGCGAGCACCCCGGCGATCGCGGCGAGCACGCCCGAGATCACGTACACGATGAGCAGGGTGCGCTTCACCGGCAGGCCGGACAGCTCGCTCGCCGCCCGGTTGCCGCCGATCGCCACCACGTGCCGCCCGAACGTGGTGCGGCGGACCACGAAGGCGACGACGAGGGTGAGCACGACCGCGACGATCACGATGATCGGGATGCCCGCGATCGACTCGCCGCCGAGCGCGATCAGGTCCGGGTTGCGGAACTCGCGGAGCTGCGGCACGAGCACGTTGGCGAGCCCGCGGATGCCGACGAGCAGGGCGAGCGTGGCCACGATCGGCTGTACCCCGACGTACGCGACGAGCGACCCGCCGACCGCGCCGACCAGCGCCCCGGCGAGCAGCGCCATCGCGATCGCGGGGAGCGCGCCGTACCCGAGGTAGAGCACGACCACGGCGGCGGCGAGCGCCATCACCGAGCCGACCGACAGATCGATGCCCTCGGTGCCGATGACCAGCGCCATGCCCAGCGACACGATCACGATCGGGGTGACCTGGACGAGCTGGGTGCGGAAGTTCCCCACGTCGAGGAAGTTCGGCGTGAACAGGATGTTGAAGGCGAGCAGGGCGAGCACCGCCGCGTAGACGCCGTACTCCTGCAGCCAGGCCAGCACCCGCTCCCGGTCGAGCCGCTCCGGCTTCGCCGCGATCTCAGCCATCAGGCACCGCCCTCCGCCATGCCGGTACGGCAGAGCCGCCCGGCGTACGACGCCACCGCCACCATCCACTCACCTTCGCAGAAGCGCCGCAAGGCGGATCTTTCAGACATCCTGCTCTCCTTCTCCCGGCCGGTCGGCGGCGGCCGAGCCCCGGGCGCGGGCGATCGTCGCCATGATCGCCTGCTCGGTGATCTCGTCGCCGCGCAGCTCGCCGACGACCGCGCCCTCGCGCAGCACCACCACGCGGTCCGAGCCCTCCACGAGTTCCGGCAGGTCGGAGGAGATGAGCAGCACGCCGAGGCCCTCCTCAGCGAGCTCGTCGATGAGCGCCCGCACCTCCGCCTTGGCGCCGACGTCGATGCCGCGGGTGGGCTCGTCGAGCAGCAGCACCTTCGGCTGCACGGCGAGCCAGCGGGCGAGCAGCACCTTCTGCTGGTTGCCGCCGGACAGCTCGGACACCAGCTGGTGCGGCGAGGCGGCCTTGATCCGCAGCCGCCGCATGAACGTCTCCACGATCCGGTCGATGCGCTCGTCGGAGACGATCCCGGCGCGGGACAGCCGGGGGAGCGCGGCGAGCGCGATGTTCTCCCGGACCGAGAGCGTGGGCACGATGCCCTCGGCCTTGCGGTCCTCGGGCAGCAGGCTCACCCCGGCCCGGACCGCGGCCGTGGTGGTGCGGGGGCGCAGCGGCCGCCCCGCCACGACCACCTCCCCGGCGTCGAGCGGCAGCGCGCCCACGATCGCCTTCGCGGTCTCGCTGCGGCCCGACCCGAGCAGCCCGCCCAGGCCCACCACCTCGCCCGGCCACACCGTGACCGACACGTCGTGCAGCAGGTGGCGGCGGGTGAGGCCGCGCGCCTCCACCGCCGGGGCCGTCGCGCCGTTCGCGCCGTTCCCGGTACGGCCGGCCGTCCCGGCGCCGGCCGTACCGGCGCCGTCTTTCGCAGTGCCGTTCTTTGCGGTGCCGTTTTTCCCAATGCCGTTTTTCCCGGTGCCGTTCTTCCCGGCGCCGTTCTTCCCGCTGGCGTCCGGGGCGGGGCGGGCCGCGGCGAGCCGGCCGCGGCCGGACCGGGGCGACGGGGCCGCGGCGAGCTCGCGGCCGAGCATGAGCGAGATGAGCTCCAGCCGGTCCAGCTCGGCGAGCGGGCCGGTGTGCACGAGCCGGCCGTCGCGCAGCACGGTGACCCGGTCGCAGATCCGGTAGAGCTCCTCCATCCGGTGGCTGACGTACACCACCGCGAGCCCGCGGTCGCGCAGCCGCTCGACCACGCCGAACAGCGTCTCGACCTCGCGGGGCTCGAGCGACGAGGTCGGCTCGTCCATGACGATCACCCGGGCGTCGACCGAGACGGCCCGGGCGAGGGCGACCATCTGCTGCGCGCCCACGCCGAGGCTGCGCAGCGGGCGGCGCACGTCGGTGTGCACGCCGTACTCGGCGAGCAGGCGTTCGGCCCGGGCGTTCATCTCGGCCACATCGATGATGCCGAGGCGGTTGCGCGGCTCGCGCCCGAGCAGCAGGTTGCGGGCCACGCTCATCATCGGCACCAGGTTGACCTCCTGGTAGATGGTCGAGATGCCGGACCGCTGCGCCTGCAGCGGGGTGGCGAACGTCACCGGCTCGCCCCGGTAACGCAGCTCGCCCCCGTCGGGCCGGTACACCCCGGTGAGGACCTTGATGAGGGTCGACTTGCCGGCGCCGTTCTCCCCGACGAGCGCGTGCACCTCGCCGGGCAGGAGGGCGCACGACACCTCGTCGAGGGCGAGCACCCCGGGGAATCGTTTGGAGACCCGCCGGGCCTCGAGCACCGGCTCCGGGTCGGTGGAAATGGGCAACGGTCCTCCCCCGTGGCCGTCTCGTGGGTGGTCCTTGCGTGGGAACTGCGATCCCGCCGGCCCGCCGTGGGGGCGCCCCGTCCGGACACGGGCTCACGGGAAGTCCGGACGGGGCGGGCCGCACGGATCAGTACGCGTCGCCCAGGGACTCCTTCGCCGTGGACGCGTCGTACTCGCGGTCGGAGATGATGATCTTGTCCGGGATCTCCTCGCCGTTGAGGAACTTCTGCGCGGTCTCGAAGGCGAGCGGCCCGAACCTCGGGTTCGACTCGATCACGGCGTACAGCCAGCCGTCCACGATCGCCTGGACCGCGCTGCGGGTGCCGTCGATCGAGACGATCTTGATGTCGCCGGGCTCCTTGCCCGCGCCCTTGAGCGCGGTCACCGCGCCCAGCGCCATCTCGTCGTTCTCGGCGTAGATGCCGTTGATGCCGGGCCGGGACTGGATCAGCTGCTCGGTGACCTGCTGACCCTTCTCCCGGGTGAACTCACCGGTCTGCTCGAAGACGATCTTGATGTCCGGTGCCTTCTCCTGGATCCGGTCCTTGAACCCGGCGGTGCGGTCGTTGGTGACGTTGTTGCCCGGCGCGCCGAGCAGGATCGCCACCTCGCCCTTGCCGTCCAGGGCCTCGATCATCCGGTCGGCGGCGCGCTTGCCCTGCTCGTAGAAGTCCGACCCGATGAACGTGAGGTAGTCCTGGCACGGCCGGGCGTTGATCTTGCGGTCGACCGTGATGATCGGGATCTTCTTGGCGGCGGCCTGCTGCAGCACCGGCTCCCACCCGTCGCTGTTCAGCGGCGCGATCACCAGCAGCTTCACGCCCTGGGCGATGAGCTGCTGCACGTCGGTGATCTGCTTGGAGAACTGCGACTGGGCGTTGGTCACCCGCAGGTCCTTGATCCCGAGCTTCGCCGCCTCGTCCTTGATCGACTTGGTCTCGGCGATGCGGAAGGGGTTCGCCTCCTTCTCCGACTGGGAGAAGCCGACCGGCACCGACGTCAGGTCGAACCTCTCCCCGCCGAACTTCTCCAGCGTGCAGGTCGACGCGGGCTCACCCGTGGGCGTCGCCACGACCTGCTGCTGTCCCTGGCCGCCGCCGGAGGCGGCGGGCTGGGCCGTGTCCTCCTCGCCGCGGGCACAGCCGGCCAGGGCGAGCGCCGCGCACAGGGCGAGCGCCATGCCGGTACGGCGGGCCGCGCGCCGGGGACGCAGGACGGTGATCATGGTGGTTCCTTTCCGAGGGGTCAGCACGCGACCGGCGAGCCGGCGATCACGTCGCGGTTGTCGGCGCGGAGCTTGCCGACGTCCGGCTTGACGACCGCGCGGTCGTAGGTCAGCAGGCCGTTGACCTCGATCTCCACGTCGGTGATCTGCGTGTAGATCGCGGCCGACAGGCCCTTGCACGAGCGCAGCCGCTTCAGCTGCTCGTTGAGCTGCAGGTAGTGGTTCGTGAGCGCGTTCGCGTCGGGCTCACCCTGGTAGCCCCAGCCGCCGCCGGACCAGCTGTGGCCCACCACCAGCAGGCCGAGCCCGCCGTACTCGCCGAGGACGGTGGCACGGTCGCCGGTGGGCGCCGGCGGGTCGCCGGGGCCGACGTAGATGTGGTAGTCGGCGACGTCGCCGTTGCCGCCGTCCACCGCGCCGCAGCAGTTGATGCCGCTCATGTTGTTCACCAGGCGGGACGGGTCCCACGCCTTCACCTGGTCGGCGATGCGGGCCTGGTCGTACTGGCCCCAGCCCTCGTTGAACGGCACCCACATCACCACGGACGGGCTGTTGTGGTGCTGGTCCATGATCCGCTTGAGCTCGGCCTCGAACTGGGCGTTGTCCTCGGCGGAGCGGGCGGCGAACCGGGACGGCATGTCCTGCCAGACGAGCAGGCCGAGCCGGTCGGCGTGGTAGTACCAGCGGTCCGGCTCCACCTTCACGTGCTTGCGCACCGCGTTGTAGCCGAAGTTCTTGATCTGCTCGAGGTCGAAGCGCAGCGCCTCGTCGGTCGGCGCGGTGTAGATGCCGTCCGGCCAGAAGCCCTGATCGAGCGGGCCGAAGTGGAACACCGGCTCGCCGTTGAGCAGGATCCGGTTCATCCCGTCGACCTTGCCGATCGAGATCGACCGCATCCCGAAGTAGCTGCCGACCTTGTCGAGCACGCGGCCGCGGGCGTCCTTGAGGGTGACCTCGAGGTCGTAGAGGAACGGGTTCTCCGGCGTCCACAGGATCGGGTCCGGGACCGGCAGGGTGAGCTCGGTGCCCGGCGCGCCGGACACGGTGCCGACGACGCGGCCCTTGGCGCGGGCGGTGAGCGTGACCTCGGCGGCCTCGCCCTCGGCGGTCACGGTCGCCTTCAGCGCCTTGCCCGGCACGTCCGGGGTGGTGCGCAGCCCGCTGATGTAGGCCTCGGGCACGGGCTCGAGCCAGACGGTCTGCCAGATGCCGGAGGTGGTGGTGTACCAGATGCTCTGCGGGTTGAGGTGCTGTTTGCCGAGCGCCTGCCGGTCACGGTCGCTCGGGTCGGCCACGTAGACGATCAGCTCCTGCTGCCCGTGCGGCCGCAGCGCGTCGGTGACGTCCACGGTGAACCGGTCGTAGCCGCCCTTGTGCGAGCCGACCTGCGTGCCGTTCACGTAGACGACCGCCTCGTAGTCGACCGCGTCGAGGTGCAGCAGCACCCGGCCCTTCTTGGCCCAGGACGCGGGCACCGTGAAGGTGCGGCGGTACCACATGCGGTCCTCGTGCCGGTTGATGCCGGACAGCGTCGACTCCACCGGGAAGGGCACGGTGATGCGCTCGGGCAGGGTGCGGCCGAACGGCGGGTCCTCACCCTCCTTCGCCGGGGCGAACTCCCAGACGCCGTTGAGGTTGCTCCAGTCCTTGCGGGTGAGCTGCGGGCGCGGGTACTCCGGCAGCGGCCGGTTCGGGTTCACCTTCTTCGCCCACTTGGTGCTGATCGTGTACGTCGAGCCGTTCTCGACCAGCACGTGGACGTACGCCGGGAACTCGCCGCCGTCGGCGTACGCGACGCCGCCCTGGCCGTCGTAGGAGGTGCGCAGGTTGTTGCCGGCCTGGCGGGGGACCGGGTGCTGCAGGCCGAGGCGCAGCACGCGGCGGTCCCGCGGGTCGAGGGTCGCCGACTTCACCGGCCACGCCGTGCCGCCGATGGTGAGGGAGAAGTGCTCGGCGGCCTCCTTCGGCAGCCGGGCGAGCGGCTTGTCGAAGGTGAGCACGGCGGTGTCACCGGACTCGACGACGCGCGCCGTGACCGGCCCCGGCGGCTCGAAGCCCTCGGGGAGGGTGAACGCGGACGGGGGCACGATCTGCTTCGGCGTGCTCGGGCTCTCCCAGCGCAGCCGCAGGTGCGAGCCGCCGTAGTGCTCGAAGAACTCGAGCTTGAAGTCGTACGCCCGGCCGGCCTCCAGCGCGATCGGGGTGCCGGTGATCTCGACGTCCCAGTCGTCCACCCAGTGGTCGATGACGAGCTGGTTGTCGATCCACAGCCGGAACCCGTTGTCGCCGATGATCGAGAACGTGTACGTCTCGGAGTGCTCGGGCGTGATCCGCCCGGTCCACCGGACGGTCACGTCGTCGCTGCGTCCGGTGAGCAGGTTGAAGATCGGCTCGAGGTCGGCGAACTCGATGTTCGGGTCGACGACCGTCGCCTTCAGCTCACCGAAGTCGAATCGGCCCTGCCCGGTGCTCGTGTAGTAGTCGCCACGGAGCCCGGGACGGCCGTCCGCGGCCCGTGCGGCGGTCGGCGCCACGAGGGCGAACTGCGCCGCGAGGGTGCACAGGGCCGCGAGCAGGAGTAGGAGGGGGTGCTTGAGGATGGTCCTACCACGAGTGGTGCTCATCGCACGACGTCCTCTCTCGGGAGCCCGTGCCCCTAAAGAAAGCACCGCCTGATCGAAAGAGTCAACACTTTCGATCGAAATCGTTCACATTCGGTCAACCGTTCCGGGGCCGCCCAGGCCGCCACCGACCGACTATGATCGGTAGTGGTCAGGTCCCCTGCCGCAGGTCGGCGGGGACGTCGGCACGGGCCGGCCGGGAACGCCGGTGGGGCCGGCCCGACGCGACGCCGGAGTGGAAGAGGTGAGCGACCCCCAGGGCCCGGGCGAGGTACGCCGTCCCGTTTTCGCCGCCGAGCGTCGGCAGCGCATCCTCGAGCTGCTGCGCGCCAACGGCGCCCTCTCGCTGCGCGAGCTCGCCCAGGCGGTGCGGTCCTCGGAGGTCACGGTCCGCCGCGATCTGAAGGCGCTCGCCGCGGAGGGCCTGCTCAACCGGCACCACGGCGGGGCCACCCTGCCCGGCGATCTCACCCGCGAGCCCACCCACGCGCAGAAGGCCCAGGTCGCCTCGGCCGAGAAGCTCGCGATCGCGGACCTTGCCGCGTCCCTGGTCGAGGAGGGGGACGCGATCGTGGTCGGCCCCGGCACCACCACCCAGGCGTTCGCCGCCCGGCTCGGCCGGTTCAGCGAGCTCGCCGTGGTCACCAACTCGCTGCCGGTGGCGCAGGCGCTCGCCGCCTACCCGCGCATCGAGGTCGTGCTCACCGGCGGCACGCTGCGCGGCTCGATCCTCGCCCTGGTCGGCAGCGCCGCCGAGGCCTCGCTCGCCGGCCTGCGGGTACGGCGGGCCTTCCTGTCCGGCAACGGCCTCACCGCCGAGCGCGGCCTGTCCACCCCGAACATGCAGGTCGCCAGCGTGGACCGGGCGCTCGCCGCGGCGGCCGAGGAGGTCGTGGTGCTCGCCGACCACACCAAGATCGGCGTGGACACGATGGTGCAGACCGTCCCCACCGAGCGCATCGATCACCTCGTGACCGACGAGAACGCGCCCGCCGACGTGCTCGACGAGCTCGCCGGCCGGGGCGTGCGACTGCATGTGGCTCGACTCTGATCGAATCTGATCCTTTGTAACCTTAAAAGTTCCGTTTCATTACGGTACCGTTACCGCGCGGGCACACGATCGATCGCAAGGGAACGTCTCCTCGGGGTGAGGAGGGAGCCTGTGGCCGCCAACCTGCTCGAAGCCGTGGGCGTCCTGAAGTCCTTCGGGGAGGTGCGGGCGCTCGACCACGTCTCCCTCGCCGTGCGGGCGGGCGAGGTGCACACGATCGTCGGCGGCAACGGGGCCGGCAAGTCCACGCTGGTGAAGGTGCTGTCCGGGGTGTGCCGTCCCGACCGGGGCGAGCTGCGCGTGGACGGCAGCCCGGTGCGGTTCGCCAGCCCGCTCGACGCGCTGCGCGCCGGGATCGGCGCCGTGCACCAGGAGGGCAACCTGGTGCCGAACCTGAGCGTCGCGCGCAACCTGTTCCTCGGCCGCGAACCCCGCCGCTTCGGCCTCATCGACTTCTCCCGGATGCACGAGCTCGCCGCCGAGACCCTCGCCGGGTACGGCCTGCGGGTCGACGTGCGCCGCCCGCTCGGCTCGCTCGGCCCCGGCGCGCGGCAGCTCGTCGCGATCGCCCGGGTGGTCTCCACCGGCGCGCGCGTGATCGTGCTCGACGAGCCGGGGGCCGTGCTCGAACCGGCCGAGCTCGACACGCTGTTCGCCGTGGTCGACCGGCTGCGCGCGGAGGGCCGGGCGATCGTCTACGTCAGCCACCGGCTCGACGAGCTGTACCGGGTGGGCGACCGGGTCACCGTGCTGCGCGAGGGCCGGGTGGTGCGCACCGGGCCGCTCGCCGCGATCGACCAGGTGCGGCTCGTCTCGCTCATGCTCGGCCGGCCGTACCGGCCGGAGCGGGCCGGACCGGCCGATCCGGCCGGCGAGCCGCCCGCGGACGAGCCCGGCGACGAGCCGGTGCTCACCGCCACCGGGCTCACCCGCCGCCGCCTGTTGTCCGGGGTGTCGCTCGTGCTGCGCCCCGGCGAGGTGCTCGGCCTCGGCGGCCTGCTCGGCGCCGGGCGCAGCGCCACCGCGCGTGCGATCGCCGGGGCGCTGCCGGTCGACTCGGGCCAGGTCACCGTGGCCGGCGCGCCGAAGCGCAAGTGGTCGATCCGGGCCGCGATCCGCGCCGGCATCAGCCTCGTGCCGAAGGACCGCCGCACCGAGGGCATCGTGCCCACGCTGTCGGTGCGGGACAACATCGCGCTCGCCGCGCTGTCCCGGCTGTCCCGCGCCGGGATCGTCTCCGACGCCCAGGTCGACCGGGTCGTCGCCGACCTGATGGACCGGCTGCACATCAAGGCCACCTCGCCCCGGCAGCGGGTCGCCGAGCTGTCCGGCGGCAACCAGCAGAAGGTACTGCTCGCCCGCTGGCTCGCGATGCGGCCGCGGGTGCTGCTGCTCGACGAGCCCACCCGCGGCGTCGACGTCGCGGCAAAGGCCGATCTGCGCTCCCTCATCGACGACCTGGCGGTGGACGGCCTGGCCGTGCTGCTCATCTCCAACGACCCGCGCGAGCTCGCGGACAACTGCGACCGGGTCGTGGTGCTGCGCGACGGCGCCGTCGTCGGCGAGCTGTCCGGGCTCGCCGTCACCGAGCAGCGCATCGTCGAGGCGATCGCCGCCGTCCCCGCCGCCGAGCCCACGGGCGCGGCCGCCCGGACCGGCGCGCTGCCCGGGCCCAACGCGGCGCTCTCCACCCCCGCGGGCGGCTAGCGGCGCGCCCCCGAACGGCGGAGCGGGGGCGCGAACCCGGTTCCCGCGTACCGGAAAGGGTCTTGCACTCCGACCGAAAAGGACCGATAGTGACCACATTCGGTCTTGATTGATCTGATTCGGTCTCAGTTGATCGGGCGGGGCGGTGCGTGCCGCCCTTCCGGGCCGTGGAGTGTCGCCATGAGACGCAAACCGGGATCGCTCGCGCTCGTCTGCACCCTGGCCGCCGCGCTGACCTGCGTGCCACCCCCGGCGGCGGCCGGCGCCGCCACGGTCCCGGGCGGCGCGCGGCCGGGCGCCGCGGATACGGCCGCGGGGGACGCCGCGCAGGGTGCCGCACCCGGTGCCGCATCGGCCGCCGGGCGCGCCGGCGTGGCGGCCGGGGCGTATCCCGAGGTCGGACGGGGCACCCGGTTCCTCGACCAGGACGCGCTGCTCGCCGGGTACGCCGAGCCGGAGTGGTACAAGGCGAACATCCCGTTCCTGGAGGTCCCCGACCGGGAGATCCAGGACGTCTACTACTACCGGTGGAGCACCTACAAGCGGCACATCAAGTACACCGACCAGCAGAACGGCTACATCATCACCGAGTTCCACAACGCCCCCGGGTACGCCGCGCCGCTCGGCGGCATCGTCGCCGCCGCCGGGCACCACGTGTACGAGGGCCGGTGGCTGCGCGACACCCGCCCGCTCGACGACTACCTGCGGTACTGGCTCCAGGGGCCGGGCGCGGGCCCGAAGCCCAAGGAGGACTACGTCAACGAGCACACCGACGACTGGGCCCACGAGTACGCGTGGTGGGCGGCCGACGCCGTCTACCAGCGGTACCTGGTCACCGGCGACGCGGAGTTCACCACGAGCCTGCTGCCCGACCTGATCCGCCAGTACGAGAAGTGGGGCCACCAGTTCGAGCCGCGGCTCGGCCTCTACTGGTCGGTGCCGGTGTGGGACGCGATGGAGTACACCGCGTCCTCCTACGAGACCGACCCGGCCGACCCGTACCACGGCGGCCGCGGCTACCGCCCCACGCTCAACGCCTACCAGTACGGCGACGCCCGCGCGATCGCCGCCATCGCCCGGCTGCGCGGCGACAAGGCGACCGCGGCCGAGTTCGAGCGGCGCGCGGACGACCTGCGCACGGCCCTGCACAAGTGGCTGTGGGACGACGAGCGCAAGTTCTTCCTGCACAAGGCCCACGCCGACCTCGACCCCGGCGAGCGCCTGGTGGGCACCCGCGAGCTGATCGGCTACATCCCGTGGATGTTCGGCATGGCCCGTAAGGGCACCGAGGAGGCGTGGGCCCAGCTGACCGACCCGCAGGGGTTCGCCGCGCCGTACGGGCCGACCACGGCGGAGCGGCGCAGCCCGTACTTCATGCGCGACGCGCTCGCCGGCTGCTGCCGGTGGAACGGGCCGAGCTGGCCGTACGCCACCGCGCAGACGCTCACCGCGATGGCGAACCTGCTCAACGACCACGAGCAGTCGGTGGTGACCGCCGACGACTACCACCGCCTGCTGCGCACCTACGCGCTCACCCAGTACAAGGACGGCAGGCCGTACGTGGCCGAGGCGCACCACCCGGACGAGCCGCGCTGGATCTACGACGCCCGCGGGCACAGCGAGCACTACAACCACTCGACCTTCACCGACCTGGTGATCAGCGGCCTGATCGGGCTGCGCCCGCAGCCGGGCGACCGGGTCGTGGTGAACCCGCTCGTGCCGAAGGACTGGGCGTACTTCGCGCTGGAGAACACGCCGGTCCGCGGCCACAACGTGACCGTGCTGTGGGACCGGGACGGCACCCGGTACGGCCGGGGCGCGGGCCTGCGGGTGTACGTGGACGGCGTGCAGGTCGCCGCCCGGCCCGACCTGGGCGGGCTCACCGTCAAGGTGCCGGCCGCGAAGCGGCGCGACGACGGCGTGCGGCCGGTGAACGACGCCGCCAACCCGCACCGCGCCGGGTACCCGCGCCCGTTCGCGTCGTACACCGGCGAGATCGACGACGCGTGGGACGCGGTGGACGGCCAGATCTTCTACGACGACATCCCGCACAGCCGGTGGACCAACTACCGCTCGCCCAACCCCGGCGGCGACCACCTCGGCCTCGACTTCGGCGTCCCGACCCCGGTCAGCGAGGTGCGGTTCCACACGTACGACGACCGCGGCGGCGTGCAGACGCCCGCGGACTACCGGCTGGAGTACTGGGACGGCGAGACCTGGCGGGAGGTGCCGGGGCAGACCCGGTCCCCGGAGCGGCCGGCCGGCAACGCGCTCAACCGGGTCACCTTCCCGGAGATCGTCACCACGCGGATCCGCCTCGTCTTCACCAACCCGCCCGGCGCCTACGTCGGCGTCACCGAGCTGCAGGCCTGGTCACGGAACGCCGCGGGCGCGTCGCTCGCGGTCGAGCCGCCGGAGCGGCCGCGCCCCGACCGGCCGATGCCGGTGACCACCGTGTTCACCAACGGCACCGGCAGGGCGGCGCCGGACGTCCGCGTCACGCTCGCCGTACCGCCCGGCTGGACGGCCCGGCGGACCGGATCGTCCGGCCCGGCGACCGTGCCCCCGGGCGGAAAGCTCGCCGTGCGCTGGGAGGTCACCCCGCCGGACGGCTTCCTGCGGCCCGGCGCCCACCCGCTGCGGGCGTTCGCCACGTACGGCCCGCCCGCCCGGCCGGGCCGCGCCGCCGGCGGGTACGTGTCGCTCGAGGTCCCGCTCGACCTCGCCGCCTATCCGCGGGCCGACCACGCCGACGCGTTCACCGCGGACACCTCGGCCGACTACACGGTGCACCGGCCGTACGACGGCGAGGCGAAGCCGTCGGTGAGCGTCGGCGGCGGCCGCTTCACCGCCACCGGCACCGACCCGTACTTCGGCCTGGTCGCCGGCCCGGCCGCGCCGAGCTCGGGCGACGCGGTGAGCGTGCTCACCGTCGGCTCGTTCGCGGAGACCGGCCGTCCCGAGGACAGCGTGTTCGTCGGCTGGGTGAAGGACGGCGACAACTTCGTCACCGCCTGGTACAACCACACCCGCAAGGCGTCCGGCATCAACGTCCGGGTCAACGGGCGGCTGCTCCCCATCCACGGCGACGCGCAGCTCAGCCTCGCCCCCGGCGACCGGTTCGCGCTCGTGCTCAGCGGCGACACGATCACCTCGTACGCCGAGACCGGCGGTGTCTGGCGGCCGCTGCGCACCGCGGACATCGGCGACCTGCTCGCCACCCCCGAGGCCCGCGCGCAGTACCGGTACGGCTTCGGCCTGCGCGCCACCACCGGCACGATCGCCGTCGCCGGCTTCGCGGGCCACAGCGCCGTGCGGCCGGGCTGACGCCGGGTCGTACCGGCACGGGGCTGGGACAGGGAAGGCCCCCGGGACCGCCGCGGATCCCGGGGGCCGTCGCCATGCGTCGTCCGGCTCAGGTGAGGCTGTCGCAGCTCACCGCGTCGGGGTCGTTCGCCGCCTGCGGGACCCAGCGCACATTGGCGAACGACGCGGAGAACTCGCCCTCGGTGTACACGAGGAACGGCGTGTTCACGTTCTCCAGGTCGAGGCCGCGGGACGCGAAGCAGGCGATCGGGATCTTGACCGTCGCCTTCTCGCCCACCGGCAGGTTCGTGAACAGGCCCGTCGCCACCACCTCGGCGCCGCACGGCCAGACGCAGTGCACGCTGATCACCGTGCGGTCGGCCGGCGGCCGGTGCACGATCGTGTCGAAGACCAGCGCGCCCTCCGCGTTGTGGTAGCCGCGCAGGTCGGTGCCGCCGTTCGGATTCTGCATGTAGATCTGCGCGGGCCCGGTGCCGTTCCAGGTGGCGCGCAGCGCGTCCTGCTGCACGTTCACGTCCGACGGCTCGACGCTGATCTCGGCGTGCGACGCGGTGAGGTCCGGGCCGATCTCGGTGCCGCTCCAGTTCTCCGCCGAGCCGATGTAGCTGCGGTACGGGTCGACGTCGGTGCGGTTGAAGATCTCCAGGGGCTCGGTGGCGGTGCCGCCGCCGTCGGTGGCGCCGCACGGCAGCTCGGCCGAGGTCTCGTCGAGCTTGCCGATCTTGCTCGCCTGGCCGTACCGCAGGCCGTACCCGAGCGGGAACAGCGGGTCGTAGTCCTTGTCACCCGCGTTGAGCGGGGTCTGGCAGGGGCCCTTCGGCCAGGAGTACGGCAGCCTGCCGGTGTAGCCGGGGCCGCTGTTGCGGCCGCGGACGAGCAGGTCGGCGACGCCGCCGCCCTCGGTGCCGGGCAGCCACGCGACCACGAACGCGTCCGAGCGGTTGAGCTCCTTATTGACGTAGAGCGGGCGGCCGGTGACGTACACGGTGATCACCGGGGTGCCCTTGCCGCTCACCCGGTCGAGCACGGCGAGGTCGTTCGGGTAGAGCTTCGCCGCCTCCAGGGTGCGCCGGGACAGGTCTCCCACGCCCTCGGCGTACGGCGTCTCGCCGATCACCGCGATCACCGCGTCGTAGGCGGAGACGTCCACGCCCTCGGCGGTCTCGTTGAAGGTGACGTTTTCCGGGCCGAGGGCCTCGCGCAGGCCGTCGAGGATGGTCTGGCCGACGGGGAAGTCGGCGTTGGTGTTGCCGGTGCCCTGCCAGGTGAGCGACCAGCCGCCGGTCTGGTTCTCCATGCTGTCCGCGCTCTTGCCGACCACGAGCACCTTCGACCGCGGCGGCAGCGGCAGCACCTTGTCGTTGTTCTTCAGCAGCACCTGCGACCGCCGCACCGCCTCGCGGGCGAGCTCGCGGGCCTGCAGCAGCTCGGTCTTGCCCGCGGCGAACCGGGCGGACGGCTTGGGCGCCTCGAACAGGCCGGCGCGCAGCTTGACGCGGAGGATGCGGCGCACCGCGTCGTCGATCCGGGACATCGGGATCTCACCGGACCGGACCTGGGCGACGGTGTTCTCGATGAACGCCTTCCAGTCGTTCGGCACCATCACCATGTCGATGCCGGCCTTGATCGCCTGCGGGCAGCTCGCGTTCGTGCAGCCGGGCACCTGGCCGATGCCGTTCCAGTCGGAGACGACGAACCCGTCGAACCCGATCTTCTGCTTGAGGATCCGGGTGAGGACCTTCTCGCTGCCGTGGATCTTGCCCTCGGTGATCCCGAGCTCCTCGTTGGTCCAGCTGTTGAACGAGGCCATCACGGTCTGGACCCCGGCGCCGATCGCGCCGTAGTAGCCCTGGCCGTGGATGTTGATCATCTCGGCCTCGGAGGACATGTTCACGCCCTGGTCGACGCCCTTGTCGGTGCCGCCGTCGCCGATGAAGTGCTTGGCGGTGGCGATGATGCCGTCCGGGCCGATCCGGTGCTTGCCGGTGCCCTGCAGGCCGAGCACGGCCTCGGTCGCGTACGCGCGGGTGATCCGCGGGTCCTCGGAGTAGCCCTCGTAGGTGCGGCCCCACCGGTCGTCGCGCGGCACGGCGACGGTCGGGGCGAACGTCCAGTCCTGGCCGGTGACCCGCACCTGCCGGGCGGTCGCCTGGGCGATCTTGCGGACGAGGCAGGGGTCCTGCGCGGCGCCGAGCGCGATGTTGTGCGGGAACAGGGTCGCGCCGAACACGTTGTTGTGGCCGTGCACCGCGTCGGTGCCCCAGATGATCGGGATCTTCAGCCGGGTGCTCTTCGACGCCTCCCAGAACGCGTCGGCGAGGGCGAGCCACTCCTGCGGCGAGGCGTGCTTGTTCCGGTTCGGCCAGGAGCCTCCGCCGTTGAGCACCGACCCGATGTTGTATTGCTTCACCTCCTCGGGGGTGATGGCGGAGATCTCCGGCTGGGTCATCTGGCCGACCTTCTCCTCAAGCGTCATCTTCTTGAGGAGCTCGTCGATGCGCTTCTCGTCGGCCGGGTCTTTGCGGAACCGGCTCGGCACCTTCGGCCAGTCGCGCAGGTTCGGCAGGTGCTTGGGGATCGGGGTGCAGGCCTGCGGGCCCTGCGGACCCTGCGGCGGGTGGGGGCCGGGGCCGCCGGGCTTCGCCGGGCCCGGACCGGCCGGACCCGGCCCCGGCGGCGGCGCGGTGGCCGCGGCGGCGGGCGTGATCGCGACCATGCCGCCGAGGAGCACGACGCCGGCGACGGTGGCGAGCAGGCGGGCGCGGATCGGGGAGCGGGCGCGCCGGCCTGCGGGGCGCCATGCGTGCGAGCTACCCATGGACCCTCCAGGGGTGCGGGTGGGACCGATCAAGGAGAGAGCGCTCTCAGCACAGCGTCGGCGTGACTTTTCGCACAGTCAAGGCGAGAGGAAATAACAATTCACGTAACCCGGGCGAAACACCCCGGTACTCTGAGAGCGCTCTCACGGCAGGAAGACCGGGGTGCGGCGACCGCGCTCGCGCGCACCCCGGTGCTCGCACGGCCGCGGTGCGGCACCGCCGCCGTCCTTTGCGAATCGATCTTGACCTAAGTGAGATCGTTGGTCAAGCCGGGCGCGATCAGCCGAGGAACGGCGACGTCACCAGCGCCGCGGTGGCCGCCGCCAGCGTCCACACCCCCGCCTGGATCAGCCGGTACTTGGCCCGCACCAGCCTGCTGAGCACCGCGATCTGTTCGGCGAGCGCCTCCAGCTCGGCACGGGAGGACCGCTCCAGCGCCGCGACCAGCGCGTACGGCGACCGCTGCCGCGCCGCGTCGCCGTAGAACCCGATCAGCTCCCCGGTCCGCCCGTGGCCCAGCCGCGGGTACACGGCGGCGAGGAACATCACGATCGCCGCACAGGTCAGGGCGGCGCCGCACCACCACAGCCACTGCCCGCCGCCGAGGTAGTGCGGCCGCCAGTCCCCCGCGAACAGCCCGCCGAGCGTTGCCCCGACCGCCACCGCCGTCGCCCCCAGCATGATCGACGCCTTGGTGTCGGCCCGGCTCATCTCGGCCTTGATCTCGCCCAGCAGGTGGCGGGCGTACTCGGCCGCCTGCTCCGTCGGATTCGTCATGGGGCCTCGTCCGCCAACCGTGCGGGCACCGTGGCCGGCGTGACCGGGGCGCCGTCGCCGCGCTGCGCGACCCACGCCTCCCGCAGCCGCTGCAGCTCCTCCGCCAGCTGCTCGGGCGCGAACCGCCGGAGCGCGTCGTCCACCTCCTGCAGCGCGCCGAACTCCGGCTCGGGACCGGTCACGCCGTGCAGCTCGGGGCGGACCCGGTCGCGGAGCGAATCGGTGCGCCCCGCGGTGGCGAAAGCCGGCGGCACGCCTCCCGCCTTGTCGTGGAAGCCACGAGAGTAGAGCACGAACTGGTACGCCGCGCCGTACCGCTCGGCGATCCGGGCGATCATCTCTTCGCGCAGCGCCTTCAGATCACTCCAGGCGATATCGTGCCGCTTCACCAGCTTTCCTGCCTTGCGCAGCAGGCGCGTGCTCACCCGGTTCGCCCGCCACAGCCGCCTGCGGGCGCGGTACTCCTCGCTCACGAGCGGGTCATAGGCGACGATCTTCAATGCCAGGGCGCAGAGGGTGAGCGTGACGATGAGGATCGCCACGAAGTCCGTCGGCAGCTCGAGGTACGGCACGTCGCCGGCCTGCCCGAGCGCGGCGTTCGCCTCCCGGGTGCGCTGCACGGCCCAGACCAGGGCACAAAGGACGAGCAGGGCGGGCAGGGTGAGGCGGAACGCCCAGAACACGAGCCCGGCGAGGGCGCGGGCCAGGCCTGTGCGGTTCCGCTGCCGCTCGTGGTGGGTCCGCCGGGCGCGGTACACCGGCCCGCCGAGGATCGTGCCGGAGATGAGCAGCCCGACGGTGAGCGCGAACCCGGGCAGCAGGGTCAGAACCTCTTCCAGGGCGCTGATGTCGGTGTTCCCGACGAACTGCTGGAAGACCCCCTTGAAGTACCAGGTGTCGAAGAGGCCGACCGCGATGATCGTGGGCCAGGCGAGCGCCCGCAGCCAGAGCGGCGGTGGCGATGATCCGCTCTCGATCCGCGCCTCCTTCACCCGCCGGAGGCCCCGCACGGCCGCGCCGAGCTCCTCAGCGCGTACCACGGCGCGCAGCTCGGAGAGGGATGCGTCCGCCGCGTGGTACGCGCTGATCAGCCGCTCGCGCTGCGCGTTCAGCCGGTCGGCGTGCCGCTGCACGAGCTGCGAGCCCTGGTTCTTGGCGTACAGCAGGGCGTGCGCCTCCAGGTTGTCCAGCTGTTCCGGCCGCCGGGGCGGGGTGCGGTGGAGGTACGCGTCGAAGTTGCGCTGCCAGCAGTCGCATCCGTGATGGCACAGGTGCACCGGCTGCGCGACGCCGTTCGCGCTGGTGTTCGCACCGGGCGGCACGAGCCGACCGTCCAGCGCGCCGTCGTCGTCCTGCTGGAACCGGTCCTCCGGCGTTTCGTCGTCCCGATGAAATTCGTTGCCGGCCATGTCAACCACGCACCTTGTACTTGATCTCCACTCGGCGGTTGCACTGGCGCGCCGCGGCGCTCGTCCCCGGACACTTGGGTGACGTCTCGCCCTTCCCGACGACGCGGATGCCGCCGAGCCCGGCGTCCTCCAGCACGCGGCGCACCGCCTCGGCGCGCCGGAGCGAAAGGTTTTTGTTGTACGCGTCGTCGCCCTGATCGTCGGTGTGCCCGACCACCTGGACCCATTCCGGCGCCTTCGGGATAACCTTCTCGGCGAACGCCTCCAGCGCCCTGCGCCCCTTTGCGGAGATCCGGTCCGAGTCGACGTCGAAGAGCAGGTCACTGGGGAGCGTCTCGGTACGGACCGGGTTCGGAGGCGTCGCGATGGGCCGGAACCGGACGGGTTCGTCCTCGGCCCCCTTCGCCGCCGCCGCATCCTCGGCGGGTTGCGGACGCGCACTCGACCTCACGTCGCAGCCCTCCTTGGCGCCGGTGACCTCCGCGCACATCTCCGTCCACAGGGTGCGGAGCCAGTGCAGATGCGGCTCTTGGGGCTCCGGGTGTCCCGGCCCGACCACGCCCACCCACGGCAGCAGCACTTCCCAATCCTTCAGTTCGGGTACGGCTCGCTGCCGGGCGCAGGCCCGGACGATGCGCTTGGCGTGCCCGATGTCCCGCATCGCGGTCTGGCGCAGGTCGGCGCAGCCGGTCGTGGCCAGTCCGTCAGTGGCGACGACCAGGGTGCGCCGTGCCCCCCTCGCCTCGGGCGTCCCCAGCCGGAACGCGGCCATGACGTTGCTGCCCCGCTCGGCGGCGGGCTCCCGGGCGGCCTGGCCGATCCGCTCCCGCAGGCAGGCGCTGGTGTTCCCGGCGAAGAGCTGCCGGTTACGGTCGCCACCGGTCATCCGCGGCAGCGAGATCGGCGCGCCCTGCCAGGTGATGCTCTCCCCGCCGTCGATCGCGCCGATCCGGATCACGGCGGGCGTGCTGATCGACGGGATCAGCGCCGCCTCCGAGCCGAAACTGATCGAGCCG
>ERZ795042.1021-NODE-1021-length-19492-cov-4.717858_pt1 | contig 19492 bp, 12 predicted proteins | sample MGYA00375126_ERZ795042 | MGnify/ENA primary metagenome ERZ795042 (study PRJEB30171, sample SAMN05518105) | compost metagenome | isolation source: Feedstock adapted compost from Newby Island compost facility, Milpitas, CA | place: USA:Newby Island compost...
CGTGCTGCCGGACGGCGGCAGCCCGGCCGGCGTGCCGCGGCGCGCGCAGCACCTCGTCGCCGGCTTCCAGCACGACGGCACACCCGCCCTGCGGGTCGAGGGTTACGTCAAGCGCTATGACGACTACGTCGCCGAAGCGGGCAACGTCGTCACGGGGCCGCCGATCAACGCCGGCTACGCCGCCGGGGTGGACGTGCTGGTGCGCCCGCAGGCGATCGGCCCGCTCCACGGGTGGCTCACGTACTCGTACCTGGACGCCGAGCTCGAGCTGGAGGACGGCGTTCGCGTCCCCTCACACTACGACGTGACCCATTCCCTGACCGCGGTCGCGAAGCTGTCGGTCGGCGCGTCCGAGCTCGGCTTCACGGCCCGCTACGCGACGGGGAGGCCCTTCACGCCTATCCTGGGCGCCGCGCCGAGCGCGCCGGGTGAGCCGCCCGAGCCGATCTACGGCCCGCTCCATTCCCGGCGGATGCCGGACTACTTCCGCCTGGACGGGCGGCTGACGCAGCTCCTGCCCTTCTTCGGCGGCGGGGTCCTCATCGCGTTCGTCGAGGCGCTCAACCTGCTGGACCGGGACAACGTCACGATGTATACGTACGATGCCGCCTACCAGAACCGGCGGCCTGTCCCGAACTTCTTCGGCGACCGCATCTTCCTGGTCGGAGTGGAGGCCCGGCTGTAGATGGCGGATCCCATCGCCGGCGCCATCGCGTTCTCGGCGCTCGGCGCCAACCTGCTGGCGAAGGGGCTGCTGCTCCTGCTCAACCCCGGCAGCCGCGCCGTGCACTGGTACGTCGCGTTCCTGAGCGCCCTGTCGCTCTGGCTGCTCTCGCTGGGCACGGCTGCCGTCGCCGGCGCGGACGCCGGCCTGCCTGCCACGGGGTTCGCCATCGCGGTCGTGCTCATGCCCGTCCTGTTCCTCGCCAGCGCCATCGCCAGCGACCACGCGCTGCCCGGCCGCGCGCCCTGGCTCGCGGCCGGGATCGGCCTCGCGCTCGCGCCGCTCGCCGTCGCCGCCTTCCACGGGCGGCTGCCCGCCGCCGGCGCCATCTCGCTCGCCTGGCTGGTCGCCGGCTGGGGTGGCGGCACCGTCGTCCACTGGCGCGCGCACCTGCGCCGCCCGTTCCGGGACGAGCGCCACCGCCGCGCCTACCGCCTGGTCCTGGGGCTGCTGCTGCTCGCGCCGCCGACCGTCATCGGCGGCTACCTCCTGGAGTGGGAAGAGTTCTTCACCTACGTGATGCCGCTCGGGACCATCGCCATCCATTTCATCATCTTCCTGGGCGTGGCCCGGCTGCGGTTCTACGACATCGAGGTGCGCGTCGCGCGCAGCGGCGAGATCGCGAGCCGCGCGGGCGAGCTCGAACGGCTGGCGGCGGTGGGCGAACTGGCCGCGTCCGTGGCGCACGAGGTGCGCAATCCGCTGACCGGCATACGCTCCCTCGCCCAGCGCATGGCCGAGGAGCCCCTCGACCCGGAGCGCCTGCGGCGCTACGCGTCCGTCGTCGTCGAGGAAGCCAGCCGCCTGGACCGCATCGTCACGAGCCTCCTCTCCCTCGCCCGCCGAGGCACGCTGGGCGCCTGGTCCAGCGAGCCGACCCGCCTCGCCTCCCTGTTCGACGACCTGCTCCTGCTGACCGCCGCGCGCGCGGCCCGCGCAGGCGTCACTGTGCGCGCGGAGCGGACCACGATCGTCGCGCCCGCGCCGCGGGAGGCGCTGGCCCAAGCGCTGCTCAACCTGCTGCTCAACGCGCTCGCCCACACGCCCCGAGGCGGCACCGTGACGCTGAGCGCGAACGGAGGCGACCGCGTCACCATCTCCGTGCGCGACACCGGCCCCGGCGTCCCGCCCGCCGAGCGCTCGCGCATCTTCGAGCCGTTCTACACGGCCAGCGTGGACGGCACGGGGCTCGGCCTGAGCGTGGTCCGGCGCATCGCCCGCGAGCTGGATTGGGAGCTGGAGGTCGACGACGCGCCGGGCGGCGGCGCCGAGTTCAGGATCCGGCTGCCGGCGGCGCCGGCACCGCGCGGCCCGGACGCGCGGGCAGCGCTGCGCGAGCGAGCGTCCCGCGGCCTGGCCAGTGACCGGCCCCGCGCCGCGAGTCCAATGGGGGCGTCGTCGCCATGAACATCCTGGTCGTCGACGACGAACCCGCAGTCCGCTTCTCGCTCGTCGAGCTGCTCGAGGCGGCCGGACACACCGTGCGCGCCGTGGAGCACGGCCCCGCCGCCCTCGAGGCCCTGGCGGCGGAGCCTGCGGACCTCGTGCTCTCGGACCTGCGCATGCCCGCCCTCGACGGCCTGGCGCTCCTGGCCGAGGTGCGCGCGCGCCACCCCGCCACCGTCTTCGTGCTGATGACGGCGTACGGCGACGAACGCACCGCCGTCGCCGCCCTCAAGGAGGGCGCGTACGATTACCTGCCCAAGCCGTTCGACAACGAGGAGGTCCGCTCCCTCGTCCGCCGTGTGCACGAGATGCTCGCGCTGCGGGCGGAGAACGAGCGGCTGCGCGCAGAGCTGGCGGACCGGTACGGCCCGCTCATCGGCGGGTCGCCGGCCATGCGGGCGATCTATGAGATCATCGACCGCGCCGGCCCCACCGACGCGGTGGTCCTCATCACCGGCGAGAGCGGCACCGGCAAGGAGCTCGTGGCGCGCGCGATCCACGAGGCGAGCCGCCGCCGGGACGGCCGCTTCGTCGCCCTCAACTGCGGCGCGCTCCCGCCGGAGCTGGTGGAGAGCGAGCTGTTCGGCCACGCCAGGGGCGCGTTCACCGGCGCCGACCGCGACCGCGAGGGCCTCTTCGAGGCGGCCAGCGGCGGCACCCTCTTCCTCGACGAGATCGGCGACCTCGCCCTGCCGGCGCAGGCGAAACTCCTGCGGGCCCTCGAGGACCGCGCCGTCCGCCGCCTCGGCGAGAACCGGACCCGCCCGGTCGACGTGCGCCTCATCGCCGCGACGAACCGGCCGCTGGAGCGCATGGTCCAGGACGGCTCGTTCCGCGAGGACCTGCTCTACCGACTCCGCGTCATCCAGATCGACATCCCGCCGCTGCGCGAGCGGCGCGAGGACATCGTGCCGCTCGCGATCCACTTCATCCACGAGCTGGCCGCGCGGCACGGCCGGAAGGTCGAAGACCTGGCGCCCGACGCGCGCCGCGCGCTGCTCGCCTACGACTGGCCCGGCAACGTCCGGGAGCTGCGCAACGCCATCGAACGCGCCGTCGTGCTGGCGGATGGCCCGGCGCTCCCCGCCGCGGACCTGCCCGCCAGCGTGACGGGCGCGGACGCGCCGCTCCGCCCCGCCGAGGCCGCCCTCGCCGGCCTCACCTACCGAGAGGCGCTCGCCCGCGCCCGCCGGGACTTCGACCGCGCGTTCCTCTCCGCCGCCCTCGAGCGCCACGGCGGCAACATCACCCGCGCCGCCGAAGAGCTGGGGCTCCACCGGCAGAGTCTCCAGAAGCTGTTGAGGAGGGCGGGGTTGTAGGGGGCGCAGTGGCGTCGCGCCGCCAGCTCCGCACCACTACCTTGCCGGGCCGGCAGTGGTCGTGCCCCTCCGCAGGCCGGCGGGCGGTTCCACATCTTTGGCCGGCATCTGCGTGATGTGAATGACTGTGTCTTTCGGCACATACGCAGCCGCTGCCTCCCTCAGGTCCGCCGCGGTCAGCGGCTCGGCCGGATAGGGCGAGCCGATCCGATCCACCGGCAATCCGAGGCGGTGATACAGCTCCAACTGCTCCAGCCAGTAACGGTTCCGCTGAAGCTGACTCTCCAGCCGCCGACGCTGGATCTGCGCCACCCGCTCGAGCTCGCCTCCCGTGGCGCCCTCCTCGCGCACGGCTTCGAGAATCGCCTGCATTTCCCGAGTCAGCTCCCGCATCAGTTCCGGCGCCGACTGGAAGCCGATCAGGAGCCGGAGGTGCTCGTCGTAGAGGCGGTAGGTGTGGCAATCCTCTCGCTGTCGCAGCTCAAGCAGCCAAGAAAGACGGAGTCGTCGTGGCTCCAGGCGCCCACGCAACTGTCGGGGGAATGAACGGATACGCCGTCAAGACCACATGCAGGATCAGCGACCCAGCAGCATTCCCTAAGTTCCCGCCCGCTCCCTTTCCAGCAAGATCTCGATCAGTTCAGCCAACTCCCGTGCGTTCTCACGAGCCATCGGTAATGAACGTACGATCATCCCATCCTGATCGATGAGAAAGGCCAACCTGTCCGTGACGGGCCAGGTTCCACCAAACGAATATGCGTCCTGATTGGCCGTACTACTCTCAATGCGCCGTGAATCGGGGGCCGGCAGGCGCCAGTACGGCGTGCTGCTCATGATCAGCACAGCCCGTTCCAAGCCGAAAGAGTCGAGCCACCGACGCGTTAGTTCTGCCTCCTGCTGTTCTGTAATGCCCTCCTTGAGGTATCCGAAGAACCCGCGCGTCCGGGCAGCGATCGTGATCTCAAGCTGCGGGAACTGCTCCTGAAGACGCCGCAACGGAATCAAGGCTCTCGCACAGTTGCCCTGCGAAGCCACGTCCCCAGGCGACGTGACCGCGCCGACGCAGTCTCCATGGGAGACGAATACGACGAGAGCGACGCGCCCCAAAGTGGGACGCGTTCCACACTGGGTTCCGCAACCAAGCCAGATTTCTCCCTCCAGCGCGGGGGCGCGCATGCCAATCGGCTCCCGGTAGCTATCGGGTGGTAGACCGGTCGCCCGCGCCCACGTCATGCGCTTCAGACGCCCGAAAGCGGCCGTGCTGCGGCGCAGGCTATCGAGCAACACCTCCTTACCGTACTCAGCCTCCAGCAAGGCGTGCAGTCGTTCTCGCAATACGTCCACATTGGAATGCGGGGGAAACGGGGACGAGGCGTCCTCGAGAAACCTTGCCCGCTCGCGAACCGTCAGAGAATCGAAGAGCGCGACCACGCGCAAGACGGTCTGTTGCTCACGAAGTAGGTCCGCCTCTGGCAGGTCCGTTGTCCATCGCAGCAGCCTCGCCAGAACCTTGAATCTCGTGACCCGATCCGACACCCGGGCGGCCTGTTCCCAGAGGATTTCCCACAGGAGATCGTGTCGGGGCGGCTCCGCCACAACCGAATACAGATTTGCAATGGTGTCAATCACCGCGAGCAAGGCCGCATCGTCGTTTGGCTTGGTTACCGCCAACCTCCGATCTACGAGAGTTCGCGCCCTGTCGTCCCAGCCTGCGCTAAGGTACAGCGGAACGAGAAACCGGTAGGCCTCGATCGGCATTGTGTCGGCCGCAGCGAAGCGCTGCATACACCTCCGAGCGGTTTCTGTCACCTGGAGGGGCCTAGGTTGCATACGCTCTGCTGGGTCGAACGGCATAGTATCGCGCCAAGCTCCCGTGGCCTGGAGCTGCTGAGCCGTCACGATCCTATGCACCCTTCCTATTGCGGCCGCACATTCCTCAACGGTTGTGTATTTCGACACATCTACCGCGGTATCCGGCCACATGAACAGCGTCTGCCCTGCGCCTGGTGCGGCCGCGATTGCGACCGCGCCTGCAGCACCCAGCAGCTTCTTTGGGAATCCTCGCATCCCGACTCGTCCTCAGATTGCATCGATTAGAGACGTGAAGCTGAATTCGCGTACCTTGAGTGGCGGCACAATTGCTGGCGTGAGCTGCCCCCCCGCCTCCCGGGTGGGTCGAAACACCGGCACGGGCGTGCCGATTTGCTCGACGTTGTTCAGCATAAAGAGTGGCGACTCGGTAAAGCGGAAATTCTTGACCGCATGAGTGATCTGGCCGTTCTCGATAAGCCAAAGCCCGTCCCGCGTGAGCCCGGTGGAGAGCACGCTCTCGTTGTCGAGCTTGATAAGGTTCGATAGGCGTGTTACCAGCAGCCCCCGTCGGGTTGTACGGATCATCTCATCGACGGACGTCTCACCACCCTCCATGCGATAGCCGGTCGGGCCCCGCAGACGATGCCAACCCTCTAGCTTCTCCAGAGCCGTATCAAACTGATGGCCGAGAGCCGTAAGCACACCGTTCTCGATCCAGGTTACCGATCCCGGCCACTCGAGCGGGGACATAACGATGCCCAAGTCAGGGTCGGCCGGATCGTGCCGGATCGTGATTCGCTCGTCTGCCACCCGGAGGCCCAGCTTGCTACGCCGGAGCCGCAAGGCGCTGTCGTATCCCAAATGCCAAGGGCCAAACGGGCCCTGCTCGGGCGGCTCGCGGTGAAAGCTGGGAACCAGCATCTCGAGTAAGTCGGCGACCGCCTGTGGCTCCAGGATTACGGTGTAGCGGCCTGGCTCCAGTGCGACGGGATCTCGCGAGGCGCGGCATTTCTCGAGCGCCTTCGTGACCAATGCCGCCACGTCGATGCGACCCCAGTCGAATGACGATCCCCCCGCCCATCCCGAACCTCTGCCCTTCAAGTCGCGCACCGTGGTCGAGCACTGGGCCTGCGTCCACCGCACGTACGGCCGCTCCCAGAACGCATACTCTCCTGTCCGGAGCTCCGGGAACGCGGTGTCCATATAGACCATCGCCGCGGCCCGCGCTTCCACATACCCCGCCGAAACGAATCCCGCCGCCTCAGCCTGCGAGGTCATTGTCTGGGCGACTTCTGCGCGCTGCTCGGCCGTCAGCCCGTATGTCTCGTCGCTCCAGATCGCCGTTTCGGCTACTCGCCCGTATTGCGGAAGCGGTGGATGGAACCCGATCCCCCGCCCCGCCCCCGCTCCCAACCTCGAACGCCGCTCAGCGGCGCGTACGGCTGCCTCGAGCGACGCATCGTCGATCTGGTTCGTCGTGACCGATCCCCTAGTCCCATTGTGAACCTCCCGCCATACGGTCACGCTGATATCTGTGCGATCGCTGGCCAGGGTGACCCTGTTCCTGGCCCACCGAAGCTCGCCGTGCCACCAGCTGAGAACGCGTACCCCCGTGTCTCCGCCACCCCTGGCGAATCTGCGCACCCGCTCCACAATCTCCAGGCACGCCTCGTACGTCAGGATCCGGTCACGAGCTTCCGTCAACGAACCGACCTGTTGCGCGTGGCTGTGCGCCTGCAAGCGCGGCCCACGGATACTGCTGCCCACGCGGCTCAACTCTGGCCCGCTCATGCCCTCCTCCCGAGTTCCACCAGCGCTACATCCTCGAATACCGCGGGCGGCGCAGTCACACTGTGATACGTACGCTGAACTGGTTCGCCTTTGCTCGAACGCATACCGTACGTCCGTAACCCGTCCCGTCCGCCGAGGGCGGCCAGCCGCTTCCACAGCTCCGTCGTCGTGAACAGGATGCCTGCGCCGAGAATCCGGGCCACTCGCCTTCCTCGCTTCACCTCGTAGACCCTCCCGCCCATACCCAGCCCGCTCAGCCCCTGGAAGTCCATGTCAACGCGCATGTCCTTAACGAGAAGGCCCTCTTGCACTCCAGCCAGGACTCCATCTAGACCACCCGCCTCCTCCCCGGGCGCCACCCTAAGGTTAGGGGTATGCGCAAGCGGAGCCTCCACCGCCGTCGGTGCCGCTGCGCATCCATGCGACCGCACCGGCTCGCCCATTTGCGCATAATACTCCGCCAGCCAGCCCGCACTTTCGCGCGTAGTCTGGAAATCTCGCAATACGCCCTCGTGGACCAGCGTGAATTCGTCTGCCGGTACGCCCTCGTCGTCCCAGGCCACCGTTCCGGCCCCGCCTCGCTCCGTCCGGTTCGCCGTAAGCGTCAACAACGGGGCGCCTATCTCGTAGTTCCCCACCATCTCCAATGGCGCATCTAGAAAGCTCGTTCCGCTGGCGTTTGCCTCCTGGCCCAGCGCGCGGTCGAGCTGCGTCGCAAGTCCCAACGTGTGATCGGCAAGTCGCGCGACCGATTGCGCATCGCAGACAATCTCATAACGCCCGACTTCCACAGGCTTGGTCGGCAATGCGGCATCCTCCTTCAGTTCCTCCATGAGCCGCCGGATGTGATCCCGAATATCCTGACCTTTGTAGAGTTCCCACCCCACGCCGGCAGGTGAGAGCACGTCAAGTGCTCCAATCACGGTAACCTCCTCGGGCGTCTCGAACCGGACGCCGAACTCGCCCTCGCTGCGATAGAGCCGCTGCGTGCAATAGCTGCCCTCAGATGAAGCGAACGCCTTTTCCTGCACGAGGAATCGACAGCTGTTGCCTAGAACGTTGAAGCCTGGGAATCGGCGAACAAAGTGGACGAGGGCAGCGAGATAGTCGCAGATCTCGTAGGGGGATACCTCGAAAGGATCGATCTCGACGGGCATCGTCCAATGCCCATCATTCACCACAGGAACGTTGGCGAGATGCACCGTGCTCGACGGCCCGACTGCCATGGCTCGCGCTTGATGCACCGCCTCGCGTCCGAGCCGCGCCATTTCGTCCGGGCTCCAGATCGGACTACTGGCGAAGCCCCAGTAGCCATTGAGGAGTGCGCGGACGCCCACGGCTACGTGTTCTCTGTCCTCGATGGCCTCAACCGACGGATAATGGAATATCCGCATCTTGGTATGCGTCAGGCGCGCGTCGGCGTATGTCGCACCCGCGCTAACTGCCGCATCAATCGCCCGCAGTGCAAGCTCCTTGACCCGGGTATCCTGTAGAGACCAAAGCGGTTCGTGCGACATGGTGCTCTGATCTGCAAAGAGCAGACGCGGCATCGCTCCGACTGCGGCCGCGCCGACGCCCAACCGCAGCCCGGCTCCCAGCAGTTGTCGTCGAGTTATCTTCATGCACCCCTCCCGGCGTTGGGAGCGTCGAGATCGTCGTCAATCACGACTACCCGCCCCCGATGTGCGGTCAGCGTGCTTTCGTACTCATAGATCCCAGGCTTCAGGAACCGGCGCGCCCGAATACCGGCGAAGGGATTTCCCGAGACGGAATCGGCGGCAAACGCGCTGATGTCGCCACCTTCGCACATCGGGCCACCCAGCACGGCGCAGAGCTCTGCTATCTCCGATACCGCGTCCACGTTGGCGAACTTCACGTCTATCTCCGTCGTACTCGAGTTAAGCCAGAATACATATCCACCCGTACGCACTCTCACCTCCGACGGGCTCAGCACGAGCTTGCCGTCAGATCCTCGGTAGATTTGGACAGTGTGCACGATCGGCCACGTTACGCGGAAGGTGGCGGTATCCGTGTACGGGACCCCGAAGGCGCTCGTACGGGCCACGATCCGGACCGTCCCCGGCTGCTTCGCGGCAAAAACGCTACCCTCTCTCCGATCGACCTCCACGATGCTCGGTTCCAGGGATCGATACTCTACTTCGAGCCCGAGCACCGGCTTGTTGTTTGCGTCGAGGGCGCGCAGGGAGAGGGAAGGAATCACATTGATACCGCCGAAGAGCTCGAGCAGGAATATCGCGGTCGGGTGAATCCCCCCCGGGACCATCGACCACCGTGCCTCCTCGGGCGTTTCCGGGGCGATGGAGAAGACTGCGAGGGGGAGCGGGGGCGGCGAGCCGGCTATCACGTTCACGTACGCCGTGTCGGCGTGCCGAATGTTCTCCTCGCTGATGACCTCCGCGATCACCTGCACCCCGGTGGCAGCCTTGCGAGCCTGGAGCAGACCATCCGCGGTCACCCAAACCCGTGTTGTGTCGGTCGAACTGAACGTCGGCGTCGGTAGACCCTCCATCGGTTCCCCGCGCGCGTTCAATGGTGTTGCAACGAGACGAAAAGTGTCGTAGGGCGTGACGGTCGACAGATTAATCGCTCGGTGGCTCAGCCTGATCTCCGCGAAAAGCCGTTCGGGATCGGTGATCGGGGTGAAGACCGCCACTGGCTGAACCCCATCGCAACTGGAGACCGCAAGCGCCACGAGCAGCCACATCCCAGCTCGCCGTGTCCGGCCACGCGGGTCTGGCCGAGCGCCCCCAATAACAGAGGAGCATCGCATCCTCGCCCTCCTAAGCTCCACGGGAAATGCAACCAGTGTAGCGCGGATTTGTCAGACGCTCCGCCGGCGGCACCGGCGCGTCGACATGAGAGCCGTAACTCATCTCTTCGCCAGATGGGTACGCACCGATTGGGTAGATCTGGGCCTGCGTCCGCCCGTAATGGCGCAGGAGTCGCCGCAAGTCCCCCTGGCGCTGCCCGGTCAGAAAGAGCCAGAAGGCGCGCTCCCGAAAGAGCAAATCAACCCGCTCCGCCTCTGTACCGGGATCCGTGAGATCCGGTAGTGGCCCGTCGACGGGCGGCCTGATCGTAGTCCACATCCTGCGGCGTAGATGGTTGAGCTTGCCGAGCCAGGCCTCGATATCGCCCGCCCACAGCGCCGCCTCCGCTTCGGCGAGCCGAGCCTCGATCCCGCTCGCCAGAACGATCGGGCTCGATCCGTCCGTCGCGTACTTGCTGGGATGATGAATCTGACGCACCCCGCTGATCAACGCGCTGGTACGTGTCCGCGGGTCCCCGCTCGAGACAAAGTCCAGGCCGGTCATCCCTTCGCGGTCACTGACGCTGACCCCCCAGTGTTCGATCAGCTCTCCTCCCAGATCGCTCAGTCTTGCGAAGTTTGTTGAACGTCGCCCGCCGGCGCTGTTGTCCGGCGCACGATAGCTCACCTCGTAGCGAAACTCGTCTGGCACCTCGCGCACCGACGTAGCAGCATCCGCGAACCGTCCCAATGCGAGCAGCGCCCGTGCGCGGCCGACCCGCGCCAGGTGCTGCATGCGCACGCTATCACCGGCCAGCGCCAGCGCTGAATCGAGCAGCACAAGGGCGTGCTGGTAAACCTCTTCTGTGGTGGATCCTGGCTTGTAGGTGAAATCCCCGTCGTAATCCAGCGTACTCAAGGGGATACCAGAGCAAAACAGATCGGCCAGGAAGATCTCCGCGTACGCCTGGACCGCATACATGTGGGCCGTCAGCGGTGCAATGCTGTCCGGCCCGAAGCGGGTGAGCAGTGCGATAGCTTGGCTTGCCTGCCCGCGTACGCGCTGGAGCCGCGAGTATACGTCCGCTACCGCACCATTATCGACGCCCTCAGGCAGGTCACGTCGATCCACGTTCGGATCAACGTCCGCGGGGCCACCCACGTAAGTTAGCTCGTCGCTGAGCAGTCCTGTAATGGCCGTGAAGTTACCCCCTTCTCCTCCTTCGCCTCCAAACGCGTCTCGGAAGGCGGCGAGCGCCCCGTGGTAAGCTCGCAGAGCGCCCTCGGGCGTTCTGATCATTGCCGGATCAGTTACGTCCCGCGGCAGCTCATCAGCGCCCAACAACCCATCCAGCGAGCACCCAGCCATCAGGAGAGCGATTGCCAGCCACATGCCCCCGTGCGACCGAACATGTAATCCGCGTCCATGACCGGCCGCACGGCGACTGCCCCCCCTTGCCGTCGTATGGTGCATGCTCATCATTGCCCGCTTACTCCGCCTCAGTAGGTGGCCCTCAGGTGGATCTGCCACACGCGCGGCATCGGCAACACACCGTTATCCTCGACGCTGTTGCCCGTCACCCGCGCGTTCACGTCAGGATCCACTCCCGAGTAATCAGTCCACAGCCCAAGGTTCGTTCCTGTGAGCCCAACGGTAAGCCCGTCTGCTCCCAGTCGCCGTGCGATACGCGCCGGGACACTGTAACGTACCGTGAGACTGTTCAGCCGCAGCGCTCCCACTAGCTGGTTACGAGTGTATCCAGTCGGATCAACTGCGGGCAGAAGCTCCAGCAATGAGCCGTTGGACGGGTCGTTCCAGGCGCGTGAGAACCGCGCGAGTTGCTCGGCGAGCATGTTGCGCTGGCTCCACTTGCCCTTGTATTCCAACCGCCCGCTGAATGAGAGAGCACCCCTGAATAGCGAAACGGTGGTGTGGAGACTGGCAGTGTACTCCGGCAAAGTGGTGCCCACATAAACCAGTGAATCGCCGAGAATCACCTCGTTAGGTTCGAGCGACCCATCCCCGTTCACGTCCGCATAGCCGAGTACCGGTCGGCTCCACCGGCCAAACAGCGGATAGCCTTCCGCTACACGGAGACCACTGTTGCCGCTGTACTCTGTGTAGAACGGCTGGACGCCGGGCCCGAGCTTGAGGACCACGTTCCGGTTCCGGCTCACCTGGACCTGTGCACGCCAGTTCACGAGGTCGTCCCGCACCGGTTCCAGGTTGAGGCTCAGCTCCACTCCCTCATTCCGCACGACGCCGATGTTCTTGAGCTGGCTGACGCCCTTGCCGTAAACCGACGGTGCGACCGGTACATTTAGTATGGCGTCCTTGGTTGTTTTCCTGTATGCTGTCACACTGATCGACAAACGGTCCGCAAAGAGATCCGCATCGAATCCTCCCTCGAACTCCTGCGAGCGCTCGGGCTTGAGCTCCGTGTTTCCTACCTTCTCGAGGAGGACGGCTTCCTTGAACTGACCGTCGACCCACTCCGGCACCGCGGGTCCGTACAGCCGCAGCCGATCCGCGGGCCCCGGCTGCTGGCCGGCGTGGCCGTAGGCCGCCCGCAGGCGCAGCGTATTGAAAACAGATCGCAGTGCGTCCGGGAAATACGGCTCGTCGGAGATCAGGTACGATACGCTCAACTTGGGGAAGCTCGGCAAACGGAGCCGTGTCCCGAACGTGCTACCGCCGTCGAACCGGAGTCCGGTCGACAGCCAGAGGCTGCGGTGGCTGATCCCAGGCTCGATATACCAACCGAACGTCGCGCGGTCATCACGCGTTTCGCCTAGCCCCAGGATCTCGGCCGCACGATTCATCGACTCCGTCCCCTCCGCCAACCCGCGCACCCTTCCGCTGAGATCCGCGATCGATTGGCTCGTATACTGCACCCCGGCTGCGAACTGGAACCGGAAGCCGAGTGTGAGCGGCACCTGCCCAAAGACTCTAGCGTTGGCCGTGCGGAGCACAGACGTTCCCTGCCCGACAGCCAAGAGTCCGCCTTCGCGTGATCCAACTCCGAAACCAGCCGGCAGATAGATCTCGTCGGCGCGCTGGATGACGTTGAGACCTGCTTCCGTCGTTGCTGTAAGCCATGGATAGGGACGCCAGTTTATGCTGACGGCGTTGGTGAAGTGCGTGGCGGTGGCGGTGGCGCGCTCGTAGTAGTCCCTCAGGACTTGGTCAGAGACCTCTTGAATGCTCCCACTAGAGCTCACCTGGTAGTAGGTACCGGTGGTTCGGTCGAGATATGTCGTCATCAGATCCCCGAGCCGCTGCTCGAGCGATGAACGCTGCTGCTCGGTGCGCGAGAGGTTGGCTGTGAGCGCCACGTCCGCAGTCGCCCCCAATCGGGCTTGGAACCGGCTAGACGCGCTCCATTGCGTCAAGTTCTGTGGTCTGCGCATCCACTCCGGCGGAGCTGTCCCCCGCTCCGCCCGGTAGCGCTCTATTTCGTAGTCGGGAAGAGCGACCACGCCCACTTCCTCGCGATAGCTCCCGGTCAGGCTGTAAGTGAGAGAGCCGCTGCCGCCCGAAGCACTGACGCTCGTGCCCAGGCTAGTCCCTCGGCTTAGCGGCGACAGCTCCCTCTCGTTCAGCATTTGGAAGCTGACCAGGGTATCACCGATACACGCGCCGTTCGTGTAGCCCAGAACCCGGTTGTTGCGGGGGCACACGACGCGGGTATCATCGGCAATCTGTTGTCCAAATCGCAGGTAGAGGTCGGGATATTCACCGGCGATCCGGCTCTGACCGTACTCCATGGTCGCCGTCCAGCGCGGCGGCCCTTCTTTCCCTTTCTTCGTCGTGATGACGATCACGCCGTTGGCCGCGTCCTGCCCGTACAGCGTCGCCGCGGACGGTCCCTTGACCACCTGGATCGTCTCGATCGTGTGCGGATCGATGTAGTCCAGCGGCGATGGCGCCGCGTAGCCGCCACCGGCGAGATTCGCGGCCCGCGCATCCGAGTGCTGCGAGTAGACGCGCACGCCATCCACGATGATGATGGGGTCGTTGCTCAGCCGTGGGCTGCTCACACCCCGGATCCGGATCCGTGCCGGATCTCCCGGCGCGCCCGACGTCCGCTGCACCACCAGCCCTGGGACCCGCCCTTCCAGGATGTCGGTCACGCTCGTGACCGGATGGTTCTTCACGATCGAGTCCACGTTGATCACCGTGATGTCGTGCCCCACCTCGACGCGCCGGCGCTCGCCGGTGGCCGTGACCACGAGCCCGGTCAGGTGCGTCGGAGACACCTCAAGCTGGAAGCCGACGGCGATCGTCCCGCCATTGGGAACGTCCACCTCCTGCACGCCCTCGCCGTACCCGAGCGCCGTCACGCTCACCGTACGGCGGCCCGGAGCGACCCGGGCGATGAAGAATCCCCCCTGTTGGTTCGTGAACGCGCGGTGGACCCCGTCCACCTTGACCTGGGCGTTCACGATGGGCCGACCGGTCCCGGCTTCCGTCACCGTGCCGACGATGGTGCCCGGCTCCTGCGGCTCCGGCAGCGCCGTGGATGCCGGAACCCGCCGGACCAGCGCCGCCTGCCCGCCCGAGATCACCACATCCACGTCCAGGCCGGCCAGCACCTCGGCGAGGGCCGCGCCGACGCTGATCCCCTCCGCGACGAGCGAGACGCGGGTGTCCAGCGGCACGACCGCGGCGCTGTAGACCAGCGGCAGGCCCGCCTCCCTCGAGATCGCATCCAGCGCCTCCTCCAGCGGCACGTCTTCGAGCCGGACCGTGATCCGCTCACGGAGCAGCGGATTGCTCCCGGGCTCCACGTGCACCGGGCTCCGGTTCGCAGCGGACGCCAGCAGGAAGCGCGGTCCGCGCCCGGCCGGCACGCCCTCGTGGTCCTGCGCGGCGTGGGCAAAGCGCCCCGCACCGTCCACCGCCACCAACGCCAGGAGCAGCAGCACCGATGGTATCCGTCGACGCATGGCCTCCTCTCCCGGAACGGGTTGGATCCGGAACTATCGGTGGAAGGTCACGACCGCGCCGTCTCGCTCGTATCGCACACCGAGCGAGAGGGCGATCAGGTTCAGGACATCTGCGATCGGCTCCTGCCCGAAGGATGCCGTCACGGGCAACGCCGCGAGGTCGGGGTCGGCCACGCGCACGTCGAGGTTGTACCAGCGCCCGAGCTGCGCCGCGGCTTCGCCCAGCGGCGTGTTCCTGAAGACGAGCCGCCCCTCGGCGAACGCCAGATACGCGGCGGCATCCACATTGCGCTCGATCCGGACCTCGCCGGAGGGACTCACCCGCGCGAGCTGGCCGGGGTCGAGCCGGTGCGCCGCCTCCTGTTGCTCCGGACCCGCCGTCTTCACCTCGACCACCCCCTCGGCGACCACCACCGTGACGGCCGTGGTCTCGGGGTAGGCGCGTACGCCGAACACCGTGCCCAGATCCTCGGCCACCACTCCGCGCGCGTGCACGCGGAACGGCCGGCGCCCGTCATGCTGCACGTCGAAGCGCGCTTCGCCCTCGAGGTGCACGTCCCGGGACCTCCGGCCGTAGTCGCGCGGCACGCGCAGCCGGCTGTCCACGCTCAGGATGACGCTCGTGCCATCCGGGAGCCGCACCCGCGCGCGCTGCGCCCGCCCGGTGGTGTATTCGTGCATCGCGACCTCGCGCGGCGCTCGCGCGGGCTCTCTGCCCACGAGCGCCCAGACGGCCGCGCCACTGACCACGAGCGCTGCGATGGCGGCCGCCCGGAGGAGACCGGATGCGAAGGACCGCCGCGTGCCGGCCTGCGCCGGCTTTGGCTGGAACCGGCTCGCCTCGCGCCGCCGGCGGACCTCCTGCCAGGCGGCATCCACATCCCAAACAGCCTCCGCCTCACGCGTCAGCCGCCAGACCTGCTCCAGCGCCTCTAGGATCTCCGCGCGCTGCGGGTCGGCCGCCACCCACGCCCGCACCTCCGCCACCTCCTCGGGCGAGCTACGCCCGGCGACGTAGCGGGCGAGTCTGGCGCCCTGTGCCTCGTCGATCTGATCGATGGGATCCTGTCCGCGTCTCATGGTCGTCTTCCGTGGGATTCGTGAGGAAGAACCCCTGAGACGCCCCGGACCCTTACACGGCCGTGGCGGCGTGCCCGGCTCCCGGGCTGGCTAGCCCAGCAAGCGGCTGCCCAGGCGGGCGATGGAGGTGAAGGCGAGGGCGAGGGTGAGGTAGGGGGCGAGACTCTTGCGCAGCGACTTGAGCGCCCGCCACATCTGCGTCTCCACCGTCTTGACCGAGATCTCCAGGACTTCCGCGATCGCCGCGTACGAGAGTTGCTCCTCGCGGCTCAACAGGAAGATCTCGCGGCACCGGTCGGGCAGGGCGTCGATGGCGCGGCGGATGGCTTCCGCCAGCTCGCGGGCCCGCAGCCGCTCATCCGCCTGGGGGGCCGTGGGCGCCGGCGCGCGCGTCATCTCCTCGGCCCAGCGCGCCACGACGCGGCGGTGGCGCAGGTACTTGAGGGCGCGGTTCCGGGCCGCAGTGTACAGGTAGGCGGGGGTCAGGTGCGGGGCGTCGCCCGCGTCGCAGCGCTCCCAGAGGTACGCGAAGAGATCCTGCACGAGGTCGCTCGCCGCCTCGGGTGAGCGCACGTAGCTGTTGACGAAGTCGCACAACCGGCCGTAATGCGCCCGGAACAGGGCCTCGATGCGGGCGGCATCGCACCCGGTCTGCGCGTCGTCGCGGTGGGTCATGGGGTGGGGATTTGGATCGGGAACGACTCCCAACAGTACCGCGCTAGGATCGGCCTCGCAACCGCGCGCGGCCCACGCTGTACCCCCGCCTCCTGGGGGGCGGCTTGCAGGAGCGGACGAGCGAAAGGCGCCGGTTCGGCACCGCGGTGCGGCGGCCCGGTTGAAGCCGGTGGGGCGCATGGGAAGGAGCCGCCGGGCGCGGGCCGGTCGCGCGTCACGCATCTGCCGGCCCCGTGCCGCCGCCCGCCTGCGGATGCGCTCACCCCCCCCCGCGCGAGCACCCGCACCGGCAACCCGCCCTTCGGGCGCAGCGTCACCAGCGGCTCGGGCACCGGGTCGGCCTCGCCTTCGAAGCGGAGCCGCCACCTCTGCGCGAGCGTGGCGAGCACCAGCGTGCCCTCCATCCACGCGAAGTGCTCTCCCACGCAGATGCGCGTCCCGCCGCCGAACGGGAAGTAGGCGAACTTCGGCCGCGCCTGCTGCTGCTCCGGAGACAGCCACCGGTCCGGGTCGAAGCGCTCCGGCTCGGGCCACCAGCGCGGGTCACGGTGCACCAGGTACTGGCTCGCGAGCACGATGGAGCCGCGACGGATCGTGTAGCCGCCCGCCTCGAACTCCTGTAGCGCGAAACGCTCCAGGATCCACGCCGGCGGGTAGAGCCGCATCGACTCGGCCAGCACGCTGCGCGTGTACGTGAGCTGCGGCAGGTCGGAGACCTCCGGACGCCGGCCGCCGAGAACCCGGTCCAGCTCGGCGTGCAGCTCCGCCTCCACGTGCGGGTTCCTCGACAGGAGGAACCACGTCCAAGTCAGGGCGTTCGCCGTCGTCTCGTGCCCCGCCATCAGCAGCGTGACGATCTCGTCACGGAGCTGGCGGTCGCTCATCCCGCCGCCGTCCCCCTCCGCGTCGCGCGCGGCGATCAGCATGGAGAGGAGGTCGCCCCGCTCCGTCGCGCTCGCGCGCCGTTCCCGGATCAGCCGGGCAATGAACTCGTCCATGCGCCGCCGCGCGCGGTGCATGGTGCGAACCCATGGCAGGGGGAGGTACTGGATGAGCCAGCCGAACGGCAGGATCGCATAGCCGAAGAGGCGCAGCGAGAGGTCCAGCGCCTGGCCGATGTCGCGCACCTCCTCCTCGACGTCGACATCGAAGAGCGCCTTGCTCGCGATGCTGAGGGTGAGCCGGGACATCTCGGCGTGCGCGTCGATCACCGCCCCGTGCCTCCACCGCTCGCCCGCGCGCTCGGCGTAGCGCGCCATGAGCGCGCCGTACGCGGCGAGCCGCTCCTTGTGGAATGCCGGCTGCACCAGCCGCCGTTGCCGCAGGTGCGCTTCGCCCTCGTTCGTCAGGAGGCCGTTGCCCAGCAGCACCCGCGTCAGCCCGAGGGACGGCCCCTTCGAGAACGACCGCTGCTCCGTGACCAGCATGCGCCGGATGTCTTCCGGGTGCATGAGCAGCACCACGGGCCGCGTGCGGATGACGATCTGCGTCACGTCCCCGTGACGCGCCATCTCGGCGAAGAGCCCGAGCCGGCCGGTGGCGAGTGCCTTGAGGAAGCGTCCGGGATAGCGCTGCCGCGGGCCGGGCGGCCGCGCGCCTGGCCGCGGCGCCGCGCTGACGACGTCGTGGATGGATCGATCAGCGTTGATCATCTGGGGTCGCGAACCTGTTCGCGGGCCATCGACGGCGACCCGGCGCCGGTGTGGCGTGCGGACCGCGCCCGTGCACGAAGGGCTCCGCCGTCGCGTGCGTTGCTCCGGCCTGGTTTGAATCAACCCGTCAGACGCCGCCGGCCCTTACACGGCCACGCCGCCTCACCGCGCCCCGCACCGCTCCCCGCGTCGGCGGCGGCCGGGCGGTGGCCTCACCGCACCCCGCGGGTGCGGCGTGAGGCCCACTCGAGCACGAGCGCGCCCATGAGCGCGCCGAAGAGCCAAGGCAGGAGCGCCGCCGGATCCAGCCCGCCCGCGGCCTCCACGTCCTCCGCTGCCGGACCCAGCCGGTCGATCAGCGTCGCCAGCGGCGCAGGATTGGTCGGCGGCACAGCCAGTCCCACCCGCCCCGCGTACGCCACGCTCGACACCAGCCCCGCGAGCCACGTCCGGTGCTGCTCCGGCGCATCCTCCCCGCCCGCCATCCGCCAGCGCCATGTGTTGACGTACCCGGTCTCGACCACCCGTCCGGCGCCCAGCCGGCGCGCCGCGAGTGTCACGTGTTCGCCCCGCCGCTCCAGCACCACCGCGTCCGGCACGAGCCCGGTGATCGGCGCAATCGAGAGCGCCTCCCTCGGCGCGCTGTCGCTCGGCGGCCGGCCGTCGTCCTCCATCACCTCGCCCCGCCTCCGACCCGGCGCCAGCGCCGCCAGCCGCGGCGCATCCACCGCCGGCGACCACAGCACGAGCCCGCCCCCCGACCGCACGTAGCGCGCGATCCGGTCCGCATGCGCCGCCGCCGTCGTGTCCAGCACCAGCACCGCCGAGTAGCGCGACGTGTCGATCGCGGTGACGCTCCCCTGCCGCACCGTGGTCTGCGGCGAGACCCGTACCTCCGCGTCCACACGCCAGCCCCGCTCCTCCAGCGCCGCAATGACGAACTTCGTCTCCCAGCCCGCCGCTCCCAGCACCAGCAGCCGCCCGAGCTTGAGCGAGTCCGCCAGCGCGGCGCGCGCCACCACGCCGCCCACCGCCGCATCCAGCGTCACCTTCGGCCGCGGGATGTAGGCCCGCACACCGCTCGCCGCCTCCACCCGCGCGCTGTCCAGCTCGCCGACCGTATCGCGCAGCACGACCACCGCGCCCGCTGGCGCCGCCACGCTCACCTCCGCGCCGCCCGCCGGGTCCGCCCGCGGCTCGATCGAGAGCGCCGTCGGCAAGAGCGACGGCCCGCTCCAGCCGACCGCCGTCCCCGCACCCACGAGCCCGGCCA
>ERZ795042.1024-NODE-1024-length-19462-cov-5.758025_pt1 | contig 19462 bp, 14 predicted proteins | sample MGYA00375126_ERZ795042 | MGnify/ENA primary metagenome ERZ795042 (study PRJEB30171, sample SAMN05518105) | compost metagenome | isolation source: Feedstock adapted compost from Newby Island compost facility, Milpitas, CA | place: USA:Newby Island compost...
TTATGCCCTCTCCGATGCCGAGGCGCAGCGAATTCGCGAATTCTGTCTGCGAGGTGGAACGGTCATCGCCGACTTTTGCTGTGGCTTGTTCGATCAACATGGAAAAGCAAGAACGCGAGGAGCGCTTGACGACCTCTTCGGCGTTAGGCATGACGGAACGGAGCGAGCACAAGATTTCTTCGGGGAGAGACTTTGGGTGGAAACCGACCAGGATGCGGCCTACAACTACAAATCCTACCGGGAACTTTTCGCCACCATTCCCTGCCAACTTCACAATGGTTACGCCGTTGCGGAAAAGCGGCTTCCCGTTTTGACTGTCAGAAAGGTCGGAAAAGGCACGGCGGTTTACCTGAATCTATCCCCCCAACGCTACCTCCAGTACCGGGAAGAAGGGACCGCCGATGACAGGTCTCGCTTGCCCTTCATGACACCCATTTTCGAAGCGGGCGTTCATCCGTGGATCCAGGTGACAAGCGAAGGCCGGCGGCCTGCCAACATCGAAACCTGCTACTGGAAAAATCGCGGTCGGGTTTTCGTGTTCGTGGTCCAAAACGCCCCGGTTACCGGGTCCATGTTCGGAGAAACCGGTGCAACCTCTCTCAAGACACGTACGATTCCCATTGTTGTTCAGTTGAGCCGGACGGTTCACGACGTGCGGGACGAACGGACAGGCGCCAACCTCGGCGATGGAGATCGCTTTGAATTTCAGTTCCCCATGGCCGAGGCCGTTCTCTTCAGCTTCCGCGACGATACGCAGTAAAACCGATTCCGTGCAACAAACCGGGGCGGCGTTTCTCTCGTAGCAGACTACGGACTGTGGATCTACTTGCCGATGATCTTATTCAGGTTTACTCGCCAATAATCTTAATGAGCACGCGTTTCGGCCGGCGCCCATCGAATTCCCCGTAAAAGATCTGTTCCCACGGACCAAAATCAAGTTTGCCGTTGGTGATAGCTACGACAACTTCCCTCCCCATGATCTGCCGCTTATGATGGGCATCTCCATTATCCTCGCCCGTCCGGTTGTGATGATACGTTTGGGGCGAGGGATCATACGGGGCCAGTTTTTCCAACCATCGCTTGTAATCCTCGTGGAGGCCAGGTTCATCATCATTTATAAAGACACTGGCTGTGATGTGCATGGCATTGACCAGGCACAGTCCTTCCCGCACACCGCTTTTCTTGACGGCCTCCTCCACCTGCCGGGTAATATTCACAAAATCCATTCGCTTTGGAATATTAAACGTGAGATATTCTGTGTAGCTTTTCATACCGCGTTCTCCATCAAACGATAAACGCTTCTTATCAGCTTTCTAAAATACATTCGCGCCTTGTACCTTTCGTCCGTGTGTCGATTTCCGGCCACCGCCCACCCAGGGCGGACTGGTCTTCGGACTGCGCAATTCCTCGGCGTTTTACAGCCATTACCCGCTATTCCGCGATGGTCACTTCTCTATCGCGGATTGTCATTCTGGAAGTGGCTGGTCCTTGGTTTCTGGTGCGAAAGGAAGTACGAGAATTCCGAGAAGGAAGAACAGACACATTGTGGCTCCCGCCACCCGCATCGGTTCCGCAAAGTTGGCAAACACGACGCCGCTCAGATAGCCTTGCAGGAACGGCCCGAATGCGGATACGTAGCGGCCGATGTTGTAACACATCGATGTACCGGTACTCCGCAGCCTTGTGGGAAATAGTTCGGGGAAGTAGATCGCGTAGCCTCCAAACACAGAAAGCTGCGCGAACCCCATTAAGGGCGCCATCCACAGGACATCGCTCCAGCGTCGCATGGTTAGAAAGACAAATGCTGTGACGACCATCGCAAACAGGAAAAAGATGGCGAACGTCCACTTTCTACCCAACTTGTCCGTCACCATACTGAACGCATAGATACCGAAAAACGCACCGATATTGAATAAGAGGAGCTGAATGCTTCCCCAGCGCTGAACATACCCACCGATATTTTTGGTCCGCTCCTGGACTCGCGCGATATGGTCGTCCAATGAAGCACTGGAAACATCAGCCTCCATTACGAAGCGGCGACGACGTTCCCGATCTTCCGCCGTTTGAGGTTGCCGCTTTCGGTCGAGCTTGGCGAGAACCGAGCCGTCATCCGTCCATGGCTGATCGAGCAGCCGCAAAGCATTCTCGATGGTCACCGGTTCTCCTCGAGCAACGAGCGTTAAAGCGGCGGCCAAAAGATACTGGGCGTCATGATCCTCCGGAGTTTCACCGATCAGATCGCGGGGCGAAATCCCAGCGTCGGCCACCTTCTGCGCAGCCTCAGGCATCTGGAATACAAGGGCCACCAACACTTGATCCTGCTTATGGGCTTCCTGCTTTCGGTATTCCTGCGTGATGTTGGCCCGAAAGATCGACTGCACCAGATCCACACCGAAGACCCCGATGCCCCAGAGACCGATGACACCGGCCGCCGCGAGGATGATCCCCACGATCGCACGAACACGCCAGCGAGGATCACCAAACAATTCCACCAGAGAGCCGGCTTTCTGCTTTCCGGCCTTTCCTTCTGCCACCGCCTGCTTCCAGCGCTCCGGCTCTTTCAACCAGAACATGATAAAAACGATGAGCACGGCCGGGAGAACCCCTACCCCGAACATCCACCGCCACGTCTGGCCGGAGATATATCCCGCCAGCAAAAGCTGTGAAAACACGATTCCGACCACTCCGGCGGAAATGTTTCCCAGTGCCGAAAAAGCCTGTAGAAAACCAAGAGCGTGTGGTCGCGCCCGATCCGGTAGAGTTTCCGCAACTATTGCCGTCCCCAGTCCAAACTGACCGCCGATCCCCAAGCCAGCAATAAAGCGATACAATAGAAAATCCCACAATCCGAAACTGAACGCGGAGAGCCCAGTGAACAACGAATAGCAGGCCACAGTGAGCACCATCGTTTTGGCCCGGCCGATCTTGTCACCCATGATCCCGAAGACGATCCCACCGGTCGCCCACCCGACGAGCATAACGGCTGTCGCCAAGCCCCCGTAAAAGTTGACGACATCGGGCGTGGCGGTTCCCAGAAGATCACGAATAGCCGGCTGCCTGGCCAGGTTGAAAAGCTGCTGATCGAAGGTGTCAAAAGCCCAACCGGCCGTGCACACGATGAGGACAAACCAGTGGTACCCTGTCAGCAACCGATACCACTTCTCGCGACTGCCAGTGGCGTTGGCGTCACTCATTCCTCGCTCCTTTGTTTTCAGCCGATTCCGAACGCTTTACCACAGCGCTTCCGGGTACTCGTTTGAGATGCCACCTCAAGGTTACGGGATTATGAGTGAAAACAAACTGTTTGTCCAGAAGGCCACCTGCAGCCCCAGCCTCACTTTCGCGTCACCGGCTGAAAACCACGCAGACCTCGACGGATCCTGTCCAGAAGTTTCAGCGGGCACGACAAGCGGGGCCCTTCGCGTTCGACGGACATCGGGGAAGGCCTTCCCGCCACAGGCCCGGGCTCCACGCCGACCCAGCGTCCCAGTTGCATTCGAACTATGACAGAGACTGGAGGCCCCGTTTTTACCCGGGCCACAGCCCTGGTAGGGGAAAGCCATGAATGGCCCCTACCAACGCATTGGGCGCGTGGCATTTAATAGGTTTCTACATAAAGTGGAGTGGTTCACGACGCCGTGTTGACGCACCCCAAGCCGTGCTTTTAAATAGGCGGATGTTCGGCAGTCGCAACTCTGTGTAAACCAAACGGGAGGTGCATCATGACGCAACAACGCGGCCTGTTTACTCCGCGGAAGATGGTCGTTTTCCTCGGATCTTTCCTGGCGATCCTCTTGAGTCCGCCGGGTGGCCGTTCGGAAGAAGCGCAACCGCCAGCGGCAACCGGGGAGAAGACGATCGTCATTAACATGGAGGATTTGTCGGCCTGGCGTGAGCCGCACGGCGAATGGGCCATCGTGGGCGAGGCCATCATGGATCCCCAGCAACCCCAGCGACTGGCGGTGAAACCAGGCCAGGGAGTTCTCTACAACGGTCCTTCCGGAAAAACCGTGGACCTTTTCACAGTTATTGAACATGGCGACGTCATCGCCCACATTGAGTTCATGGTCCCCAAGGGATCTAACTCGGGCGTGTATTTTCAGGGACGGTACGAGATTCAGATCTTCGACAGTTGGGGTGTGAAAAAACCCACTTACAGCGACTGCGGCGGCATTTATCAGCGGTGGGGACCGCAGGGCGGCTATGAGGGGCATGCCCCGCGTGTCAACGCTGCCAAAAAGCCGGGAGAGTGGCAAACCTTTGATGTTGTGTTCCGCGCTCCCCGATTTGATGCGTCGGGCAAAAAGATCGAAAATGCCCGCTTCGTCAAAGTCATCCACAACGGCGTTCTCATCCACGAAAATGTGGAAGTCACCGGTCCTACCAGAGCTTCGCACTTTAACGATGAAAAACCGCTCGGACCGCTCATGCTCCAGGGAGATCATGGGCCGGTGGCCTACCGCAATATCCGTCTCCGGCTGGTCACGCTGCCGTAAAGAAAGACACGAAGTCCATCAGAGGATTGAGACACGCTGGCCGTACAGAAAAGGTCGAAGCCATGGCGAGTCAAGAAACTGGCGACCGTTCAGTGACCAATCCCGCGAGCAATCATGACATCGCGGAACAACTCGCGCTCATCCGGCGCATGTTGCGTCGGATGGTGGTCGTGATCGGATTGCTCTGTTTGGCCGTGTTTCTCCTGGCGGCCAGCGTGTTTGGCTATCTTGTGAACTACTTCTCTTTTGATCCGTTGTTAGTGGGAGGTGTTTCTGCTGGTGCTGCCGTCGTCGGCTTCCTGGTCGGCATGTTCGTGGGCCGACGCTAACGTCATTCTGCCTCCGGTGATTTGTCGGAGCGCGCCCCTTGTGGGCGACTTTTTGTTGAGTCTCCGGACCTTTCGCCGCCACGGCAACTCAGCGAACCTGCGAAGACTGCGACGCAGGGGGCCGCGTGGCAATCGCCGGGTCGAAGTAATGGGTGGTCGTCTCAAAAGCCAGTTGCGTCGCTGAACTGGGGCAGCGAACCTCCGCCCGGAAAATGTGGTTCCCCGGCTGTTGCGCCTCGGCCCGGACGGTCAGCACAAGTTTCTGGCCGGGAGCGATCTGCTCGATTTTGTTAAACACCACTTGACCCGGCAGAATCTTGTGGGGCGTTCCCTCCGCCGCAACAGGCTCGATCCCCTCCGAGAAGAAGCCGACCACAAACACGTCGGTCGCGGCCTTGCTTCCTTTATTTTCGACCACGATGCGGTACGTCCCTTGCTGTCCAACAGGGAGCGGACGGCCCGGTCCCTCCACATCAAGCACCAGATTGGGCACAGCCTGGACAACCGTTACCAAAGACGATTGAGCCGTCAGTCCACCTTCCGCCATCCCCTCCACCATCAGGCGTGCTTCACCGTCGGCCAAAAACTGACAGGGTATCTGGAAACTCTGCTTGTCTCCGGGCGGAAGGGTCGGGATTGTCCAACTGATGAGATGCTCATCGATTCGGGCCCCTTGCAAAGCCCGTCGAACCGGTTCGACTGCACTCGAATGACGAAGCTGCACCCGTACATTTTCCGCCGGCGCGGTCCCGGGATTCTCCACGGTCACAACGTACTCGTCGCTTTGACCGACGAACTGGAGACTCGGACCGCTGAGAGACACACTCAAATCGGGCTTGACGATGGCGATCTCGTGATCCGTGTGCGCCGTGATATGTCCCGCCGCTGTGGCGTCGATGCTCAAAAGCATCTTGCCGGTTTCTCGCGCGACCAGTTCCAGTTCGATGAGACGTTTCTGTCCCGGCGCGAGATTGCCCAGGGGCTGTGTGATGGGTTCCTTCTGCGCCTTGTTCAGCGGCTGAATGGCAACCGTGACGTCTTCTGCGTCGGCCGTGCCGACATTGGAGACAACCATGCGATAGACTTCGGAGCGTCCGAACAGGACTTCGTGCGGGCCCTCGACTTCCACCTGGAGCTTGGGCTCCCGCACTTCAATTTTGGTCTCCGTCCGCGGCGGCGCGAACGTGTACTGAATGGCCAGATCAATTGTTTGGCTTTCCCGCGGAATCAACTCCAAAGAGAGCTTTTCCGTCTTTCCTGCGCCGACCGTCGGGAGAGTCCAAACCAGGGTGGTGCCGTTCGCATCGGGTGTTGTTGCGGCATCCCCTGCCGAGGCTTCGTAACCGGCCACTTCAGCCCATCGCGGAATCGCAACGGTTACCCGGACGTCGTTCGCCTCGGCTCCCCCCTGGTTTTTCAGGTGAATCTCGTAACTGCCGGGTTTTCCCAAAGTGATGCTTTTCGGCCCCACTGCGTTCACAACGAGAACAGGACCGCTTAGAACGCCGGAAACGGTTCCAGACACCCGGTGTTCCGTGGACCGGGCAGGTGTTGGGGCTGCCGACGCCACGTCTTTGCCGCTCTGCACGGACGCCGCTGGCTTGGCAGGTGTTGGAGAGTGCGTTCCAGCGACCGTCAAAGCCTGCCCGCTTTGTGTGCCCACGATGTTTGCGGCGGGCGAGAGGCTCACGCCTCGGGAGGTATCTGACACCCGCGACGCGTTTTGGATCAAGGATTGCCCAGATACTTGAGCCTGGGTAACCGGAGACGTCGCACCCGTCGGCCGTTGCGATTGGACTGAGGGTGGTTCCACCGGTCGCGCGGCCACGGTCTGCGGCCAGACGCGGCTTTCCGCGGAAACCGCCCCGCCCAATTCTCCATGATCGCGACCGCTCCCTGAGCTGTTCGCATCCGGTGTGCTTGTCCGCTCCGCCAATGTCGTCGATGACTGGCGCGGTTGATCCGGCGGGGCCGCCTTGGCTGTGCTCGTCGCTGCAGGGGCGGGCGCTTCCGGTAGGGCGGAACGAACCGGCTGCTGGCGGCCGGTCGTGTTCTCGGCGACGGCAGTCTGAAGCGATTCGGACTGCGGTGTCGCCACAGTTTTGCCCGAGGTAAACGGGGATTGACGGTACTCCATCAACCGCTGGTAGAGCGGTGCGCGCGCAGGAGTCTCATTGGTGGAAGCGGCCGGCATAGGCCGTTGAGGCGCTGAACTCCCGCCGGAATCCCTCGGATTCCCCTGTAAGACCGGTTGAGCCAGATGTGGCTCGCCCGATCGGCCTCGCAGCGCTGCCCCGGTGGGCGACGCTCCACTGGTGGGGCGAGCATCCGCCGGGACCGCGGTGGGGGACGCCTCGCCACTGACAAGTGGGTCAGGGCGGGGAGTCAGCGGGGCACCATCCTCGTCCACGAAAGCCGAACCTGCCCGTCTTGAAGAGGACGGCTCCGCTCCCTCGGCTTGCGCATCGGTGGTCTGGGCCTTTCTTGCCGGTCGTATTCCAGAGAAAAGCTTTTCGCCGAAATTTTCGATTCGATCAAGCAGTCCGAGAGGCCGATCCGACGTGTCGCACAATGCCACAGTTTGGCTCAGCGAGCACGCCAAAACGATCGAAAGGCAAAAAATGCTCAGCCTCATCGCGTCACTCCTCTGAAGTAGGGAGTAGTCAAACTCGCCAAGTGGAAAGACGGCTACTTTCCCTCAAGGACTGTATCGGACGGGGCGATTGAATTAGATTAGAGGATTTGGCGGGATGAATCGGATATACAGTTTGTACCGCCCAGACGGATACCACATTTTGGTAGACGATAGACCTCCACGCGCGGGGCAATTCCGGCTGGGATGGATGACTGCTGCTAGCTCGATCCGACCTCGGAGCACTCAAGCCCGACTGACTTTGAATTCACCGCAATCGACCCAGTGTGGTGGAACAAACCCCCTCGATTAAGCGGTTCCGGTTAAGTTCTGTGCGGCCAAACAATGCGGGCAAGAAACAACGGTTGTGACAATGAGGGCTGGCCTGTATACTCAATGTTTTTACAGTTCCGCGCAACGGTGCGAGTGAGGCCTGGGTGATTCCCCGACGAAACGCACCACTGTCACATAGACGGACCGTTTTGCCATGCGGTTTTCACTGGTTGACCGGATCATCGACGTCAAGCCTGGCAAAGAAATTACCGCGGTAAAAGCGCTCTCGCTTTGCGAAGAGTATCTCGCGGACCACTTTCCCAACTTTCCTGTTTTGCCTGGCGTTTTGATGTTGGAAGCCCTCACTCAGGCCGCCGCATGGCTGGTGCGAATAACCGAAGACTTTGCCCACAGCATCGTGGTACTCAAAGAGGCAAAACGCGTCCGTTTTGGCCAATTTGTAGAGCCGGGCCAGGTGCTCCAGGTCAGGGCGGAAATCATTCGAGACGACGGGCGGCTCACCGAAGTCCAAGCCGAGGGAATCCTCAATGGCAAGACGACCGTCAGCGCGCGTCTCGTGATGGAGCGATACAACCTGGGTGAACGCGATCCCACCTGCGCAAGCTTGGATGATTCGGTAAAAAGAGATATGCGGAAACTCCTGGGGCTGCTGCTGGGTGCTGGCAAACTATCCAACGGCACACCCGCCAAAGAGACGAATCCGTCTGCGGGGTCACAGTTGGGCGGTCAATCGGTTATGCTCAAAAGCACCTGACTTCCAGAGTCCAACCTGGCTTCGGTGTGGTGCTTGCGGTGATCTTGCCAAAAATGGGTGAGGCTCACGGCCGGGCATGCCACGATGATGAACGCGCCGTTTTTCGCGAGCGGTTGCACAATTTGAATTAAATTCGATGCCCTCATTTCAGAGAACGGTCGCAACAGATGAAGCATCGGTTTGAAGATAAGGTTGCGTTGGTAACCGGGGGATCCCGAGGAATTGGGCGAGCCTGCGTTTTTCAACTGGCGCGGGAGGGTGCGGAAGTCTGGTTTTTGTATCAGTCCAACCAGTTGGCAGCGGCAGCGGTGGTGAACGAACTCGGTGCCGAGGGGGCCAAGGTTCACGCCGAGCAAGCCGACGTCCGGGATGTCGCCCGGATTCAGCAAGTCGTCGAGAAAATCCTCAATGCCCGCGGAAAAATCGACGTGCTCGTGAACTCGGCAGGCGTCATCCGCGATGGACTCGTGGGGACGATGACAGATGAACAGTGGCGGGAAGTGCTGGAAACGAATTTGACGGGAACATTCAACTGTTGCCGGGCGGTTGCCCAGCCGATGCTCTCGCAGCGTCAGGGGAGCATCGTCAATCTGTCCAGCACGGCCGCTGAGTTTTCTTCGCGGGGCCAGGCTAATTACGCGGCCAGCAAGGGAGGCATCAACGGTTTGACGCGAGCTCTCGCCAAGGAGTTTGCGGCTCGTGGCGTCCGCGTCAACGCAGTCGCCCCGGGGATGATCGAAACTGACATGAGCGAAGCTGTCCGAGGGCTTGCCGGGGCCAAGATCAAGGAAATCATTCCCATGCGGCGTGTCGGCACGCCCGAAGAAGTCGCTCACCTGGTGGCATTCCTGGCTAGTGACGAAGCCTCCTACATCACCGGCCAGATCATTCGTGTCGATGGGGGGTTGAGCTTGGGCGGCTATTGAGACGAGTTATAATAAGACATTCCTGCACTGGGGTCCTTCGGCCGCATGCAAATGCCAAGAAAATTGATACACATGAGGACGTCCAGGTAGTCGGATAGTGTTCGTCCCAAACGGCTGGTGGGGACGCGTGGCAATGTGGATTGGATAGGTTTCGGATTGGCCAAAGGGAGACTGCAATGCTCACCCAGGAGGAGATTTATCAGAAAGTTCGCGAGGTGCTTGTGGACGCACTGGCCGTGGATGAGGAAGAGGTAAAGCCCGAGGCCACGCTGGTCGGGGACCTCGGTGCCGAGTCGATCGACTTCCTCGACATCGTGTTCAAGCTGGAAAAGACGTTCAACATCAAAATCCCGCGGGGTGAATTGTTCCCGGAAGATATTCTGACCAATCCGGAGTACGTCAAAGATGGCAAATTCACCGAAGCGGGCCTCGCTGAACTCCGCAAGCGGATGCCGTTTGCTGAGCTGGATCAGTTTGCACGAAACCCTCTTGTTCAGGATTTTGCCAATCTCCTGACGGTCCGAGACATGTGCCGGTTTGTGGAGCTGAAGCTCCAGCAGCAGGAGGGCCAGGCCTCTGCATGATGATCGCCCCCTGCCGGGAAACGCGGGAACGGGTTCATCCCCGGGCAGGGCTGGTTTTTAGACATTGAGTGCGCACATGCGGTGGTATTGGATTGATCGATTCATTGAATTTCACAGTGGGCGAATGGCCAGGGCGATTAAGAATGTCTCCCTGGCCGAGGAATATCTTCACGATCACTTCCCAGGCTATCCTGTCATGCCCAACAGCCTCGTCATCGAAGGCGTGGCCCAGACAGGCGGTCTGCTGGTCGGGGAATACAACCAGTTCAGGCTGAAAGTCGTGCTGGCCAAGGTTCCCCACGCCAAGTTTTACTGCGAGGCCGTCCCCGGCGATGTGCTCACGTACACGGCCACCATCGAGCACATCCATCCCCACGGAGCGGTCGTCAAGGCAACGAGCCACAAGGGGGAAATACTTCAGGCCGAGATGGAACTGGTCTTCGCCCATCTCGGTGAGGAATTCAATGACCGGGAACTCTTTGATCCCGGAACGCTGACGCACATGATGCGAATCCTTCGGGCCTACGAAGTGGGCAAAGCCGCCGACGGATCCCCCCTGAAGGAGCCTCCCGAGGAAACGGCTTAGACGGGTGCTCAGGACGAGCGTGCTGGCACATTATGGCTTAGCGTATCATTTAAAATACGATACGATCAGTCCTCTGATCTTGATGACTTACCAATGAAGCTGCCAATGGCCGTCCCGCAAAATTACCGAAAGCCATTGGAAACTGGAAAATCGGCTGGGAGATTATCGGAGCTAGCTCCATGAGGCGCCGCGTTGTCATTACGGGAATGGGAATGGTGACCCCGCTCGGTGCGGACCTGGAGACCGTCTGGCGTCGCCTTCTCAACGGCGAGTCAGGCATCGACTACATCACCCTTTTCGACGCCAGCCATTTTCCCACAAGGATTGCGGCGGAGGTAAAAAACTGGAGCCTGACTGACGTCGGCGAGGACCCCGAAGAGTGGAAGTTCCAGGGACGTCACACGCATTTCGCCATCGGGGCCGCGAAAAAGGCATGGCAGGACGCGGGGCTTGATTCAGCGAAGATCGATCCCACGCGATTTGGGGTCTACACCGGCAGCGGCGAAGGACAACAGGATTTTCATCGTTTCACCCAAATGATGGTGGCGGCCCTGACGGATGGCGAGCTAGATGTCGTCAAATTCACAAAAAAGGGACTGGAAATCCTCCATCCGATCGAAGAACTCGAACAGGAACCCAACATGCCGGCGGGTCACCTGGCGGGGCTGTTCAACGCCCAGGGCCCGAATATGAACTGTTTGACAGCATGCGCTGCGAGCAGTCAGGCGATCGGTGAGGCCGTAGAGATTATTCGCCGAGGTGAAGCCGACATCATGCTTTCCGGGGGCACCCACACGATGATCCATCCCTTCGGTGTCACGGGCTTCTGCCTCCTGACGGCGCTGAGCACCCAGAACGATCCGCCGCAAAAGGCGTCCCGGCCGTTTGATCGTAACCGGGATGGATTTGTCCTGGGCGAGGGTGCTGGAATGGTCATTCTGGAAGAACTGGAACACGCCAAGCGCCGGGGTGCCCGAATTTATGGAGAAGTAATCGGCTACGGTACAACGGCCGACGCTTACCGGATCACTGACACCCATCCCGAAGGCCGTGGGGCGATTAGCTGCATGCAAATGGCCTTGAAAGATGCGGGCATCAACCCGGAAGACGTTGATTACATCAATGCCCACGGCACAAGTACCGTCGTCAATGATAAGGTGGAAACCCTCGCCATCAAAAAGGTCTTCGGGGATTACGCCTACAAACTGCCGGTCTCCAGCACGAAGAGCATGATGGGACATCTCATCGCGGCCGCCGGGGCGACAGAACTGATCATCTGTTTGCTGGCCATTCGGGACAACGTCCTGCCCCCGACCATCAACTACGAAACGCCCGATCCTGAATGCGACCTCGATTACGTGCCCAATGTCGCCCGAGAGGCCAGGTGCGACATCGCCCTCAGTAATAGTTTCGGATTCGGCGGGCAAAACATCAGTCTCATCGTCAGTCGATTCACAGGCTGACGGCGTCGAGAAATCCCCAGGGAATCACGTTGCCGCTGGGCGAATTCTAACAATGCACGCCTCCGCAGGGCGACCGCATTCTACACCAAGCCACGCCGACCTGGCTTGCCACCGGGGAGCTACAAGGTTCCCGACGACCCAGGCGATCCTCGGCCTTGCAACCGGTTCTCGCGAAACTGGAGATCCCGGGTACCAATCCTCACGCTAGGCCACGCTGGCCAGTTTTTCCAGGGTGCTGGCCACACGCTGCTTGAAGTCATCAATCTCCTCGGGCAACTCGAACCCGACAATCATGACGTCCACGCACCCGGAGCGAAGCGCGAACTCAATGGCTCGATCACGCAAGGCCGGGTCGTTGCGGAACGCCCCTTCACCGACAATTTTCATTCCGATGACACCTTTCCCCGAATCGTGAATCCGTTTCAGGACCGGCATCACCACCTCGGGCTTGTCATCCATCTTTGTGCCCAGATGATTGACGCGGGCGTGCACAACGTCCACCCAATCCGACTCAGCCGCTGCCTCCAGCGCAGAAACGGCGTGGCAGGAAACGCCGTGTGCCCGAATCAGCCCCTTTTGCTTGAGGTCCTCAAGCAGATCCATCTGCCGTCGCATCGTGTCTGTCCATTGACCGTTCATCATGCAGTGAATTTGCACCAGATCGATATAATCGGTGTTGAGTTCCTTCAAGAACCGCTGGACCGCCTTATCGGCGTCAGTGCGATCTTCCGCGGGAATGCCCGACGGATGGAACCACACCTTTGTCACAAGCACGTAGCTATCCCGCGGCTTATCGCGCAATGCCCGGGCCACATACTGGTGGGAACCGTACAGGTCAGCATTATCGAACAATCGGATGCCCGCATCGTACGCACAACGAACGATTCGCTCCGCATGATCCAATCCCCGACGCGTAAGATTCGATTGGCGGTTGAACGCCCTCATTCCAAAGCCGATCCCGATACGGGTCGCCTTGAGGTGCTTCCCCAACGGAACCATCGCGACGGGGTCAGTCGAAAAACTGCTTGTGTCCGCGCGTGCCGGCCGGTGTGCCGCGAGCTGACTTTCAAGCCATAATCCCGCACCAACGGTGGCTGTATTGGCAAGGAAGGAACGTCGATCGAGCGACATCAGCAATCTCCCTCTGCTGGACAAATAACTGGTTTCTGGTTATTGAGTTAACGTTTCAAAGGGACGCTTCATTCTATCGGGGGGTGGGGAGTTCGGCAACTTTATACACGGTTTGCGTGATGACAAATCCCACCCGTTGATAGAGGCGGATCGCTCCTTCATTTTCGGCGGTCACTTCGAGAAAGACTCGTGGAGCCCCCGCTTCCTGAAATCCTTTCAATGCTCGGTAGAGCAATCCCCGGCCCACACCTTGATTCCGGTGCGGAGGAGTGACGCCGACATTCTGAATACTTCCAATCCCGGTATTCGGATCCAAAATACCCTGGATCGTGCCGCAATATTCGCAGACACCGTCGTCCGCAAATCGTCCGCGAAACACGGCCAGCCAGGTGGCCTGGGGGAGAAAGCCCGGCTTGCGAACAATCGCCAACATCAGTCGCCGGCAGCTTGCCTCATCGAGAAAGCACGGGAACACGTTGGCATCAATCTCCCCGCGAAAACTGATGTGTTTCACCCGGGCGTGAATGTCGAGCAGGTCTGGCTGCCACGGCAGAAAAGTGTATCCCTCGGGCACCGCGGGCTCTTCCAGGACGCGATTCTGTAAGTCGATCTCCATTCGGTATCGTTTAAAATACGTCCAGCCCATGCCGCCGTGTCCCTTACTTGAGATCAGCAGGGAGTGACATCGACCTAACCTCAGTCTAGGTCACCCCTGGTTTTCGGTCAACGTGACCGGGAGTCTCACGGATGGCATGTCCCCGCAACGAGGGCCCCAGGGGTGCTTGACGGGAAACAGGCCAAAGGAAGACCGTTCACGGCGTCAAAAACAGGCGAGTTTGACGCTGGTCAAAGCTGTTCCCTCATGATCCGACCGGCTATTCCCTGGCTTCACTGCATCGGACTCACTTTCAATTTTTCCTCAGACCAACCGAGACGCCTTGCGGCCGCAACAGGAGCCTCCCAATCCGCTGTTGTCCGCACCCTGAGCTCAACGCGACTTCCATCGGCAGCGAGCAACACGGCCTGTGGAACCTCCATGACTCGCGATATGTTGAGGATGTAGGGGCCCTCGCGATGCGTTGCCGGAATGTCTCTCAGGATGAGCTTGTCCACCGGCTCAAAAACACTGGCATAGCATGCCAGGACCCCGAAACGTCCCTGGGCCTTGACCGTCAGGGGCAAACCTTTCCACGCGTTCTCCCGGCGAATTGCCTGAATTGCCCGGATGATGTCAAAGACGCGCATTCCGTCGCTGGTTTGCCCGATGAGCATGAATCGCCGTTCGATCTGAGTTCGTTTCTTTGTATCCGAATTCCAGGCCGTCGGGCCGATACCTCGCGGCAACAGGAGAACCAGCACCGTGCCGGGCGCATTCGTTATCCGTGACTTCACCTTTTGCCACGCTTCTTCGCTCCCCTGAAGGGTTTTCTCTTCATCGGTGACAAGGTCCGGGCTGAGGATTTCAGAGAAATGCGGTTTCAAACAGGACAGCCAACGGGTCCAATCGTCCTGATCGACCAGCTCGATTTCTATTTGCCTGGGCGTCCCGTCTGGGGTGCATAGACAATAAACGGGCAGAACGACCTCATCCTGCACGGGAAGTTCCGCCCTGACCAGCCGGATTCCCTCGGCCTCCGCCTCCTTCGCATTATTCCAGGACGGCGGGGGCAGATTGGTGGGCCAGCCTCTGAAACATTTCTCTTTCAACAAGCTGACCCACCGAGCCTTAAGTTCTTCCCAGTGTGAAGCATTTTCCGGGAAGACAATCGGTGCAGCAGGCACGAAGTGCTCGTGAATGGTTGTATTGAGCTGATCCTCGGGAATCTTGTCCAGTACCTTCAGCTCTTGAGGCGTGAAAACCTTTTCCACGGGATCATAGACTTCCCGCTCCCTGCCCAAAAGATGACGATCGATCCATCGGAAGGCGGCTTCCTGTATAGGTGCAATATCATCGTGCGCAGCTTTGGTAATGAAAATGCCGATTTTATCCTCGGCGTTGTACAGTCGATAAATCCTGCGTGCGGCTTCGTACACCCGGCGAACGCCATCCTCCGGAAAAATGGGGTCATGATCACCATTGACGATTAAAAGCGGCCGGGGAGCCACCAGAGCAGCAATCATCGGATAGTCCCAACGATACGTGTTGACGAAATACATGCAATCGCAGTGTCCCTCCACGCAGCCATCGACAACGTGATTCTGGAGATCAGTAATACCGGCCACGGGAACCGCCACCTTGACACGCGGATCGATGGCGGCAATCCACCAACTGTAGGCTCCGCCCCCACTGCGACCGGTCACACCAATCCGTTCCGGGTCGATTTCGGAACGGGTCTGCAAATAGTCGATCGCCCTCACACAGTTCCAGGCTTCAACCCCCGCCGGAGTATAACCACGGTTGTTCCACCACCACATTCCGTAACGATAGGTCCCATGATGGATGCCCTCAATTTCTCCGAGTTGCAGGCTGTCCAGTACAAGACAGGCGTAGCCGTGCCGCGCAAACCAGACGGCATGAAAATGGTAGTGCGCCTTGTTGCCGTAGCTCACGTTATCGATCTTCACCTGGGCGTGACCACACAAATAAAGAACGGCGGGAACCCGACCCGAAATATTCTTCGGCAAGTACAAATTGGCAGTGACGTACAATCCTGGCAGGGATTGATAGTACAACTTTTCCACGCGAAAATCCTCTCGCTCAATCGTGCCTGTGACGGTCACTTTTAGATCACTTTTCGCCGGCCAGGGATCGAGCCCCAGCATCTCACGGAGTTGACGACGGTATTCTTCACAGCGGTTTTCCCAGTCCGCTCGCGTTTTTATATCAGACAGACAGCGGTCTCGAAGTATGGCAACTTCGTGCTCGAAGTACCGGCTGAGCATGGCGTCGCCCGGAAGAGGCCCCAGCGGCCGCCACTCCGGCCGCGGTTGACTCAACGCCACGTTGCCACTGACAACCACTCCCACAAAGACGAGTCCCCAAAGAACGAAGCATCCAGGATGGCGTTTCTGGGCACGCATAGCCGTCTCCTCTTTCCTGTGATGGATCGGACGGAAACAACCAGAATCGGTGGGTGGCACTCTGCGAGGCCCCCAGCCAGTCAAGCGCCAACTATTGGACCAGCGATGAGCCACCCTCACAAGCCACCTCGTTGCCATTCTTTAGTACCATCATAAAAAATTTCAGGTTTCTGCTTGCACATTCGAAGGATGGCGGTAAGCTTAAACATGGCCACGGAGGCCATCGTTGACTGCAGGTTTCGCGGCTTCCGGTTTTTCGCTGCAGAGGACTCTGCTTCCGGCTCACAGCGATGACGTCACTGCCCGAAATACCTGCGAGTTTCTCTGCCCCACTGCTCAATCACGCTGACGGGAGGACGAACTATGAGCACTGCATTGTCTGTCGTCTCTGGTGGATGTGCCTGCTGCGTCACACGACGGCGTTTCCTGGCTGGATGTGCGGCCTGTGCCGCCGCCACGTCGGTGGCTCGACCATCCCCGCGGCAATCCTACGGGGCGGAATCCACCCGCCTGCGAATTCGCCTGATTTTCGCTCTCCACGGTCCTGTCCAGGAAGGTCCCGACTGGCCCAATAAGGGCTTCGACTTTCGACCGGTCATGGCTCGAATTGAACAAACACTCAAGAATGGCTGTCCGGATACGGACTTCCTCCCGGCCATGGCCAACGGTCCGGAAGCGGCCGCGAAGATCGTCGAGGAAGACAAGGCGAATCCGCCCGACGGTTACATTGTTTACCAGATGAACTGCTGGAACCGCGTTGTGCAGACGATTGCCGACACGGGCAAGCCGGTGCTCTATGTTGACTTCCAGTTCGGAGGGAGCGGCGGTTTCCTCGTGTACACGGCGAGTTTCCTTCGCCAGAACAAGCCGAATGTGGCGTTCGTGGCGTCATCCAACATGGACGACCACGTGGCGGCTGCTCGGTGTTTCCGAATTGTAAAAAACGGTGGTTCGACAGCCGATTTTGTCGCCGCGGTGACCAAGATCCGGCGCGAGAGAACTCCGGCCCGTGGCGATCTGACATCTCTGCCGGATTCCGTGAACCCACTTTCACCGGAGGACACGCTCAAGGTCGTCAAAGAAGCCAAAATTCTCGCCGTGGGGGGTGGTTGGCCGGGGATCTCCGACGCCATTCAAAAAGAGCTGGGTGTGCCCGTCATTCCGGTACCTTTTGAGGAGTTGAACAAAGCCTGGGAAACCGCAGACAAAGACGAGGCCCGGGAGATCGCCGATCGATGGCAAAAGACAGCCGCCCTGATCGAAGGTGTTTCTCGCGAAACCCTGGAACAGTCCGCGGCCATGTATCTGGCGGAAAAGGCCCTTTTGCAGGCTCACGGTGCCAACGCAATCACGATCAATTGCCTGGGCGGCTTTTATGGCGGCCATATCCACGCCTATCCCTGTTTGGGATATCACGAGCTTAACAACAGCGGTTTGATCGGTGCCTGCGAGTGCGACCTGCGATCGACGATCACGATGGTGGTCATGACCGCCATGACGCAGGGACGACCAGGCTTCATCTCCGATCCCGTGATCGACACGGCCAAGCGACAGATAATCTACGCCCATTGCGTTGCCTCCAATAAGGTGTTCGGCCCTAACGGCCCGGCCAATCCGTTCCAGATCCTCACCCACTCCGAGGATCGTCAGGGAGCTTCCGTGCGATCGCTCATGCCCGAAGGTTACATGACAACCACCGTCGAACTGGCACCGGAGCGCAAGCAAATCCTCTTCCATCAGGCCAAGAGCGTTGGAAATTCCCTCGATGACCGCGCCTGCCGCACAAAATTGTGCGGCGAACCCGTGGGCGACATCGAGAAATTGTTCACCCAGTGGGACGCCTGGGGCTGGCACCGTGTGACGGTGTACGGGGACCTCAAAGAGGCGGTCTTCGCGCTGGCGGACAAGCTCGGCTGGTCGGTCATCGAAGAGGCCTGATCGGCCCTGGGCATCGACACCTGAATTTGAACGCCGTCTCGCCGCTGTTTGTGGGCTGGCGATGAACGTCTGCGCTGCGCCCGGGCAAATGGCAGGGCGCTCGTTTTTGAGGGACACGATATTTTTGTTCACCGATCCCAAGCCGGAAAGGGTGGCGGAAAGTCGGCCTTTTCCGGTTCTTTTTTCGCACGTACATTAAAAGAATCAACGGACCGTGAAAACAGAAAACCCGTGTGACGCAACTTCAATGACATAAACGGTGAGTCCCATGGCGAAAAAGAGAAGAAAGGCCAATCAGGAAGAACAAACTACCACAACGGCGGTGGCCCTGGACGAACGGGATCAGCGGACCCTGGAACGGATCCAGTCCCTCGCGGATCACGTCATTCAGGCCGCGAAAGCCCGCAAAGACCCCTATATCGACATCCCCGCGCGGACACTCTCGAACGTCTATTTCAACAAGAAGAAGCGGTTCATTGAAATGGGCAAGGCCAAGAACCGTCGTCATCTTTTCAACCTTGCCCAGGCCAAGAGTTACATGCAGACAATGCTCGTGGCCAGCGGTTGCAAGCGCCTGATCGAGCAGGGAAAGACGACCAGCATCCGTGGATTGTTTTACCTTCTCAAGCACACCATCGAGGGGACCAAGGAGGAAACATTCGCCACACAGGAGGAATGCGACCCAATTATTGAAGACGTCGAAGTCACCCTGAACGCCCTTCGGGAAGAATTGCACGTGTATGCCACGAACCGGGGGGCCATGGTGGGAGAAATCACCATTGTGGACAGCGGAGACGAAATCGACTGTACCCGCATGGGTTCGGGCGGGTATGCGATTCCGTCGATTGTGGAACCCAATGTCATTCAGTTCGTCAAATGCAACGCGAAATTTGTCCTCCACGTTGAAAAAGACACCGTTTGGCGGCGCTTCAACGAGGACAAGTTCTGGAAAAAACACAAATGCATTCTCACACACGGTATGGGACAACCGCCCCGTGGTGTTCGGCGGTTGCTGCACCGGCTCCACTATGAGCTGGGGCTGCCGGTCTACTGCCTTTTGGATAACGACCCCTGGGGGTATTACATTTACAGCGTGATCAAGCAGGGGTCGATCAATCTGGCCTACGAGTCTCAGCGCATGGCCATTCCAGAAGCACGGTTCCTTGGGCTGCGATCTTTTGACTTCGAGCGCTGCGGCCTTTCAGAGTCTGTCACGATCGCCCTCACCGAAGCGGACCGCAAACGAGCCAAGCAAATCATGGAATATCCCTGGTTCAAGCATAAGAAGGCCTGGCAGGACGAGATCAA
>ERZ795042.1029-NODE-1029-length-19400-cov-856.513828_pt1 | contig 19400 bp, 18 predicted proteins | sample MGYA00375126_ERZ795042 | MGnify/ENA primary metagenome ERZ795042 (study PRJEB30171, sample SAMN05518105) | compost metagenome | isolation source: Feedstock adapted compost from Newby Island compost facility, Milpitas, CA | place: USA:Newby Island compost...
TGGACACGAACTCGTTGGGCCAGACGCTTTTCTACTGGATTTTTTTCCTGGTCGATGTGGTGCTGATCGCCACGCGCCACTTTCAGGAGGCCGCCTACCTGGGGCTGTTCGCCATCCTGCCCGTGCTGGGCAAGCACCGGGGCTGGACACACACCTGGTGGGCCATGCTGCTCATCCCCTCGCCGCTGCTCCTGCTACCCTACCTGTTCTTTCCGGAGCGGCCGCTCTACGGCCTGCCCTTCTACGGGGCGGCTGTCGTGGGTTACCTGAGCCACCTGGTACTCGACGGCGTGCTGTTTCGCATCCGCCGACGCCGCCGCGCCTATCGCTGAGCTGCCATGCCTGCGGGACGCCTGCGCCAGCTCGCCTCCGAAACGGCCATCTACGGGCTGTCGTCCATCTTGGCCCGGCTGCTCAACTTTCTTCTTTTTCCCTTCTACTCGCACGTCTTTGCACCCGACGCCTATGGCGTCATCTCTATCGTCTATACGGCTTTCCTGTTCTTCAACATCGTCTACCAGTACGGCATGGAATCGGCCTACCTGCGCTTTGCCGTGGAGGCCGACGAGGACGGACGCCGCCGCGTCTTCAGCACGGCCGTCGGTTCGCTGCTGGGCACCTCGCTGGTGCTCTCTGCGCTGATCGTATTGTTCCCTGCGCCCGTGGCCGCCCTGATCGATCTGGAGGCCCGCTACCGATGGCTGCTCTACTACATGGCCGTCATTCTGGTGCTCGACACGCTGGCCGTCGTGCCGTTTGCCGAGCTGCGGCTGCGCAACCGCGCCTGGCGCTTTGCGCTGATCCGGCTGGCCGGCGTGGCGGTCAACATCGGCCTGAACGTGCTGCTGCTGGTGGGGCTGCACATGGGCGTGGCGGGCGTCTTCATGGCAAACGCTGCAGCGTCGGCCACTACCCTGCTGCTGCTGACGCCGGAATTTCTGCGGCTCTGGCGCCCGGTGTTCGATGCCGGACTCTGGCGTCGACTGCTGCGCTTCGGGTTGCCCTTTCTGCCCGGCGGGCTGGGCTATGCCATCACGGATCGCATCAACCTGCTGTTTCTGAAGCGCATGACGCCGGAGCAGGTGCGCCGGCTCTACGGCGATCGGTTCGATCTGGAGGCGCTCGCCCACGAGGCCGAACGGGCGGCCCGCGCCGTGCTGGAACGGGCCAGCGGCGTACTGACGCCCGAGGTGCAGCAGCGCATGGCCGAGGCCGCCCAGGCCGTCTACGGCAACCACGTGGTGGGCGTCTACAACGGCGTGCTCAAGCTGGCCATCTTTCTGATGCTGGTGGTGCAGATGTTCCGGTTTGCCTGGCAACCGTTCTTCCTGCAGCACGCCCGCGATCCGGACGCCCCTCAGCTCTTCGCCCGCGTCTTCTCGCTGCTGACGGCCGTCAGCCTGCTGGTGCTGCTGAGCGTCTCGTTTTTTGCCGCGGAGATCGTTCGTCTGCCGCTGCCCGGCGGCTACGCGCTGATCAACCCGCGCTACTGGACGGGGCTGTTCATCGTGCCGGTGGCGCTGCTGGGCTATGTGTTTCAGGGCTGGTACTACGTGTTCTCGGTGGGCGCCTACCTCCGACACCGCACAGCGCTGTTCATTCCGGCCACGCTGGCCGGAGCGGCCGTGGCGCTGCTGTTCAACGCGCTGCTGGTGCCCCGGCTGGGCATGCTGGGAGCCGCCTGGGCCACCACGCTGGCCTATGCCACCATGGCACTTGCGCTCTGGGGACTGACCCGCCTGCACTACGCGGTACCCTACCGATGGGGTCAGGTGCTGGCGCTGGGCGCCTGGAGCGCGCTCCTCTTCGGCGTCTGGCATACGTGGCCGGCGCTGCAGCGGCCCCTTTTCGAGCTGCTCCTGCTCGTCGGATGGGCGGCCGCCCTGCCCGTGCTCCGGGTGGTCACACCTGCAGAATTGCGCACGCTACTCCAACGCCGCCCGCCCTCAGCGTAGCCGCTCCCACCGATGCACCCGGAGATGCGTATAGGGTATCCCCTGCCAGCGATCCAGGTACGGCGTGCCCTCGACCCGGAGCCGGACCGGCGCTTCGGCGGCCACCGCCTGCCGATCGGCCTCGTTTTCAAAGACCAGCAGATAGTAGTTGTGCGCGGCGGTCTCCAGCACCAGGGCGGCAAACGGCGCCTGGCCCCGCGAGACCACTTCGCCCTCCACGACGATCGGTGGCTGTGCTGGTGGAGGCTGCGTGGCGCATCCGATCACGAAAAGCATGCTCAGCAGCAGTCCATAACGGCGCATGGCGAAATGCTCCAGGGGTAGATTGTCCGGAACGCTTTGCAGTATTTTCGTAAAAATAAAATTTCTATGCCACCAGAACCTGAAGGTTTTCACATGTACCGGATCCTTGCAGGGCTTGTGCTGCTTTTCTGCGTCCCCGCCTTCGCCCAGCACCTGCAGCCCCTTTCGACCACACCGACGCAACGCGAGCCGGATAGCTACATCCTGCACGTGACCGACTGGCTCAACCGCCGGCCGGAAGCCCGTCAGGCGCTGGAAGACTTTCACCGGCGCAAGGCGCTGGGCCTGCTGTCAGCGACCCCGACCATCCAGGCACCCCCGCAGGTAGGCGATCGCCAGCCGTTCAAAGTGTACAACTTTGAAACCGAAACGACCGAATCCCGCGAGTTCGAGCTGCGCGTCATTGAAGACCGCTTCTACCTGTGGGTCGAAGTGGCCTCGCTCGACAGCGGCTGGGTGACCGACGAGAAGCTGGAGGCGCTGCGGGCGGCGCTGGCCGACGCCACCCCGGCCGGCTCCATCAATCCCAACCAGGGCATCATCGCCAACGACGAAGACGTTTTCGGCGACCCGCCCGACGTGGACGGCGACGGTAAGACCGACGTGCTGCTCGTGGACGTGCGCGACGGCTGGGATCCTGAAAGTGGCGGCGGCTTTGTGGCGGGGTTTGTTTATGGAGGCGACCTGAATACCGGCCCAGGCGCAAACGGTAACGGTCGAGATATTCTCTACCTGGACACCAATCCTTCATTGTCTACCAACCGCCCGATCGAATCGCTCCTCTCGACGGCCGCTCACGAGTACCAGCACCTGATCCATTTCAACTACGATGGCGATGAGATCTCCTTTGTCAATGAAGGGCTCTCCGAATGGGCCGAAGTGATGAACGGCTACGGCCGACGGGCCATGAGCTACCTGAGCGACGTCTCCCACTACAACGTGCCCATTTTCCGCTGGTCTGAAGACAACGTGAACGTGCTGGACGACTACGAACGTGCCGGGCTGTTCACCACCTATCTGGAAGACCGCATCGGCTGGGAGGCCGTGGGAGCCATCACCCGAGATCCCCAGAGTGGATTCTTCACCTATCAGAATGCCCTCTCTTCTCGGGGGCTTTCCTTCTACCCGGTTCTTCTGGACTTTCACACGGCCAACTTTCTGAACAATCGCAGTGTGAATCCCGCGTACGGTTACAGCCGCACCGACTTTCAGAACCTGGGAGCTGCCCCCTCGGTCGTCTACAACGGCCGTATCGCTACCCAGACGCCCGATACGACGATTACTGTAGCCGCCGGTGGTGTGCAGTATCTGGTGTGGCAGCATGTGCGGGATCTGCAGGTCACGCTTTCTGGCCCTTCGCTGGCCATCCGCGCGCTGAAGTATCCGGACGGTGGAGGCATCGCGGTTGAAGACCTGGATCCCGGAACTTCCCCCTTCACCTTTACCGGTGCGTACGAACAGGTGGTGCTGATCGTTATGCGCTCCTCCACCTCCGGAAGCTCGCAGGTCACCTACAGCGCCACCTGGAGCTCGGACCAGACCTTCACCAGCCAGATTGCCCAGTTCGACAACGGTCAGGCCATGCAACCGTTCGTCCTTTCCGGCGGTGTGGAGCTGCTCACGCGCTTCGAAAATCCGCAGCCGGGCTACACGCTGCTGGGACGCGTCTATCTGCCCCTGTACTTCTACAGTCAGTTCAGCAACGGTCCGCCTGCGACCGAACCGCGCGACTTCACACTGACCGTGCGGGCGGCCGAGCCGGACGGCACCCCGGGCGCCGTGCTTTTTGAAACAACCATGGATGATCCGCGCCCCTACCAGCCAGCATCGCTTACCATTCCGTTTGCGGAGATCGACCTGTTTCCCTACGCCGCCCAGATCGGCGACCTGCCCGACCAGCTGTTCATTGGCTACCGGGATGCCGGTACCGACACCAATTCCATCGTACTGGCAACCTCCAGCTACACCGTCGAAAATCGTTCGTACATCGGACCCATTCAGGGAAGCTGGCGAGCGCTCTGGGATGTTACACTCTCCGATAATACCTCGCTCAACGGCCGCATCATCCCCATTCGGGTCGAATTCCTGGTAGGAAGCGAGCCAGTGCCGACCGAGCCGGTGGCCGAATTGCCGCGTAAGCTGACCCTGGAGTCGCCCTACCCCAACCCGTTCCGTACGACCACGCTGCTACGCTACCACCTGCCGGAGACCGGTCCCGTCCGGCTGCGCGTTTTCGATCTGCTGGGGCGTGAGGTGGCCCGGCTGGTCGATGGCCCGCAACCGGCCGGCACGCACACGGTGCGCCTGAACGCTGGCGGCTGGGCCAGCGGGCTGTACCTGTGTGTGCTGGAGGCGGGCGGACGGCGGCGCGTGCAGCGCCTGCAGGTGGTGCGCTGAGGCTCAGGGCACGCGTTCGCCACGGGCCGCCGTCAGCAGCGCGTACCACTCCTCACGCGTCAGCCTGATGGCATCGGCCTGCGCGCTGGCGCGGATGCGTTCGGGCCGTAACGTACCGATGATCGGCTGAATGGGCGCCGGATGGCGAAGCAGCCAGGCCAGCGCAATGGCCTCGCGGGTGGTCTGCCGTGCTTCGGCCAGTTGCGCCACGGCTTCGGCCGCGCGGAGCGTGCGGCCGTCCGCCTCGGCCGGCGGATCGATCAGATGCCCTTTAGCCACCGGCGACCAGGCCTGCACCAGCACGTCGTGCAGCCGACAGTAGTCGAGCAACCCCGTCACGCCGGCATAAGCCGGGGCGTCGTCGTGGTTGGCCACGATGCCGTCTTCGATCAGGTGGGCATGCAGCAGGCTGAGCTCGAGCTGGTTGACCACCAGCGGTTGATCCACGTAGCGGGCCAGCAATGCCATCTGCGCGGCCGTGTGGTTGCTCACGCCGAAATAGCGCACCTTGCCGCCCCGGTGCAGTTCGTCGAACGCCCGGGCCACCTCTTCCGGCTCCATCAGCGGATCCGGCCGGTGCAACAGCAACAGATCCACATAATCCGTCTGCAACCGACGCAGGCTGCCCTCGACCGAACGCACGATGTGCTCGTAGCTGAAATCGTAGCGCTGGGGCGCGCCCGGCGGATCGTCCTTGAACCGAATGCCACATTTGGTCTGGAGTACGATCTCGTCGCGCCGCACGACCCCTGCTTTCAATAGCTCCCCAAAGACCGCCTCGGACTTGCCCCGGCTGTAGATGTCGGCGTGATCGAACAGGTTGATGCCGACCTCCAGGGCCGTCTGCACGGCCTCGGCGGCCCGGCGGCGCACCTCGTCCGAAAGGGTCTCGGCCTCCCAGGGGCCGCCCAGATGCATACAGCCGTAGGCAAGGCGCGAGACCTCCAGATCCGTGTGCGGAATGCGGTACGTCTGCATCGGATAGATCCATCGGTTGGATGAAACTTCGCCTCAAGGTAGCAAGCCTGAACAAGCCGCGCAACGGAAGCGCCGATGCCTTGGACCTTCGCCGGAGATTTCCGATCTTTTCCAGAAAAAAACGCGCTGCGCATGGGACGGGTCATCCGGACGGGCGACACACCGGCTAAGCGACGCCACCAGCACCTGCGCTCCTGTGCCGAAGTGCTGCACCTGCTGGCAAAGCGCACACGCTTCGACGCGGAAGCCCGCGACATGGTGGCTTTTTTCGTGTTCAGCCTGCGCGGCATCGCCCAGACCATCGAAGAGAGCGCGCAGAGCTGGGAGAACCGGGGCTACTGGCGCAAAGCCGAATCCTTGCGGGAAAACTGGCGTTGGACCCGCACGGCCGCCGACGAACTGGAGCGGCTGATTCGTCAGGATCGCTGGGAAGCCATCCCGTCCGTCCTGCTTCGCCTGATGCCCCATTTTCAACACATTACGGTGGCGTCGATCACCCGCAACGCCGACTGGTGGTGCGGTGCGCTCAAAGCGCTGCTGCGTTCCACAACCACGTCGTAACCCTGCCCATGGAGTCGCCGACGCTGCGCCCCGGAATTCTGCTCATCGCGCCCCCCATGCTGGAAGATCCGAACTTCTGGCGCACGGTGGTACTGCTGTGCGCGCACGGCGAGGACGGAAGTTTCGGGCTGATTCTGAACCGGCCCACCACACTGACGCTGCGCGAGGTACTCGATGTGCCCGTCTCCTACCCGCTCTTTATGGGAGGGCCTGTCCAGCCCGACACGCTGCACATCCTGCACCGGCTGGGCGACGAGATTCCCGAGGCGCAATCCGTGGTGGACGGCGTCTACTGGGGCGGTGAAGTGGAAGCCCTGCTGGACCGGCTACGCACGAATCCACCGGAGCCCGACGACATGCGCTTCTTCCTGGGCTACTCGGGATGGGCACCCGGTCAACTCGAAGACGAATACGAAGCGGGCGGCTGGATTCTGGCGCCGGCCCACGCGGCCAACGTGTTCGAAGACGCCCCCGAAAAGCTCTGGCGCACGGTGCTGCGTCGCATGGGCGGCGAGTATGCGCTGCTGGCCAACTTTCCGGACGATCCCCGCCTGAACTGACGTCGCCCGATCAGCCAATCGGCACCGCACCCGCCACTGGACGCAGCACGATCACCATTCCGAATATCGGTTCCGAAAGCAACCGGAGCTGCACCTGAAACGTCTGCACACTACCGCTCCGGCTTTCCAGTCTTCGGATTCCCTGCCAGGTGCCTCCGTGCAGCTCCAGCCAGGACATCATCCGATCGAACCGCTCACCCGGCATAAGCGCCGTGAGCATTCCGTTGAGTGGCCGGCCTGTGATCTGGCGATGCGGCTCGCCCAGCAGCGTCCGTGCCGCTTGATTGGCATACACCACACGTCCGTCTTCATCGACCACCAGCACGGCTTCGTCGAGCGCCTCCAGAATGATCGCCGGCAGCGTTTCGGAAGCGTTCGGCGCAGCGCAACCATCTCCTGTCGTTCGGCCTCGGTCAGCGGTCGCAGCAGCACCAGCTGACAGGGATCGTCCTCCTCGCAGGAAATGATGCGTAGCCGAAGCCAGCTCGCCCCGGGCGCTCCGAGTACCCGGACAAAGCCTGGCGATTCTTCCCGGACAAAGGCTTCGAGCGGCTGGCCCACCAGATGCGCTTCGGCATAGCCCAGCAGTCGCTGCGCCTCGTCGTTGGCCATCAAAATGCGCCCCTCGGCATCCAGAATCAGCAACCCGTCCGGATAATGCTGCAGAATCGTCCGAAAGCGTGCCTCGCTGGCGTACAGCTCCTGCAGGTATTCCGAAAGGTTGTTCTGCACGCGTTGCCGCTCCCAGGCCCGCTGTATCACATGCTCCAGCAGCGGCGCACTCAGCGCATCCCGGAACAGATAGTCGGCCGCTCCCATCTGGAGCAGATGCGGCCCCAGCAGGGCTTCGCTCCGGTCGATCAGGGCCACGACCGGGATGTTGATGGCGCGTACTTTGACCTCGGCGAAGGCATCGAGCCCCTGATAATCGGGCAGCTTCAGATCGACCAGCACAAGATCGGGCGGATCTGCTTCCAGATCATGCCCGTGGGCAATCAGCGCCTCAGCGAAGGGAATCGTTCGCACACCTGCACACCGGCGCGCTCAAGCCAGCCGCTCAGTTGAGCCGCCAGCCTCTCGTCGCCACTGATCAGGATCAGTCGGGTGGCTCTGCGCATGGCGTGCGTTGTTTAGCTCTGGATTCGTTAGCATAACGCACAAGAAAAGTGCCGCTTTCTGCAGAATGCTCCTTTCACACAAACCGGCCAATTTTCAAGTTTTTATGCGAAACCTGAAGACCTGAAGCGAAGACCTTAAAGTGCGCCCCTGTTGCCGTATCTTTTATCCGATCCTGCAATAGCAAATTTTTCCGCCCTATGCACTGGGTAACCGACGAAAACGCCGCGCTGTTTACCGATCTGTACGAGCTGACCATGCTCCAGGCCTACTACCGGGAAGGCCTGGACACGGCTGTGGCCACGTTCGACCTGTTCGTGCGCCAGACGCCCGGCCGCAACTACCTGCTGGCCTGCGGCCTCGATACGGTGCTGCACTACCTGGAGACACTGCACTTCACGCAGGAGGCACTCGACTACCTGGCCTCGCTGGGACGCTTCGAACCGGACTTTCTGGATTACCTGTCGCGGTTTCGCTTCACGGGCGATGTGTATGCCGTGCCCGAGGGGACGCCGGTTTTTGCCGGGGAACCGCTGCTCCAGGTGGTGGCGCCCATCGGACAGGCCCAGCTCATCGAAACGTTCGTGCTCAACCAGATCACCTTCCAGACGGGCATCGCCTCGAAAGCCAGCCGGGTGGTGCAGGCGGCTCAGGGGCGGCTCGTGGCCGACTTCGGGGCCCGCCGCATGCACGGCGCCGACGCTGCCCTGAAGGCGGTCCGTGCCTATTACATCGCCGGGATTCAGGCGACCTCGCTGGTGCTGGGCGGCCAGATGTTCGGGGTGCCCGTCACCGGCACCATGGCGCACAGCTACGTCGAAGCCCACCCCACGGAGGAGGGCGCCTTCCGGGCGTTCGCCGGCCTCTACCCCGGCACGACACTGCTGGTGGATACCTACGACACGCTGGAGGGCGTTCGGAAGGTTATAGCCCTCTGCAAAGAAGCGGGTGATCGATTTCAGGTAGGCGCGATCCGGCTCGACTCAGGCGATCTGGCCGCCCTGGCGAAGGAAGCCCGGCGTATGCTGGACGAAGCCGGCCTGACGCATATCAAGATTTTCGCCAGCGGGAGTCTCGACGAATACCGCATCGCCGAACTGCTGGCGCAGGGCGCACCCATCGACGGCTTCGGGGTGGGCACGCGCATGGGCACCATCAGCGACCGGCCCTACCTCGACAGCGCCTACAAGCTCAGCGAGTTCAAAGGCGAGGGGCGCATGAAGCTCTCGCTAGAAAAGGCCAACCTGCCCGGACGTAAACAGGTCTTCCGGTTCTACGACGAGGACGGACGCGCCACCCACGACGTGATCGCCTGCCACGACGAGCAACTGGAAGGCGGCGAGCCGCTGCTGCGCTGCGTGATGCGCGGGGGCCAGCGCACCGAAGCCGGCCGCGATACGCTGGAGGCCGCCCGCGAGCGTGCCCGCCAGGGCCTGGCCCGCCTGCCCGAACGGTTGCTTTCGCTGGAAGAAGCCGATCCGCCCTATCCGGTGCACATCAGCGAACGGCTGCAGGCGCTGGGCGAGGCCGTCCGCCACCGGCTGATGCAGCAGGAAACCTGATCAGATGTCGCCCTCCTGGGGCCGCAGCACGATCTCTTCGGCCACAGTCCGGGGCGACAGGTGATACAGCGCCCGCACGGTTCGGGCAATGTCCTCGGCCGGCATGAAGCGTTCCTCGGGCAGATCCACGCCCTCCCAGCTCGGCGTGTAGGTGGCGCCGGGGAGCAGTACGGTCACGCGCAGTCCCAGCGTACGCGTCTCCTCGCGTACCACGCGGGCCAGCCCCAGCAGGCCGTGCTTGGCCGCGCAGTAGGCCACGCTGCCCGGATAGGCCCGAAGCGAGGCCACCGACCCCATGAAGAAAATGTGCCCCTGCCGCCGGGCGATCATCGGCTCCAGAAACGCCTGCGTCACCAGAAAGGCGCTGGTCAGGTTGGCCTCGAGCTGTGCCCGGAATGTCTCGACCGACGTTTCACGCAGCGGGGCCGGCCGAAACTGCCCGGCGTTGTTGACGAGCACATCGGGCGCGCCCCAGCGGTCGAGCACCTGCCGGGCCATGGCCGCCACGGCCGCTTCGTCCGTCACGTCGCAGGGCAGCACCAGTACGTCGGCCCCGCGCGCCCGGCAATCGGCGGCCACCGCCTCCAGCTTTTCCCGACGACGGGCCACCAGCGCCAGGCGCGCCTGCGGCTCCTCGGCAAACGCCCGCGCAATGGCCGCCCCGATTCCCTGACTGGCTCCGGTAATGACAACGACGGACACGGCCTCACCCTCCGTTGATCAACCGCATGAACTCGGCCCGCGTGGCTTCTTTCAGAAATTCGCCGCTCATCGCGCTGGTGGTGGTGATCGCATGCTGCTTTTCCACGCCGCGCATCATCATGCACAGGTGCTGCGCCTCGATCACCACGGCCACGCCCAGCGGCTGAAGCACCTCTTCCAGCGCATCCCGAATCTGAATCGTCAACCGCTCCTGCACCTGAAGCCGCCGGGCGAACACGTCCACCACACGGGGAATCTTGCTCAGTCCGACGATCTTTTTGTTCGGGATGTAAGCCACATGCGCTTTGCCGAAAAACGGCAAGAGGTGATGCTCGCAGAGCGAATAGATCTGAATATCTCGCACCAGGATCATCTCGCTGTAGTCTTCCTCGAAGAGGGCCGACTCCAGGATGGCCCGTGGATCCTGGTGATATCCCTGCGTCAGGTACTGGAGCGCCAGCGCAACCCGCTCCGGAGTGCGCCGGAGCCCTTCGCGATCCGGGTCCTCGCCGATCCAGCGAAGGATTTCGCGCATGTGCTGCTGAATGGCTTCGGTCGCCTCGGCCGGGTACCGATCCACCCGCTCGAAATGATCGATCGGGTGGCTGTCCAGCTCCAGGTGGGCGCCCGAACGCACGAGCACGCCGGTCGATTTATTCTTCGCCATAGTATTCCACGTAGTTATGTTCGGTCTCGTAGAGCCGGATCCGGTACAGGCGTCCGGCCGGCAGGGCGCGCTCCAACTCCCGCCAGATCGCGACGGCCACGTTCTCGGTCGTGGGAATCACGCCCTGCAGGAAATCGACGTCCAGGTTCAGGTTCTTGTGATCCAGCTTCTGCAGAATGCGCGTTTCCAGAATCTCCTTCAGGTGGGAAAGATTCAGCACGAAGCCGGTTTCCGGATCCGGCTCGCCGGCCACGGTGACCTCCAGCACGTAGTTGTGGCCGTGCCAGTTCGGATGATTGCAGGGGCCGAAGGTCTCCCGATTCCACGCCTCCGAGCGGGCCGGATTGTGCAGGCGATGCGCCGCGTTGAAGTGAACGCGACGGGTGACGTAAACGGTGGGCATCCTCCAGCCATCGGATGGTTTGCACATCGGTTGCCACAAACGTACGCCCCCGGAGCGCGTTCCGGTTGGTGCAACGAATCGCCGATCCGTTACAGGCGAAAATGATCGCCGTGCCCTATATTTGAGGCGATCTGCAGCCGGTCAACCATTCCCTGAGCCATGGCGGAAAAGACGTTGTTTCAACGCATCATGGACGGCGAGCTGCCGGGCGACATCGTCTATGAAGACGAGCAATGCGTGGTGCTCCGCGACATCAACCCGCAGGCGCCCGTCCATCTGTTGATCATTCCCCGCAAGCCGATCCCTTCGCTGAACGAGGTGACCGAAGAAGACGCCCCGCTGATCGGGCACCTGTTTGTGGTGGCCCGGCAGATGGCCGAACGCGAGGGCATCGCCCGCACCGGCTACCGGACCGTCTTCAACACGGGTCCGGACGCCCAGCAATCCGTCTATCACCTGCACCTGCATCTGCTGGGCGGCCGCAAGTTCACCTGGCCGCCCGGCTAATGGCGCATGCGCTACGGGCTGCTCGGCATCGGATGGCTGTTGCTGCTGAGTCAGACGGCGATGGCCCAGTCGGGCTGGACCGTCCGGACCGGGTTCGTGCGGGATGTCAGTCGCTACCGGTGGACGGCCGGGCTGGACCTCACGCCTTCGCTGGGCACCTGGACGCTGCACTGGCAGCAGCGTTTTGTGAGCGACGCTTTCCAGTACGGGCCCGATCGGCTGGACTTCCGGGATGAATCCTGGACGACCTGGACGCTTGCGCCGGTAGGAGACGCCACGTTGCAACCCCGGCTGTTCGGCCAGTGGGCTTGGTTCAATCAGAGCCGCGTGCTCACGCAGCAGGCGCTGGCCGGCCTGCGCTATCGCCCCCGAAACGACTTCTGGCTGGAGCCGGCGCTGGGCGTCGCGCTGGACCAGCGACCGGGCGCCGGAGGGGGGCTCGCGCAACCACCCCTCCAGACGGACTACGGCCCGGCGCTCAGCCTGCAACTGGGCTTTCGTCCGCAGACGCCGCCCGGCTACACGCTGCGTCTGGAAGGCGGCGGCCTGCTGCAATACCTGACACCGCGCCGGGGCCTCACCGCCTACGTCGATCTGCTGGTTCAGCGACGGGCGGAGGCGGTTGACGTGCTCTTGCAGCTTCGCGGGGTGCGCTTTCGGCGCGATACCTACCAGGCCGTCTCGTTCCTGAATCGTACGGCCACCACACTTCCTCAGAGCGTCGAGGCCACCTGGAGCGACACGCTCCAGGGGCTGCTGGCCGTGCAACTGCCCCTGCAACCCCACCTGCACCTGCGCGGACGGCTCGGGGGTGAGTGGTTCCGCCGACAGGTGCGTTTCCTCCGGGCGCCCGACGACGCACTGTTCTTCAACACACGCTTCGATCACCGCCAACTCGACGGTGCTTTGGCCCTGCTTTACGAGCGAGGTGGCCTGAATCTGGAACTCGAACTGGAAACCGGCGCCGAAGAAGAGATCCGTGCACTGACCAACCGGGCCGATCTGCCGGCGGCCCAGGCTTCCCAGAAGGCCCTGTTGCTCCAACAGGCCGACTACGCCCGCAGCTACCTGACGCTGAGCGGCCGGAGCCAGCTCGAAGCCGGACGCCTGACCGTCGGCCTGCGGGCCCACGCCACCATCCTGCGCCACGACACGCCGGAGGTCAACCCGGACGACCGCGACGAACTCCAGCAACAGGCCCGCCTCGACCTCCGGTACCGGCTGACCCGGACGCTGCAGCTCGACCTCGGTCTGGAGGGAGGCTACTACCATCTGGTTTACCTCAACGCCGTCCGCTCGGCCGAAAACCACGTGCAGCGCACGCTCCGGCTGCAGCCCGGGCTGACGTGGGCGCCTGCGCCGACCACACGGCTGTGGCTACAGGGTGAGGTGCGCGCCGCTTACACCGTGGACGATTTCGTGCTGCCCGGCCGCCAGCGCCAGGACCAGTCCGCCCGCGAGCTGGGCTACCGCCTGCAGCTCGAACAGGCGCTCTCGCCCCGCCTTCGCGCGCGCTTCGACGGCTCCTACAGCGAACTGCGGCTGGGCCGACTGCTCTGGGATCGGTTTGCCGAGATCCCGTTCGACACGCTTCGCACCTACACCGGCTGGCTCCGGCTGGAGACGCAGACGGCTCGGCTACGCAGCAGCGTGGGCTTTCGCGTCTTTCTCCGACGCGACTACATGGGCGGCCTCCTGATCGCCTACACGACCGCCGAGGGCACCCCGGCCACGGTGAACCGACCGGGCCAGCTCTGGATCGTGCAGGTGGGTCCCACCTGCGGCCTGCACTGGCAACATCGCTCGTTGACCTTTTCGCTGGAGGGCTGGCTGATGCTCCAGCGCCTGCATCGCCGCCTCTACGGACCGCTGCCCGAAGCCTCGGCCGACCGCATCCGCGAGGCTGCCTGGAACGGCCCCCGCACCCGCATCCCCAACCTGACGTTTTCACTCACATGGCAACAATGAACGCACCGCACGTACGGACCCTGGGCGTTACCGGCGGTATCGGCAGCGGCAAAAGCACGGTGTGCCGCCTGCTCGAAGCACTGGGCGCCCGGGTGTTCTATGCGGACGAAGAAGCGAAGCGCCTGATGACCGAAGATCCGGCGCTGCGCCGGGCCATCATCGAGGCGTTCGGTCCCGAAAGCTACCTGCCCGATGGTCGGCTTAACCGGTCCTATCTGGCCGAGCGGGTGTTCCACGATCCCGAGGCGCTGCGCCGACTCAACGCGCTGGTGCATCCGCGCGTGCTGGAGGCCTTCGAGCAGGCCCGCAAGCAGGCCGTCCGCGAACAGGTGCCGTTGCTGGTGCTGGAAGCGGCCCTGCTGTTCGAGTCGGGCGCCGACCGCCTTGTCGATCACGTGCTGGTGGTGGACGCGCCCGAGGCGGAGCGCATCCGACGCGTGGTGGCACGCGACGGCATCACGCCCGAGCAGGTGCGCGCCCGCATGCAGCACCAGCTTCCCCCGGAAGAACTCCGCCGCCGCGCCGACTTCGTGCTCGAAAACACCGGCTCACTGGAGACGCTCCGAAAGCAGGTGGAAGCCCTCTACCGTCGGCTCACGTCCGAAACGGAAGCGCCGGGACAGAAAAGTATTCGGCCAGCTGACCGGTAATACGATTTCCAGGAAATCATGGTGCATGTGAGAAGAACTTATCCGGAAAACAAGGGAAGGTCTGGTAAGCTGGCGCTTTGCGTTGCGTCTCTGAAGTACGTGTTTGTAGTAAGCCACGAAGGCGCCAGCCGAAGTGGCGTCACCCGGGACGGCACTCCGCTTCGCTCCGTGCCGGACTACGAGCGCGTTGGTCATGCTTCAAACGGCCGGCTATAAACCTGACCGACAACGCTACATAAGGATTACAGGTCCAAATCGTAAACTTCCCTGAAAACTATTTTTCGGATGACTTCAAAGCACGGGCGCACACGGCGGTGCGCCCCTACAGATCCCTGACGTTTTCCCTATCCCGTAGAGGCGGCCCCCTGTGTCCGCCCGATCATGCCCGCCGGATCATGTCCACCACTCGGGGTGTAGCCTCCTCATGCACCGGTAAATCAGCGATCCCATACTCTGCCACTTCATACGGACGTTCTCTTTCACGGCGCGGCTCCGCGGGCCACAGGCCGCCGGGGATCGGTGATCCATTCGCTCCAGGAGCCCGCATACAGCCGGGCGCCCGGCAGCCCCGCGTGCGCCATGGCCAGCAAATTGTGGGCGGCCGTCACGCCGGAGCCGCAATAGCAGACGACCCGCTCGGACGGCACGTCCCCCAGCAATGCCTCGAACCGTTGCCGCAGCTGTTCAGACGGGCGAAACGTGCCGTCGGGCGTCAGATTTTCGGCGAAGGGTGCATTCACGGCTCCGGGGATGTGGCCGGCCACCGGATCGATCGGCTCCTGCTCGCCCCGATAGCGCGCGGGCGCCCGTGCGTCGAGCAGCCGCCAGGCGGGATCGTGCAGGTGCTGCAGCACCTCGTCGGCCGAAACCACCCGTTCCGGCCGGATCCGGGGCACGAACGTCCGGGGCGGTCGCGTCTCGATCCCGCTGCGCACCGGCCGTCCCTCCCGCACCCAGCGGGACCAGCCGCCGTCGAGCACGGCCACGGCGTCGTGTCCGAGCCAGCCCAGCAGCCACCAGAGCCGGGCGGCAAACGCCCCGCCGGCATCGTCGTAGGCCACTACCTGCGTGCGGTTGTCGATGCCCCAGGCGCCCAGCTTCTGCGCCAGCCGATCCGGATCGGGCAGCGGATGGCGCCCGGTCCGGCCGGGCACGATCGGCCCGGACAGATCCTCGTCCAGATGGGCATAAACGGCGCCCGGAATGTGCGCGTCCTGATAGGCGCGGCGCCCGTACGCCGGATCGCTCAGCGAAAACCGGCAATCCACCACCACCCAGTCGGGGTCATCCAGATGCGCCTGGAGCGTTTCGGGATCGATCAGCGTCGTGAAAGCCATCGTTCGTATCTTTTATTGCAGAGCCATTCAGGAACGACAACCGCCATGTCCGCGCTGCGTTTTGCATTTTTTGTGCTGCTCCTGCCGATCGGCCTGCTCCGCGCCCAGCCGCTCGCCGACACGCTGTTCACCTGGCAGGGGTACGGGCAGGAAGGCCGCTGTCGCGTGCAGCTTTTTCGCACGCCGCCCGGCATCGACCGCACCTACGTCGTGGTGCTGCAGGAGCTGGCCGACAACCCGGGACCTTCCACCGTGGCCGATGCCCGCTACCTGGTGGAGCGCGTGAGCCGCCACTTCGGCTTCGAGCCAGCCGACGCCTACTGGATCTTCCACTGGGGCGCCTTCAGCTTTCCCGGTGCCCGGGCTTCGGACAAGGAGCTCTTCCTCCGGGCCACGTTCAGCCGCACGACAACGGGCCGGCTGAGCGCCCCCCGCTGGCAGGTGATCACGCGGGCCGAAGTGGAACGGCTCACCGACCGACAGTTTCGCTGAAGGCGAGCACCTCACGGCGCCAGGCGCTCCCGAACCCAGCCGTGCTCCGTGCGCCGATAGCGCAGCCGATCGTGCAGGCGGCCGGGTCGTCCCTGCCAGAACTCGATCACTTCGGGCACCACCCGGTAGCCGCCCCAGTGCGGCGGACGGGGCACCTCGCGGCCGTCATACTGTTGCGCCAGCTCGGCCACCCGGCGTTCGAGCGTGGCCCGATCCGGAATCACCTGACTCTGCGGCGATGCCCAGGCCCCGAGCTGGCTTTCACGCGGCCGCGTCTGAAAGTAAGCATCCGATTCCTCGGCGGACACCTTCTCGACCCGCCCCTCGATCCGCACCTGGCGCATCAGCTCCGCCCACCAGAATACCAGCGCCGCCCGGGGATTTTCGTCCAGTTCCCGCCCCTTGCGGCTTTCGTAGTTCGTATAGAAGACGAAGCCGGCCTCGTCGAAGTCCTTGAGCAACATCACCCGCGCGGACGGTCGCCCCGAAGCGTCGGCCGTGGCCAGCACCATGGCGTTCGGATCGGTCAGCTCGGCGCGGAGCGCTTCCTCGAACCAGCGCCGAAAGAGCACCAGCGGATCGTCGGGTGCCTGCGTTTCGTCCAGCGGCTGTCCGGCATACTCCCGACGCAGACGGGCAATTTCCGAAGACATGGCCATGGCCAGCTTACTTACCTAACAACAAGAAACACCCTGCTCTGAAATTAACGCCTGCGCACTGCTTCAAGCATTTGACTTTCTTGAATTCGCTGAAACAACATGGCCTTCAGCAGGCATCCCTTTCGAAAGACGCAGGGGCAACCAGACCGTGAACGTGCTGCCCTTACCCTTTTCACTGGCCACTTCAATGCGTCCCTCCATCATCTCAACCAATCGCCGGGTAATTGCCAACCCCAGCCCACTGCCCGGATGCTTACGGGTTAATCCACCACTTTCCTGCCGAAATTCTTCGAAAAGGTGCGGTAGAAATGCCGGATCGATGCCGACCCCGGTGTCCTGCACCTGCAGCTTCAACTGCGCGCCTTCACTCGTCAGCGCGACGCGAATCATGCCCTCATCGGTAAACTTGACCGCATTCGAAACCAGGTTAACCACGATCCGATGGAAGCCGTTACGGTCCAGATAGACCATCAGCGGTTTCTCCGGTAAGTCCTGCACCAGCTTAAGGCCTTTGTCTTCTATCATGCGCTGGAAAATGCGCACGCTCTGACGCACCTCCGCGGCTGCATCAAACGGTTCTGGCGACAACACGAAGGCGCCTGCTTCGATACGCGCCAGATCCAACAGAGTATTGAGCATCTCCAGCAGCCGTCGTCCGCTCTCATGAATCAGGCTGGCCAGCTCCCGATGAGGCTCGCTGAGCTCTTCTTCGAGCACTTCGGCAAACCCAATAATCCCGGCCAGCGGGGTGCGAATCTCGTGACTGATGTTGCTCAGCAGCGTCGATTTGAAGCGTGCGATTTCCTCAGCGTGCGCCTTGGCCTCTAATAACTGCTGCTCGTACTGCTTGCGCTCGGTAATATCCCGCAGGACCACCTGAAAGACCTGCCGCCCCTGGTACTGCACCGGGACACTGATGATTTCAACCTCACGTACGGCTCCATCCGCCCGAATCATCGGGTGCTCAATCGGAGGAAGCTGGCGGCCTCGCTGCGCAGCCAGCTCCAGATAGCGCCGGAGCGCTTCGGCTTTGTTTGTGTGCAAAAACTGATAAATAGACCGTCCTACTAATTCTTCGGCCCGAGTAAGTCCGGCAAATGTGGCCGCCGCTGGATTGGCATAAAGGATCGTCTGGCCATCATGCACAATGACAGGCTCAGGAAGCTGCTCCAGCAACTGCTGATAACGTCCTTCACTTTCCTGAAGGGCCTCCTCAGCTGCCCGACGCTTGGTAACGTCAATCAGTACGCCATCAAAGTAAACCTGTCCGTCTTTGTTAACGATACACCGCGCATAATCCTGCACCCAAATAACCGCCCCATCAGCACGCCGCAGAGCCAGCTCGGCCATTGCCTCGCCCTTTTCTTGAAGGCGTTTCAGAAAGGCTTCCCGCTGCTCCGGATCGATATAGAGCGAGCGGGCATCAGTCTGAAGCAGCGCTTCTACCGAGTCGTAGCCCAGCATGTGAGCCGCAGCCTTGTTGGCGGCACGAATGGTGCCTTCCGGTGTGCTGCGATAAACCCCGACCGGCAGGTGCTCCAGAAGCGTCCGGTAACGTGCCTCGCTGGCTCTCAGCGCCGCTTCTGTCTGCTGCCACTCCGAAATATCTTCAATCGTCCCTTCAAGCAGGTTCTGCCGTGTCCAGAGGTTCAGTCGCGCCCAGAAGGTCTGGCCATCCCGGCGGCGGAGCTGGAGGTAGTAGTTGCGTACCACGCCCTGCGTCTCAAGATGTGCTAGCAGTTGTTGAAAATCCGCTTCGTTTGCCAAAATATGCGTAGGCAGCAGAAGCCCTTGCAGTTGCTCAGGTTGGGCATATCCCAACATCTGAGCCAGAGCTGGATTGGCCGCCTGAAGCTGCCCCTGCCGATCCGCCTGAAAGATTCCTTCCAGTGCCTGTTCAAAAAAAGCTCGATAGGCCTCTAATGCCTCAGCACGCTGTTTCCCGATAAGCCATATCCCAACGCTCCAGGCGCTTCCTGCAACTAGCAAAGCCAGAATCAGCAGGCCCCCACTCCATCCTTTCCACAGCGTCAACCCGACCAACCCGATTCCTGTTAGAATGCCGCCCCACAGAACAGCATAAATCAACCGACTTCGCACAGACGGTAAGGAGTGCGTTGAAATAATTGGGTTCTGCATAGGTTCTTCAAAGATTCTCTGGTATCAGAAAGGCGCTTTCCAGTCTATCTTTCGAATGATTCGATTTTCTAAGGCAAAGCATGCACCCTCGCGAGCTGCATCTCGACACCCTGCTGGCCAAAGCCGGCTGTGCGCCCGATCCTGCCACCGGAGCGGTCGTCTCGCCTCCCTATTTGAGCACCACGTTTGAACGGGACCCGGATGGCAGCTATCCGCGCGGCTACATCTATAGCCGACACGACAATCCCACCCGCCATCAACTCGAAAGTACACTGGCTCAGCTGGAAGGCGGCCAGGACTGTGCCACTTTTGCTTCTGGCATGGCCGCTGCAACGGCGCTCCTGCAGGCCTTGGAACCCGACAGCCACGTTTTGATTCCGGACGATATCTACTACGGCGTTCGAAATTTACTTGAAAATGTTTTTGCAAACCAGGGCCTTCATT
>ERZ795042.1030-NODE-1030-length-19393-cov-5.342900_pt1 | contig 19393 bp, 16 predicted proteins | sample MGYA00375126_ERZ795042 | MGnify/ENA primary metagenome ERZ795042 (study PRJEB30171, sample SAMN05518105) | compost metagenome | isolation source: Feedstock adapted compost from Newby Island compost facility, Milpitas, CA | place: USA:Newby Island compost...
CCAGCCGCGACCGGACCGAACCATTACCGGCTCGAGGTTGACGGTGACACGCTCCCACCGCAGACGGAAGCGCTGCTGCGGCTGACACTGCCGACGAACCGGGAGATCCAGAAAGAGGTGCTGCTCGAGCGGGTACCCGGCAACGCCTTCGAGGGGCATGGCGCCGAGCTGAGCATCCAGGGCAGCTGGGACATTCAGGCGATCGTCCGCCTCATCGGCGAGTTCAACTACTCCGGCCGCGCCACGTTGGAGATCGCCGATACTCCGCCGTCCACCAATCTGCCGGGCACTCCCTGGCGGTTCAGCACCGGCGGCATCATCGGCATCCTGCTCGCCGTCGGCGGAATCGGTGCCTTGGCGCTGGCCTGGTATGCCGGACGTACGCCGTTGCGGCGAGAGAGCGCGGGGCTCGGAACGGTCGCCATCGCCCTTGGCGCGATCTTGCTCCTCCAGGCACGGGTGGGCGAAGCGGGGCAAACGGTTGACATCCTCGCCAGCAATCCCATCCCGGCCTCGGAGGACTCGATCGCCCTGGGGAAGACGCTCTACGAGGCAAACTGCGTCGCCTGCCATGGCGCGGCCGGCCGCGGGGATGGTCCTGCCGCCGAGGGGCTCGATCCGCCGTACCCGCCGCCCGCGGATTTCACCACCGGGCACGCGCGCTCTCACTACGACGGCGAGTTCTTCAACTGGATCAAGAGTGGCAAGCCTCCGACCGCGATGCCCGCGTTCGGCGACCGGCTGAGCGACGAGGAGATCTGGCACGTCATCAATTACGTACGTTGGTTGCAGGAGAACCCGGACCTCGCCGCGGCCGAGGCCCAGGAGACTCCGGCATCCTCGTTATCGGCCAGCGCGACGCCGACCCCGTAATCGCCTCGCCTGGACGGTAGCCCGGACTCATTGCGGCACACGCCAATCGGAGGGCGGATCATGAACGCAGAGACTCACGCACCCGCCGTCAACCAGCACTACGGTCGAACCGATCTGGCTGAGCGAATCCTGGCCGCCGTCCAGGCCGCGGGCTTGGATCCGGCCCGGCTGACGGTCGACGATCTCGCCCCCGCGACAGAGTTTCACGCTGGCGGGCAGGAAGCAACGCGGGAGCTCGCCCGGCTTGCCGGGTTGCGGCCTGGCGTCCACGTGCTCGACGTCGGCGGTGGGATCGGCGGCCCGGCCCGCACCCTGGCGAACGAGTTCGGATGCCGGGTCACCGTCCTGGATCTGACCGAGGAGTTCTGCCGGGTCGGAGAGATGCTCTCCGAGCGTACGGGCATGAACGATCGGGTCACGTTCAAGCAAGGCAACGCGCTCAATATGCCGTTCGCGGACGGGGAGTTCGAGTTCGTCTGGACGCAACACAGCTCGATGAACATGGCCGACAAGGAACGGCTCTACTCCGAGATCGCTCGTGTCCTGCGGCCCGGCGGCCGGCTAGCGATTCACGAGATCATGGCCGGGCCCGTCCAGCCGATTCACTTCCCCGTACCCTGGGCGCGCGACCCGGGAATCAGCTTCTTGCGGCCGGCCGAGGACATCCGTTCGCTAATTGCCGCGAGCGGCTTCAACGAGGTGGTGTGGGAAGACGTCTCAGCGCCCGCGCTGGAGTTCATACAAGAGCGCATGGCCGCGGCCTCTGACGGGGCGCCGCCTCCCGTCGGAATTCACGTTCTGCTCGGCAGCGATTTGGGCCCAATGTTCCAGAACGTGGCCCGCAACTTGGAAGAGGGTCGAATCGCCATCATCAGAGCCATTTTCGATCGCCGGTAGACCACTGAGCCGGGACTGGGGCGCCATGGCGTGCGCCTCGCCCCGGCACGGCGCCGGCATCGTCAGTCGAGATGCCCGTTCGGTGCAGCGCTCAGAGATACATCTGTAACGCCCAGCCCACGCCTGACATGACGCTGTGACCTCCCACCGTCTATGGGTAGGTCTATCGGGTCTGTCCTGCTGGGCGGCTCAACGCGTTGCCGACGGGCAGGTATTGGAGGAAGCACGAACGACATGAGCACTCGAGCGAATCGTGCCCGCGCCGAAGCGCGAGTGTCGCGACGGGCGCGGAACCGAATCGAGCAGCAGCGCAAGGCTCGCCAGCGGCGGCTCATCTATTTCGGGAGCGCGGTCGCCGTCGCGCTGATCGTCGTCGCGACGCTGATCCTGGCAAACTTGCTCGGCGACGACACCGACGACCTGCCACGCATCCGAGAAGCCGCCGTCACGATCGATCCGTCAATCCCGCGCGAAGGCCGGGTAATCGGTGATCCGAACGCGCCGATCACGCTCATCGAATGGGGTGACTACCAGTGTCCGGGCTGCGGCTATGTGGCACTGAACTTCACTCCACAGCTGATCCAGGACTATGTCGCGACCGGCAAGATCAAATTCGAGTATCGCGACTTTCCGTTCCTCGATCTCGGCTTTGCTAACGCCAAGCGGAACGGCAGGGATCTGACTACGGCGAGCGGCGAGTCTATCCGCGCCGCCGAAGCCGCCGCCGAGGCCGCGGCGCAGGGCAAGTTCTGGGAGTTCCACGAGGCACTCTTCAGCAACCAGCACGGCGAGAACAAAGGGGCATTCTCCGACGGGCGGCTGAGGGAGATCGCCAGCAAGGTCGGGCTGGACATGGCGGCGTTCGACGAGGCGCTCGAGAGCCGCAAGCACATTGCTGAAGTGGTGGCGATGTATGATGAAGGAGAGAGGATCGGCATTTCCTCGACGCCTACCTATGAGATCAATGGTCAGCTTTTCCAAGTTCAGAGCTACGAAGATCTCGTCCAGCGGATCGAAGCGGCTCTGGCTGGATGAGTCGGGGCGCGGCGCCGGCGCGGTTGTCTCAGCAGTTCTCGCCACGCTCGGCGCCGCCGTCGCGACCTATCTGACCATCGTTCACTACCGGAGCGGTTTGCTGATCTGCGGTGTGGGCGATTGCGCCACGGTACAGCAGAGCTCGTACGCGGAGATCGCGGGCATCCCCGTCGCCGCGCTCGGACTGGCGATGTACCTTGCGGTTCTGGCGCTCGGAGCGCTCCGGTGGCTCGTGCCCACCACGCGGGACATCGCGACGATGGCCACGTTCTCGATCGTCCTGGCCGGCACGCTCTACGCTGCCTACCTCACCTATGTCGAGATCTGGGTCATCGAGGCGATCTGCCAGTGGTGCGTCACCTCGGCCATCTTGACGCTCGGGCTGCTCATCACCGAGGGCTTCGCCGTCCGCAACCTGTTGCGCGAGCCCTGAACGGCGCACGGCGCGGCCATGCATGGTAAGCTTCGTCTTATGGAAAGTGTGGCCGCGCCGCCTCAAACCGCCACTGAGCGTGTATCCCAACCGATCCGCCCCGCCGCCCGCAAGGATCGGCCAGTATCGCTCTACGACCTACCCCTACCCGACCTAGAGCAACGGCTGACCGCGATAGGTCAGCCGGCATACCGCGCGCGGCAGATCTACGAGTGGGCGTACAAGCGACTGGTGACCGACTACGCGGCGATGACGAATCTGCCGCTCGCGCTGCGGCAAGAGCTGAGCGCCACGCTGCCGCTCGCGACCATGACGCCCGTCCGCACCCTCACCAGCGACGGCGGCGAGACGATCAAGACGCTCTACCAGACGTTCGACGGGCAGTTCGTCGAGACTGTGCTGATGCTTTATCCGGACCGGGCGACCGTCTGCGTCTCTTGCCAGGTCGGATGTGCCGTCGGCTGCGCCTTCTGCGCGACCGGACTCGGCGGGCTCCTGCGCAACCTGACGGCCGGCGAGATGGTCCAGCAGGCGGTAGATGCCGCGCGCGAGGCCCAGAACCGGGGGAGGACGCTGACCAACCTCGTCATGATGGGGATGGGCGAGCCGTTCCACAACTACGAGGCGACGATGAAGATGGTCACCATCCTGCACGAGCCCCGCGGCTTCAACTTCGGGGCGCGGCGGATGACCATCTCGACCTCTGGCATCGTGCCGATGATCGACCGGCTCGCCGCCGAGCCCTACCAGGTCAACCTCGCCGTCTCGCTCCACGCGCCGAACGACGACCTCCGAAGCCGCCTGGTGCCGATCAACCGGCGCTATCCGATCGTGGACCTCTTAGCGGCCTGCCGCCGGTACATCGACAAGACCGGGCGCCGCATCTCCTTCGAGTACGCGCTGATGCGGGGGATCAACGACTCCGACGAGATTGCGCGGGAGCTTGGCGCTCTCCTGCGCGGCATGCTCTGCCATGTGAACCTGATCCCGCTCAATCCGGTCGATGTCCTGCCGTACGAGCGTCCCGACCCGGCCGGCATCGAGCGGTTCGCCTCGCTCGTGCGCGCCGCCGGCATCCCGACGACCGTGCGCTACTCACGCGGCGTCGAGATCGCGGCGGCCTGCGGGCAGCTTCGCGCGCAGCACCAGGCAGCGACGCCGGCAGGCAACTCGAAACGCGCCTAAGCGCGATACCTCACGGCACGATCGCAGGCACTCGATCTACGGCTCTGGAGTGGCCTCCGCTTCGATCGGCGGCTCCTCCGCATCGGGTACATCCGGCTCTCCGGGCTCCGGGATCACCTCCAGGCCCGGTTCCGGCTCCGGGATCGGCGTCAGGACTTCGAGATCGTCCGGCGTCGCCGTGGGCAGCGGAGTGGGTGTCGGCTCCGGTGTAACCGTGGCCGTTGGCATGGGCGTCGGTGTTGCGGTCGGCGCGACGGTCGCTTTCGGCGTCGGCGTGGGCGTCGGGGACGCAACACTCGCCGCGGAGATCGAGACATTGCTCACGACGAAGGTCGCTTTCGCCGCGTTGCCACGGTTGCCGTCGCCCCGAATCAGGTGATCGCCAGCCTTAGCCTTCTTCGGCACCGTGAAGACCACATTCTTACTCCCGGTCAAGGACATCTTGACCGTCGCGATCTCCGTTGCCTTCGATCCCTCGTACCAACGGACCGTCACCGATTCGCCAGCGGCAAACCCGCGCAGGTAGACGATCACCGACGTGCCGGTCGGGCCTGACGTCGGCTTCAGCCGGAGCTTCGGCACGACCGTGATCGTCGCGGAAACCGACCGCGCGCCGGAGACCGCGGTGATCTTGTGCGACCCAACGACAGAAGGCGGGATACGGAACGACGTGGAAACCGATCCATTCAGCGCGGATTGGACCGTCTTGACCGTGGTCTTATCCCAATTGATCGCCACGGGCGCGTTCGACGGGAAGCCGGTTATGGTGACGGTTACGCTGGAATCGACGTTGATGCGCGTGCGAGAGAGGGTGATCTTGGCCGGAGGCGGCGTGAAGAATCCGGGATTGCAGCCGCCAGTCACGATGCCAGCGCTCCTCGAGCCGCTGTCGCCAGCGAAAGACTGACCGTAATACGTGTATTGGTGGCGCTCGACACCGGTCAGTGCGTTGTTGGTGTACCACCCGATCGTGGCGACGACGACGTAGTTCTTGCCAATCGGCAACGTGTAGGCAATGTCGCTGAAGGGTGCCGGCTCGTCATCGGCGGCGATGGCGGAATAGAGGCTGCCCTGCTTAACCAGCGTTTGCTTGCCGTTCGCCTGAGCCTCATAGACCGTGGCGTACCAGGTGACTAACTGAATTTCCCGCCACTTGGCAGCGTCGCGAGCGTAGACGACGGGCGCCTTGATGGAGACGCGGGTACTGTTGCTGCCGCTCGTTGGCAGCTTATGCGTGCAGCGCACCCCCGGACTCGTGGCCGAATCCGGCAGGTACGAGACACCGGTCGCGTTCGCGGCGCGGGCTTCATTGACCGCGAGTAGGTCAAACCCTCGTAAGGCGACCGAGGAAAACGCCGTGACCGGCAGATGGTGGATCGCCGCCAGGGCGACGCCCAACAGGAGGACAAGACCCAAGCACACGGATAACGCGCGGGACCGCATCCAGACCTCCTCCACAGTCGCGCCGGCATCACGAGCCCATCCACCGAGAAGGTCGGCTCGCGGATCGCCGACGCCAGCCCTAGCCCGGAGATCATGAGGCAGGCAGGGTATATGATGGCGACTCTTCGTTATTGTAGCAAAAGAAAGCTAGCCCGTTAGGGCTAATGAAGCGATAGCCAGCGACGCCCCTCAGGCTGCCACGCGGGGAGCATCCGGCATGTTGGTGAGGCACAAAATCATGGGCCGAGCGGCTGACGTACCACGCTCGACCGCTCGGCCCATGGGGAAGCTCGCGCTAGGCGACAAGGTCGTGCGCCATCTCTTCGAAGGCGGCGATGTAGCGATCGGCGTCCTCGATCGTGTGCTGGACGGAGAGGGTCCACTCCTCATCGCGTCCCGGCGTCATGAAGATGCCGCGGTTCATCGCGTAGAGCCAGCCGAGATGCGTCAGCTCCACGTCCTGGTTCGCGATGAACGACTCGTAATCGACGATCTTGGTCGGTGAGAAGGTTACGCAGCCCTTCGAGCTGATCCCGACCGTGTAGCCAGGCAACTTGTACTTCTCGAGCACCGCGTTGCAGCCAGCCAGCAGGTGGTCGTTCAAGCGGTTGAGGTGCGCGTACGCCTCGGGTGTCAGCACCTCGGTCAGGCTGGCGCGCGCGGCCGCCATCACCAGCGGATTGCCGTTGTACGTGCCGACTTGATAGACCTTGCCGGAGGCGACGACTTCCATGACCTCCTCGGTGCCGCCGATGGCCCCGGAGGGCAGTCCGCCGCCGAGCGCCTTGGCGAGCGTCACCAGATCCGGCTTGACGCCGAAGCGCTCGGTCGCGCCGCCGGCCGCGACGCAAAGCCCGGTCTTGACCTCATCGAAGATGAGGACGATGCCGTGGCGCCGTGTGATCTCTCGCACCGCTTCCAGATAGCCCGGCTCAGGCAAGACGACGCCGAGGTTCATCATCGCCGCTTCCATGATGACGCAGGCGGGCTTGCGGCCTTCCTCGGTCAGCCGCTCGATCCGCCGCTCCATCGCAGCGGCATCATTGAACGGCACGGGGACGGTCATCTCGGCCGAGGACTTCGGGATGCCAGCGCCGTAGGGGAGGGAGGCGAGGTTGTCACGATCGCCGATGTTCTCGTACGGGACGGAGATGGAGACCATCACATAGTCGTGGTGACCGTGATAGGAGCCGAAAATCTTCATGACCGTCTCGCGCCCCGTGTAGGCACGCGCGATCCGGATGGCATCCATTGTCGCCTCGGTGCCGGAGTTGACGTAGCGCCAGAGCGGGAGCCCGAAGCGCTTGGAAAGCTCTTCGCTGACGATGATGGCGTCCTCGACTGGCGCGGCGAAATGGGTGCCCTTGGCAACGCGCTCTTGCACGGCTTTGACGATGGCCGGGTGTGCGTGCCCCTGCACCATCGAGCCGAAGCCGTTGTGGAAGTCGATCATCTCGTTGCCGTCAACGTCCCAGACTCGCGAGCCGCGCCCTTCCGTCAAATAGATCGGCCACGGGTCACGCACCTGGTACGACGACGGCACGCCCTTGACCATCGCCCGTCGAGCGCGCTCGTACATCTCGGCTGAGCGAGGCGTGCGCTCGTTGAGCCGGCGCTCCTCGCGCTCGATTAACTCGCGAATGCGCGCACGATCGAGCTCGACCGCGGCACGGGTTGCCATGAATCCTCCCTCCCTCCAAACGGTCACCACCAATTTCGCTCCAGTCTAGCGCAGGGTCACGCCGATTCTGCAGCGACGCCGGTTTGGCCACAGGCAGCTGAGAATTCCGGCGTCGTGGACGGTGAGAGGAACCGCTCGGCACAATTCGCGGGCCCAGCAGATCGACAAGCGAGCACTCGATCAGCCACTCGCCCCCTTTCGCGACAGATGCTGCCATGTTAGAGTGGTTTCATCCCCCGCTGTAAGACCAAAATTGTGGTACGGTCGCCTCCATGGACACGTTGACCCCCGAGCAGCGCAGCGAGCGCATGAGCCGGGTTCGAGGTAAAGACACTAAGCCCGAACTTGTGGTAAGGCGGCTAATCCATGGTCTGGGATATCGCTACCGTTTGCACCGACGAGATCTTCCTGGCATCCCCGATCTCGTGTTCCCATCCCGACGCAAGGTCATCTTCGTGCACGGATGCTTTTGGCATCGCCATCCCGACCCCAACTGCAAGCTAGCTCGTCTCCCTAAATCGAAACACGAATTCTGGCTTCCAAAGCTTGAGGGAAATCGCCTCAGAGACCTTGCCAAGCAGGAACAGTTGAAAAAGCTGGGATGGGACGTAATGATTATTTGGGAGTGTGAATTGCGGGATCTTGACCGTCTTGGGGAGCGAGTGAGGGAGTTTCTTGGGCCATGAACTCCGTCGAGCTCTTCGCCGGTGCTGGTGGCTTGGGGATGGGTCTGCACCTGGCGGGGTTTGTGCCTCTCGAGGTCGTTGAGTGGGATCGATACTGTTGCGACACCATTCGCGAGAATAAGGCGCGTCACCACTCCCTTGTAGCTGACTGGCCGCTTACGTGCGCCGATGTTCGAAATGTCGATTTCAGGAGATATGAAGGCAAGCTCGATTTGATTTCGGGAGGCCCCCCCTGCCAACCCTTCTCTCTAGGTGGTAAGCACCGCGCTTACGCTGACGAGCGCGATATGTTTCCCGAAGCGATTCGCGCCATTCGCGAAGCGCGTCCGAAGGCTTTCGTCTTTGAAAACGTTAAGGGACTGACGCGCGTCGCGTTTCGCAACTATTTCGAGTATCTCAAGCTTCAAATGGAGCACCCAGAGCTTGTGGCACATCCCGACGAGGATTGGACCGAACACTTGTCTCGCCTAGAGCGCCATCACACGGGCGGAAGCAGGGATGGGCTTCATTACCGCGTGGTCGCCCGCGTGCTTAACGCCGCGAATTACGGAGTTCCGCAGCGGCGAGAGCGCGTGGTGTTTGTCGGATTTCGCGACGATCTGAATATCGAATGGAGTTTCCCTGCGGAGACTCACTCCTTGGATGCTCTACTCTGGGATCAGTGCAGAAGTGACGAGTATTGGGAACGTCACCGGGTTCCGAAGAAGCAGCGCGTGCTCTCTGCGCGCATGCGAGCAAGAGCCGAAAAACTGGACGCCCGGCCAGCAACGGCGGCTTGGCTGACAGTGCGAGACGCACTCCAGGGACTACCCGACCCAGAACGGGAGCCGCTTCTAGCCTTGGGATGGCTAAACCACCGATTCCAGCCAGGGGCTCGCATTTATCCTGGTCACACTGGGAGTCCGCTCGACGAACCCGCCAAGACACTCAAGGCCGGAGTACACGGAGTCCCTGGTGGTGAAAACATGCTTCTCCGGCCGGATGGAACGGTGCGCTACTTCACTGTCCGTGAAAGCGCTCGTTTACAGACTTTCCCCGATGATTTTCTCTTCCACGGCTCTTGGTCCGAGACTATGCGTCAGTTGGGGAACGCTGTGCCAGTGCGTCTTGCCGAGATTGTGGGCAGGGACATCGCCCGCCACCTAGGAGCGAGTTGATGGGCACTCGGCGGAGATCTAGGGAGTCTCAGCTCGTTGAGGATCTTCGAGAGAAGATTAGACAGATTGTTGAGGAAGCGAAGATCGAAGGCTCGTCACTCACGGGCCGCTCGCGCCGAGAACTCATTGACATCATTGACAAATCTGTTAATGAACTAACCGAGGTACTTACCGAGCTCGATCCCACTAAACAACCAACCTCGATTTTTGATCCGGCTGATCCAAATACAGTAGGGCGATTCATTGCCCTTGCTCTCGTGGCTCAGGAACGCAAGCCGTTAGCCACAGTCGAGCCATTTTACGGGTCAGGAATCTATGCAATTTACTATAACGGCGAATTTTCGCTGTATGAGCCAATCCGGAAGACCGAAACTCCCATTTACGTTGGCAAGACAGCTCCAGAGGTCAGTCACGCTCGCACCGCGCGCGAGCAGGGGACGAAGCTCGCAGCCCGTCTAACCGAACATCGGAGAAGCATAACAAGAGCGGCCTCAACGCTAAACATAAGCGACTTTGAGTTTCGCGCCCTCGTCGTTCAGAGCGGTTGGGAAACCGCGGCAGAGGACTTCTTGGTCAAAACCTTTCATCCCATTTGGAATAATCTAGTTTATGGCTTCGGCAAGCACGGCGACGCGGCGGCGACTAGAGCCAACAGACGTTCGCCTTGGGATACCCTCCACCCAGGCAGGAGCTGGGCCGGGGCCCTCACCCTCGTTGACGCGAAATCACGGGAACAGATTGAGCGAGAGCTAGAAGACCACTTTACCAGCCATCAGGTTTATGACGACATTGATTCAGTATTGAAGAGCTTTGTCGAGGGATTGCGACAAGTCTAGCCTCCAATCCCGAGCCTTTGGCCACCTCGCGAGCCGCGCCCTTCCGTCAAATAGATCGGCCACGGGTCACGCACCTGGTACGACGACGGCACGCCCTTGACCATCGCCCGTCGAGCGCGCTCGTACATCTCGGCTGAGCGAGGCGTGCGCTCGTTGAGCCGGCGCTCCTCGCGCTCGATTAACTCGCGAATGCGCGCACGATCGAGCTCGACCGCGGCACGGGTTGCCATGAATCCTCCCTCCCTCCAAACGGTCACCACCAATTTCGCTCCAGTCTAGCGCAGGGTCGCGCCGATTCTGCAGCGACGCCGGTTTGGCTTCAGTCATCAACGATCTCCGGGTTCGCCGCCATGATGGCTTCCGCGACCTCGCGGATCGTGGGCAGCGCCGCCCGGACCTCGTCGCACCGCTCTTGGAGATCGGCGAATGAGGCAATGCCGAGATCGCCGAGCAGTTGCCGGTAGCCGGGGAGCAGCTGCTCGCGCACCTCGTCCGGCGCATCGTGAGCTAGCACCTTCTGACAGCGAGACGCGGTGGCGACCATCCAGAACACCGCTTCCCGGTGGAAGCCGCGCTCCATCAGATCTTGGCTGCCATCGATCGCGAACGGGCGAGCCGCGCCGGTGATGTCCGATGCGAAAGGAAACGGCGTCGCGATGACGGCTTTGGCGGCGTCGAACGCCTCGGCGAGCGCGGGAAGGTGCCGCTCGACATCCGCGCGGCTCAGCTCCGCGCACCCAAGCAGTCTCAGCAGGAACTCGTAGAAATCGGCGTATCCATAGTCGGACAGCAATGCCCGCGTCGCCACATATCGCGTGCGGACCGTCGGGTTCCGCAGTCCAGCGACGAGCAGGATGTGCGTCGTCACGCCCGTCGCGAAGAGCCAAGCAGTGACCTGATCGTGCAGCGGGTCCGACTCGCGCAACGATTGGAGATTGCGCAGGACGCGCGCGTGTGCATGCTCGCATCGCTGGCGAACCCACCGCCGCACCGCGAAGTGCCGGGCGACCACCGCTTGGCAGCACGCGAGCAGGCCCGATGGGTCAGCGATGATGCTTGCCGACCGGAAGCTCCCGGCGAGGTGGTACTGGCCGAGAATGCGCTCCGGCGGCGACAGCTCATCGCTGGCGAGCACGGAGACATCGAGCAGGAGTCCCTGGTACGGAGTCTTGCCGAGCTTCAGAGGCGGCGGCTCGGGCATGTCCAACACGAGCATCACATCGACGTCGGAGAGCGCCGGAAGAAGCGCGTCGTCGGGAAGCCAGCCGATCGAGCCATGGAAGAGCGCGCCGCGGTATCCGGGGATGTCGCTTGCCTGTTCGGCCACCCAGCGACGCGCGATGTCCTTCGCATCCTTGACGAGCACGGAGACCTTCTCTCGTTGGACTCAGCCGGCACGCGGTGATCGATCTCGGGCACCACTATACCGGCCGCTCACGAGCATCCGGTAGCTCGTCGCCACCTTGTCACGACTCTCGGCAGACGGTTCAGCCCAACTCGTGCCGGAGAACGAGGTCCTTTACGACTCGATTGCCCGCACGGCTTACTGCGCCGACTTGACCATGACTTCCAGACCAGAAAAAGATGACGAACGAGCGCCAAAATCTCCTAGACAAGCAAGGTTGCGTTGCCTACTATGGAAGGCAAAATATTCGGCGCGTCACGCATGTGACGTGCCGTGGACAGTCTCGAGATAGGCAAGTTTCGAATCATGTGTGCGGATCGAGTTCGGGCTGAGGGAAAGGGGCGAACTGCATGCAAAAAGGTCTGAGGTTAGGCCGTTTCCTGACGGTCATCGCGCTCGCGTTTGCCGTGCTCGCGGTGTGGCAAGCACCGGCCGCGGCACAGGAAGGCGAGACAGCGACCCTGGTAATCCACAAGGCGGATTGCCCGGTGGGCACAACTGGCGACATTTTCGAGGAGTGCCACGAGAACCGCGTCAGCGGCGTCGAGTTCGACATCAACGGGACGTCCTACACGACCGACGGTCAGGGCGTCATCGAGGCTCAGGTCTCGGCGGGCGACGTCGCGATCTCCGAGATCGACTTTGATGACGTCGCGACTGGCGGCAGCGCGTATGTCTACTGCTCGATCCAGGAGAGCACGACGCAGGAGACGAGGGTTGCCGCGTCCGACGTGCTGTTCGAGGGCGAGACGGAGAACGGCAATGTGACCGTCTCCGGCGTGCCGGCCGACAGCGTGGTCATCTGCGACTGGTACAACCGGACGATCGTTCCGGCGACGCTGACGATCCACAAGCTTGAGTGCCCGGAGAACGCCAGCGGCGACATCTTCGAGGCGTGCCATGACAACCGCGTCGAGGGCGTCGACTTCACGGTCGGCGGCACGGACGTGACCACGGACGACGAGGGCGTTGCGAGCGCGTCTGTCAATCCGGGCGATGTGACGATCACCGAGCACGACTTCGAGACGTACGCGACCGCCGGTCGGGCGTTCGTCTACTGCTCGGTTCAGACGGCCGCCGCCTCTGAGGAGGAAGCGGTGTCCGCCGCTAACACCCAGGTGCTGTTCCAGGGCGACACCGAGACCGGCGAGATCACCGTCAACGGCGTGCCGGCTGGCAGCGAGGTCATCTGCGACTGGTACAACCGGGTCACGGTGGAGCAGCCGACCCCGACGGCGACGACGGAGCCGACGGTGGAGCCGACCGAGGAGCCCACGCAGGAGCCCACGGAGCAACCGACCGAAGCGCCCACCGAGGAGCCGACTGAGAGGCCGAGCGGGGATGCCACCGCGACGCCGACGTCTGAGACGAAGCTCCCCGAAACGGGTGTCGGCGCCTCCCGCGGCGGATCGAGCGGCTCGCTGATCCTCGGGACGATGCTGTTCGTCCTGACCGTCAGCCTCGCCGCGCTCGGTCTGCGGCGGCGCCCGGCGGCCTGAACCTCGGCTCGCCGCCGGCTTGACCGGCGGCCGGAGCAAGATCGGCACGCGATCCTAAGCGCGTAAGCAGAGCAGGGCTGGAGCGGGTTCCGGCCCTGCTCTTTCTTGTCTGCAACTCGGAATCAGACTTCGATCGCCGCGCCGTGGAAGCGCGGGCGCCGGCGGTTGTCGTTCAGGGGCAAGGACGCCCTCAGGCAGCCGGTCCGGCCGTGCCACGGAGGACGGAGACGACCTCCGCTAACGTCTCGGCAGTGCCGACATTACCCGGGAAGACGACGTATGGCCGGCCCGGATACCTCGTCTCCGGGCCGAGACGCCAGACCGGGACACCGGCGCGGATCTGGCCAAGGACGATCGCGCGGCGAGCGCCGAGCGCCTTGGTGCCGATGTCGCTCGAGGTGATGCCGCCCTTGCCGACGATGAATCCCGGATCGGTGTCGATCCCGCTGGCGATGTCGACGAGCGCGGCCGAGACGGCGCGACCCGCGGCTAGCGGATCGCCGGCTGTCTCGACGCGGCGCGAGGTGTAGACGACCGCTGTCTTGCCAGCACGAAGCACCGCATCGGCCTCACGCCAGGCACGCTGGACCTCAGCGTCGCGGTTCGCGCCATCGCCGAGCAGCGCGGGCACGTTGACCTCGATCCCGACGGTATCGGGCAGCTCCAGCAGCCGGCGAAGCTGCTCCGTCGAGCGCTGGACGTGCGACCCGACGATGACCAGCCCCGGCGTGCTCGCCGGCGCGTCCGGTCCGAGCATCTCGGCGCGCGTCAGGAGCGGCCGGGCGGGGAGTCCGGCTCGCGCCCGCACGAACGAAGCGCCGGTCCGGTAGATGAAGCGCCGGCCTTCGGCTTCGGCGCGCAGCAGCCCCAGCACAACGACGAAGAGATCGGCGTAGTCCTCCGCGTTGACGACCACGACTCCGCCGTCTCGGACGTCCATCAGCAGCGCCGCGATGCGCTCCGGGCCGCCCTCGCGGATGTCCGAGAGCCCAAGCGAATGCACCTCGCCTGCTCGAGCGCGGCCGCCGGTCTTCTCTTCGACCCACTCGCGAAGATTGGCGTGACGGTAGCCGAAGGTGGCGTCGCGGGCGAACTCCGTCTCATTGACCGGGATGAGCCGATCCCCCTCGCGCAGGTAGTGCACGTCGTCGATGGTGACGCGCCCACCCTCGAAGAAGGCCGGGCAGAGGAGGAGGCCATCCACGCCGCCGATCTCGCTGGCGATGACGTCGGTCTCGGCCGGGAAATGGCCGCGCAGCGTCGAATCACTACGGCTCGCGATGGCGACGCCGACGCCCGTCTCCCGCGACGCGGCGGCGAGGTTGCGGACGATCTCCCGGTTCAGCGCGACCGCTTCGGATTCCGGCAGGCTGCGAGAGTTGGTGAGCACATAGAAGACGGGATTGGGCTGGCGAAGCTCCGCCGCGAGATCTGCCACCTCCCAGCGGGCGAGGACCGCCGTGTCGGCGACCGTTTGCACACCCGTCGGGTCATCGTCTAGCGCGACAAGCTTCCGGCCGGAGGCGAGAACGGCAGCGCGTACCCTCGCCTCCAGCTCTGCCGCATCGAGAGGCGCGAAAAGGGAGCCTTGCCCGGCAGCCAGCGGCTCGCCAAGCGCCATCGTGGGCCCTACTGCGCGAGGTATCCGCCGTCAACCGGCAACACCGCGCCGGTGATGAACGACGCTTCGTCGGAAGCCAGGAAGAGAATCGCCTTCGCCACCTCCTCCGGCTCGCCGATGCGCCCCATGGGGTGCATCTTCTCGATCGCCTGCAGGTACTCGATCCCACCCGGCTCTTCGGGTAGTCGCTTGACCCGCTCGGTGCGAATCGTGCCGGGCGCCACGGCGTTGACCCTGATGCCGCGGTTGGCCCACTCAACCGCCAGGTGCTTCGTCAGGCCAGTGGCGACGAACTTGGCGGGCCCATAGGCCGACTGTCGCGCCTGACCGGCCATGCCAGAGATGGAGGAGAGGCAGACGATCGAGCCGCCGCCGGTGCGGAGCATGGCCTCGATGGCGAACTTGCATGTCAGGAACATCCCGCGGCCATCGACCGCCATCACCTGGTCCCAATCCTCCGGCGATGTCTCGAGGACATCTCCCAGCGGGATGATTCCGGCATTGGCGACAAGGACATCGAGCCGGCCGTAGCGAGCGACCGCGACATCGATCATCCGGCGCGCGTCGTCGGTTACCGAGACATCCCCGACGACGATCTCGACCTCGGCGCCACCGGCGCGTAGCTCCTCCGCCACGGCGGCCAGCGGCTCACCTTGGATGTCGGTCAGCGTCAGCCGCGCCCCTTCCTGCGCGAAGACTGTCGCCGTCGCGCGGCCGATGCCGAACGCCGCGCCAGTGATCACGCACGACTTCCCTTTCAGCCGATCACCCATGGTCCGGCTCCCCTCCCTTATCGCGATTGAGCGGCGACACGGCAAGAGACCATCCCGCGCGGATTCAGGGCCCGCACCCAACCGATGCAGCCAGCGCGGGCCGACCGTTCCACGAATCTTAGTGATTCAGATTCGATCCTAGCGCGCCTACGCCAGCGCCCGCTCCACATCAATGCGATTCGCCGCGACGGCGGCGCGGAACGCCTCGATCGTCTCCCGCACGCCTTCGCCGAACGGGCGCCAGCCGATCGGCCCGGCAGCCTCCTCAAACGGCTGGCCGTCCACATCCTCCGGGACCGGGATCGCGGTATCACCGTAGGTGATCTTCCCGCGCATCTCGGGAACGACGGCCTCGATCGCGGCCACCACATCGGCCATCGAGGCCTTGGTGCCGCCGAGGTTGTAGACAGGAGCACCGTCGATCTTGGCGCGGGCGGCGGCGATGAACGCTTTCGCGACATCGTCAGCGTGCTGGAAGAGGGCTGTCCCGCCGATGTTGATGTGGTACGGCCGGCCGACCGCCGCCGCCAGCATCGCCTTGGTCGGCACGGAGCTGGCCCCCTGATCGCGGCCGGGACCGTAAACGTAGAACGGCCGCAGGCCCACGGTGCGGAGCTGATAGTCCTGCCAGTAGACGCGCGCCGTCCACTCGTTGGCCTGTTTGCTCACGCCGTAGAGACTGGCCGGCATCAGCGGCGCATCGTGCTTGATCGGTCCCGGCGGATAGAGATGGACCGGTCCGTAGACGGCGACGGACGAGGCGTAGACGACAGACTGCACGTGGTCCTGATACTTCTTGGCCGTCTCGAAGACGATCGTGGTCCCGACCACGTTGACATTCATCCCGAGCGGCGGGTTGGCGCGGACGAACGGGAGCTGCAAGGCGGCGAGGTGAATGATGTGCGTGATGCCGTTGTCAGCGACAACCTGCTCGAAGCGCGCCTGATCGGTGATATCCCCCTCGACGGTGTTGACCCGGCTCAGCTGCTCATCGTCCATGATCAGCCGGAGGCGATGCGGATTGCCTGGCAAGTCGTAGGTCCAGACAGATACGCCCTCGTCGAGCAGGCGCTTGACCGTCCAGGCGCCGATGCAGCCCAGCGCCCCGGTCACCAGAAATCGTTCCTCGGCCATTGCTCCCTCGAATCGCTCATGCTCGCGGACCCGTGACCGGTCCGCTCAGTCCGTTCCGCATGGCGCGACGAATTCCGCCCACGCTCGCGCACGGCGGAACATCGCCGACCATTTCCATGCCGGTAGTGTAGCCGTCCCGGCGGCTCCGCGCCTGAGCTTCGCGACGCGGCCTGTCTATCCGGTCGATGACGTCCCGGTCTTCGGAACCAGCCCGATTGCCCGCCCCGGACAGGCGCTCGCCCCTTCGATCTTCAGCGGCAGGAAGGCGAACAGCGCGCCACGCGGCGGCAGTTTCCGCAGGTTCGCGAGCAGCTCGACGTACATCATCCCGTGGCCGAGACCGAACTGATGGGGCGGCACGCCAAGGTGCGCCGCGCCGACGCTGACTCCATCCAGGCCGACTGTCTTCACTCCCCGGTCGAGCAAGAGCTGGAGGCACGGGATACCGGGATAGGGCCAACCCGGTCCCTGCTTGAGGATGAATGAGTCGAAGACGTAGGCGTTGCCTTCCGGGAAGGGGAGGTAGCGGTCGTCCCAATCCGAGCGGAAGAGGACGATGTCCTCCGGACGGAGCCGACCATGCTCCGCCTCCCAGCGCTCGACGTGCTCGGGGAGAATCTCCGGGGAGACGCCCCCTTCACCCTGGCCGGTCAGCTCGGTGACATCAATGACCGCCGCCGGACCGATCAGCTTGTTGAGATCGAGCTTCTCCCCCGTGATCGCGCCAACTTCGCTCTCGAGCGGGAGACCAGAACCCGGCGGCGGAATGAAGTGATTCGGCGCGTCGACATGCGTGCCGCAATGCTCGTCGAGGGTCAGGAACGCGGTGTGGTAGGGCCCGCGGAAGCCGTGGACCGGCTGGATCTGTCCCTCCTGCCGGGAGACGTACCAGTTATAGACCTTGCGCTGAAACGGCATGTGCGTCGGCCAGGCAGCCGGCAGGTTCTCCGCCAGCATGACCGTCAGATCGACGATCTCGAATTGCGAAAGCGCATTCAGCAGATCGTCGAGCGCCGTCGTTGAAGTGGTCGTCATTGCCCCCTCACCATCCCGGTTGAGCGTTCGTTACTCCGTCCGAGTTTGGACCTTCTCCAGGCGAAGAGCAAGGACATTCAAGAGAAGCGCGGCGACGAGGATGATGCCCTCCAACGCGTCCTTGAAATAGATGCTGATGTTCGGCAGGAGATTGAGGCCATTGGAGAGGACGCCGAAGATCAGCAAGCCGACGACCGTGTTCTTGATGCCGCCTTCGCCTCCGAAGAGGGACGTGCCCCCGAGGACGACGGCAGCGATGGTGCGGATGAGTAGCTCACCGCCAGCGGCCGGGTTTGCGCTATGGAGCCGCCCGATGAAGAGCAAGCCCGCCAGGCCCGCCGTCAGCCCGGAGATCATCAGGCAGATCATGACCACCTTGCGGGTGTTGACGCCCGACATCTCGGCCGCTTCGCGGTTGCCGCCGGTCATGTAGACATAGCGGCCGAACTTCGTGTAGCTGAGGATGATGTCGCAGATGATGAGCACCGCCAGAGCGACGACGCCGATCACGGGCACCGTGTTCCAGAGAATCCGATTGCCGGCGCCGCCGAGGTATTCGAGCTGGGAGGGCACTTCCGAGATGACCTTGCCGGTCGAGACGTACTTCGCAAGCCCGGCCCCAATCGTCAGCATCGCGAGTGTCATCATGAAGGACGGGATGCCGACGTAGGAGACAAGAAAGCCGTTGAGGAGCCCCAATCCCGCGGCGACGAGCGCGGCGATGAGGATGCCGATCGGCAGCGTGACCTCCCAACCGAAGAGGCTCACTTCGGGGAAGAAGTTCATCTCCCAGCCGACGACCGGGATGCGCCCCTCCGTCCAGAAGTAAGCGCAGAGCACGCCGGCGAATGTCGCGATCGAGGCGATGCTCAGATCGATCTCGGCGCAGAGGAGCACAAAGGTGACTCCCGCCGCCGCGACCGCGACCGGCCCGATCTGAGTAATCACGTTTTGCAGGTTTCGCGTGGTCAGGAAGACATCGGTCACCACGCTAAAGAAGATGAACATGGCCACGAGGGTCGTCAGCGGCGCGATCATGCGCGCATTGCGACCCGCGAGCGCGAGCAGCCGATTCCAAAGGCCGGGCGAGGCACGCCCCACGCTGACACCAGACGGAACAGTTTGCGCCATCAGCAGACTCCCCGACAGATTACGGCCCGGCGAAAGCCCCGCCGCGTGCGTTAGCGGAGACGTTCCGGGCCGCTAGGCGTAGCTCATCAACAGGTCTTTGCTCACCCGCTCGTTGACGAACTCCTTGGTGATTCGGCCGCGCGAAAGGACCAAGATGCGATCCGACTCGGCCAGGACCGTCTCCGGCTCGGTCGAGATGAGGATGATCGCAACCCCCTCCTGCTTCAGCTCCTGAATCAGATCGAGCACCTCGCGCTTGGCGCCGACATCCATGCCGCGCGTCGGCTCGTTGAGGATCAGCACTTTCGGCTGCTGGGCCAGCCACTTCGCCAGCACGACCTTTTGCTGATTGCCGCCGCTCAGATGCCCGGCGCGCATCGTCGGGTCCCCCGGCCGCACTCCCGTGCGCTTGACCAACCGGTCCGCGATGGAGAGCTCGGCCGTATGGCGGAAGAGAGCGGGGACAAGCCGGTCAAGATGCGCGAGGGTGATGTTCTTGTAGATCTCATGGCGGGGGAAGAGGGTGGCGCGCCGGTTCTCGGTGAGATAGGCGATGCCCAGCCGCTTCG
>ERZ795042.1034-NODE-1034-length-19352-cov-1969.479660_pt1 | contig 19352 bp, 8 predicted proteins | sample MGYA00375126_ERZ795042 | MGnify/ENA primary metagenome ERZ795042 (study PRJEB30171, sample SAMN05518105) | compost metagenome | isolation source: Feedstock adapted compost from Newby Island compost facility, Milpitas, CA | place: USA:Newby Island compost...
TAAGCGCCGGGAAATAGAGCCGTGCCGGGCCTGCTGTCTTATCGCCGTCCCTATCCTGAGCACCGTGAAGGATCTGCTTAGTAATGGTATCGTCATTCCGAACGGAGAGAGGGATCTCCTGATGAGCGGATCCCTACCTGCCAGCAGGCAGGCTCCGCCCGGGCATAGCCGGGCTCTGAATGACGATACGAATGGAATAATTAGAAATACACCACCCTCATCACCGTCCCTATCCTGAGCGTAGCGAAGGATCTCCGTAGTAATGGTATCGTCATTCCGAACGGAGAGAGGAATCCCCTGATGAGCGGATCCCTGCCTGCCAGCAGGCAGGCTTACCCCTGGCCCCAGCCGGGGCCGTCTATCCAAAATCTATTTCCTTTTCTCGTGAGAATGATTATCTTTCGCTGTCAACCAAAATCCTTGCTTATGAAACGACATGCACTTGCCCTTTTTGCCGTCGGCCTATGGCTGGCTTCCTGCACTACCCATCAAGAAAAACAGGCACAGACCTTTCTTGACTTCACCGGTATGGACACCACCGTGGTGCCGGGCGATAATTTTTACCTCTATGCCAATGGCAACTGGCTCCGCCATACGGAGATCCCGCCCAGTCAGAGCAGCTGGGGCACCTTCACCATTTTACGTGAGAACGCCCTGAAAAACATGCGACTGATACTTGATTCCGTGGCCAATGATAAAAACCTGCCCGAAGGCAGCATCGCTAAAAAAGTAGGTGATCTTTACGCCAGCGGTATGGATTCCGCTCTGGTGGAAAAACTCGGCATCACCCCGCTTCAGGCCGACCTCCAAAAAATCGATCAACTCAAGACGCCCACCGATGTGCTCTATTTCGCTGCCGCCGAACATCGCAAGGGCGACGGCCTCCTGTTCCGTTTTTATGCCTCTCCCGATGATAAGAACAGCACAAAGATGCTGGCGCAGTTCAATCAGGGCGGACTGGGCTTGCCCACGCGCGATTATTATTTTCGTACCGACAGCGCCACCAGGGCGGTGCAGCAGGCTTATCTGACTTATATCACCCGCATCCTCACGCTAAGTGGAGAGGATTCCGTAAAAGCCCGTCAGGATGCCAACAATATCATGCGGCTGGAAACGGCTCTGGCTAAAGTTTCTAAGTCGCCTGTAGAATTGCGCGATCCGAACGCGAATTATCATAAGCTCACGCTCAAAGCGCTGACCAGCATGACCGGCATCGACTGGAAAGGTTTTCTGCAGCAACTGGGCGTTACCGATCAGGATACGGCTCTCGTGGGTCAACCCGAGTTTTACAAAGGTCTTTCGCAACAACTTAAAGCCACGCCGATGCCCGTGTGGAAAGCTTATCTGCGTTTTCACCTGATTAATAATTATGCGGGTTATCTGAGCAAACCCTTTGTGGATGCCAGCTTCGACTATTACGGCCGCACCCTGCGTGGCCAGCAGGAGCAACAGGAACGCTGGAAGCGCATGTGTTCCATGGTGGATAATGAAATGGGCGACGGCCTTGGCCAGCTATACGTGGCCCGCTTTTTCCCGCCGGCTGCCAAGCAACGCATGATGGAACTGGTCAATAACCTGCAGAAAACCTATGAAGAACGCATCCGTAATCTCGACTGGATGAGCGACAGCACCAAGCAAAAAGCCATCCAGAAACTGGAGGCATTCACGAAGAAAATAGGTTATCCCGATAAATGGAAAGATTATGCTACGGTGAAAATCTACCGCGACTCATTGATCCGCAATATCCAGTCGTGCGATGCGTATGAATATAACCGTATGATCGCTAAAATCGGTAAGCCGGTAGATCGTACGGAATGGTTTATGACGGCACCTACCGTGAATGCCTATTACAATCCTTCATTCAATGAAATTGTATTCCCGGCAGGCATCCTGCAACCGCCTTTCTTCTACCAGAATGGTGATGATGCGGTGAATTACGGCGGCATCGGAGCCGTCATCGGCCATGAAATGACCCATGGATTCGACGATGAAGGCCGCCAGTACGATGCTGAGGGCAACCTGCGTAACTGGTGGACACCGCAGGATTCGGCTCGCTTCATGCAAAAAGCCCAGCTGGTCATCGAACAATACAATAATTCCGTGATCTTAGACAGTCTGCATGTGAATGGTAAGCTCACCCTGGGTGAAAACATTGCCGACATCGGGGGTGTGGCCATTGCCTATGCCGCTTTCAAGAATACACCGGAAGGTAAAAGCAATCAGCTGATTGACGGACTCACGCCCGACCAGCGCTTTTTCCTGTCCTATGCCCAGATCTGGCGGATGAAAAACCGCGATCGGTTAGCCCGCCTGCGTCTGCAGACCGACCCCCACTCGCCCGAAATGTATCGCGTGAATAATCCGCTTTCCGATCTCACACCGTTCTATCAGGCCTATCATGTGGTGCCCGGCCAGAAAATGTATCGACCCGATAGCCTGCGGGTGCATATCTGGTAGCAAGTGATTATTGATCATGTTCCACGAGCCGGCATAGCCCATCATGCCGGCTCTTTTTTTATTTCAGGGGGTATGCATAAACAACGGCTTTTGCGTTTATTTGTGAAGTCATGAGCCTTTATGCACGGATGGGTTACTGTATGCTGGCTGTCACGCTGTGTATGGCGGGTTTCATCCGGGCGGCGGCACAGTGTTCGGGCAGCCCGATATTCCTGGAAACCTTCGGCGGCAGCGCATCTTCACCGGAGGTGGGGCCGCCCCTGCCTTCGAGCGTTACCAGTTATCAATATGTCTCGCAGGGCGACATCCAGGACGGCCAGTACAGCATCAAAAAAACAACCGGGCCCATGTTTAACTGGTTTGCCAATGGCAAAGACCACACAGGCAACGGTTACATGATGATTGTCAACGCCAGCTACGATCCGGGGAAGTTTTATGAAAGAAAAATCGACGGCCTCTGTGCAGGGAGTACGTTTTATTTTTCCGCGTGGATTGCCAATCTATTGCCGAAGGATCAATATGGCCGCACTCCACTCGACCCGGCTGTGCGCTTCCTCATCCGGAGTGCCGTGACGGGCGACACCCTCGCACAATATGCCACGGGCACCATTCCGCGTTACGATGTGTTTACCTGGACGCAGTATGGCATGCCCTTTACCCTGCCTACAGGTGAGACGAGTTTGATTCTCACCATCTTCAATGATAATCCCGGGGGCAATGGCAATGATCTGGCTCTCGACGATATCGCCTTCACCATCTGCGGCCCGCCTATTCAAACCTTCATCACCGGCACCTATCAGGATAACGGTCGCTATGCCTGTGTGCACGATGCCGTCAGCCTCCATGCCGATCCACAAAATGGCTATTATCATCGCCCCCAATACCAGTGGCAGTTCAGCCGCGATCAGCAGCAGTGGAACGATATCCCCGGCGCTACCGATACGGTGCTGGCTATCTCCGATGTGCAGCCGGCCGACTCGGGCTGGTATCGCCTGCTGATAGCCGAGCAGGGTAATATCGGCTCACCCAATTGCCGGGTGGCATCCTCACCTCTGGCCTTGTTTGTTGAGCATCCCGACCCAACTACCCTGATACAAACCAATAGTCCTCTGTGCGAACATCAAACGCTATCCCTGTCGAGCACGCAGTCGGCCCTCACCTATACCTGGCTGCTGCCCGATGGCAGCATACGAACCGACAGCAGCCTGCTGTTTACCGATGCCCGGCCCACCCTTTCCGGTCATTATACCCTGAAGGTGGTCACGCGCGGCGGATGCCGGGTACAGGCCGACACGCTGGTGGAGGTGCAGCCCAATGAGTTGCACGTCAACCTGGGTAAGGATACCCTGTTGTGCAATCAGGATAGCCTCCTGCTCAATGCGGCCAACCCGGGTGCCGTTTATCGGTGGAATACAGGCGCTACCGACTCCGCCATCTGGGTGAAAACAGCGGGAACCTATCAGGTCAGCGTTGCACAGGGTGCCTGTGAGGTGAGCGACAGCATACATATCGAGCACCTCAACCAGCCGGCGGTTGATCTGGTGTCCGACACCACGGCCTGCCTGGGCGATACTTTTTCCTTGAATGCCTATTCACCTCTCGCTACAACGTATCGCTGGCAGGATGGAAGCGACAGCATCCGTCGTACGATCAGTGAGAGTGGGGTATATATCGTGAGCCTGAGCAATGTGTGTGGCACAACACGTGATACGGTAAACGTGCAATTCATTTCCTGCGCTCCCGAGTTGCTGGTGCCCAATGCATTCACGCCGAACGGCGATGGCGTCAACGATCGTTTCCGGCCGCGGCAGACCTTTGCTCTGCGGTCGTTTTCGATGACCATCTTCGATCGGTGGGGTAATGCCATTTTCCATACCCATGACCCGCTTGCCGGCTGGGACGGCACCCTGAACGGCCATCCCGCACCCATGGGCACCTATGTGTGGTATATCGTTTACCAGAAACAAAACGGGAAAACCTACCAGGCTAAGGGCACAGTGTTGCTGATTCGATGAATGCTGGGATCACGACGGCCTCACTATCGTCCTCATACTGACCCCGGCTTAGCCGGTGGAAGCCTGCCTGCCGCCAGGCAGGGATCCGCTGACTAAGGGGTATCGTCATTCCGCACGGAGAGAGGAATCTCCTGAATGAAAGGTATATCGTTCAACAAATCCCGGCCCATCGGTAGGAATCTATTGATGGGCAGATCCTTCGCGGTGCTCAGGATTAGGACGGTGATGAGGAGGTATTCCTAATCATTTCATTTGTATCGTCATTTCTCCTCCCGGCTCAGCCGGGCATGACATGACAGCGCCCATCAGCGGGAATGGAGTTGTAGAGGGGAAATGTCGAAATGATTAAATCCTACTCCAACTTTTTTGAGCGACGATCTTTCACCGTTGTGGTATATGGGATCATTCTTCTTCAGGCTTCGCCTGGATTTTTGCGGGATTTTAAAAATAAAAAAAGATGGGGGGGAATTAGGTGTTTACTTAGGTTTTTTAAAATTAGTTTTCTTTCTACCTACAATTTCATATTGACTATTCAAAGTATAAGCGCCGTTTATTTCTAGCCAACCAAGCGGTTGTCTAATTCCAATGCCACCTATAATATCCTTCTTTCCATATAGAGTCCACACCAGATTATACTCCTTATTTCTGCAAAAACATTCTATTTTATCTTTTCTTATCAATACAAAGCTTGGCGCTTTTTCATCAAAGACGGGTGGGTAAAACGCTACCAGATCGCCATTCTTATCAAAGAATCTGCCATCTACATAATTTTGAGTAAGCTTCATTTCATCTACCAAAAATTTAGCTGGTAATTTGACACTTATTGCTTCGTTTGTTGAGCAATCTACCGACGAGCCACTGCTCAGATACTGATCATCAGTTACTAAAATTTTTGCAGGAATCTTTTTGCCTCCATATTCATCTGTCCATCCGTCGTGATGGTAGTAAGGAATGTCATGATAAAGAAACGCTGGAGCCCACGGATATTCTCCGAGATACACATCATAAAATTCATGAGACTCCGGCATCCATCGTCCCATAAAGTCTTGCCGTTTTGCCCAGTCGAATACCTTTTTACCAGCTCTCGCTTGAACAAGATAACTTTTTATCATATACCACAATCTTCGCAATGGTAGATTGTATTTTTCATGCTCTGGCGGAGTTTCTTCTTCCCATTCAATAAATCCTTCAAGAGCTACCCAAGCAATACCCTCCTCGTCAATAAATTCAATAATTTTCTTTGGGTCGGGTAAATCCTGGGTCATCTTAAGCCATACTGAATGCGAACTATTTTTATACCATTTATTGTATTTGCTTTGGATCTCCCATTTAAAATTAGGTATATGGTCTGGCTTGGGGTTGGGGAATTCTTTGAGAGTGCAGGAGGGATCAATATCTCTTATGCTTAATTGCCAAGGCCCTTCGTATTTACCGAGGCTATTTGACCAGCTTTCTTCCTTGAATTCAAAATTATCTGAAATTCGCGCCAATAATTCATGAAAAGCAATCCATTGATATTTCTTGCCAATGCGCTCCGGTTTATGCTCAGATCTATCTAAACGATAGTAATTAACACATCTGTCAAACTGCCCGTGCAATTCCGGACTCCATCCAAGTTTTGCCACTCGATTAAAAACCCACCTTTGCGCTAAGCCGGTATCAAATCGTTCTAATAGATCGTTTATGCTTCCACGGTCATCTAAAAAAGGCTTTATTTCTCTATCAAAAAACTTTTTCTCCTCCTCCGATAAAGAATTTCTAAAATCTGCATAAGCCTTTTTCATTGCTTTTTTCTGTCCTTTTTCTTGCTGTTTTACTTCCTTCTCATCTACTTTTTCAACTTTATTGGTCGCCTTTTCTAATAGCTCTCTTTGTTGCTCTGTTAGGCTGTCCTTGAAATCATTAAATAAATTCTTACGGTTTATCTCCTTACTGTTTAATTGTCGTCCTGACCAATGATTAACTGCAGAATTGAGAACATAACGTCCAAAATCACCGAGTGTCCCGAAGTTGTACATTACTGACGACCATATATCTAAAAATCCTCTCTCTTCGGTTTTCTTTTGAAAGAAGTCTTTAGGATAGTATTTTTCCTTTAAGGACTTTTCTGATGGCACTTCCTCGGGCCACTCACTACTAAACGGCGGCACTATTTTCTTTCGGCTAATTGCAGTAATGACTTCCTCGTGCAGTGCGACCTCAATAATTCCACGAGCATAATCTCTCAAAAGGATATGGACCGGTGGATTTCCGTCCTTAAAGAGCTTATTATAGACCCATAGCGCCAGTACTTTTAAGCCTTGTTTATCACTTTTGGAGCGAATGGCGCATCCATAGGCAACTGCGTATAGACGCTCAGCTATATAGAGATCATTTACATCCTTAAATTGCTTCAGTAACGTCAATACCACCGATAGCCTGTTAGTCAAAATGGAGACAAGCGCTTTTGTTGCTCTATCTCGCAAAAACCTGTTGGGTGTTGATAAAAACCAACATAATGCCATAGAGTAAAGGCGAATACTTTCATCGTTGATATGAGACTTGTCTTGATCCGACCATCCCCACTCAACTAACCGATCAACAGCTCCTCTCTTACCATACTGATAATGTAGAAAAGTGGACCACCAAGAGTCTCGCTTCTGCATTGAAAATTTTAAAAGATGTTTGTGTAGAAAATCTGCATTTAATGGATGATTGATAATAGGGGCAACGCAAAGCAGGGCGTCTAAAACAGCTCGTATTACAGAAGGATACATGAAATAATCTTGCTTACTCGACTTTAGAGTCAATTGTGGTACCTTGCTATTGATAAATTTAGATATTTTTTTAATGGTTCCGCTTGAAAATGCTGTCGGCTTGCGCCAAATCAAGCTTTCGATGAATGCTTCTTGTGCCACATGTGAACCCTTGAGGTAGGGCGCAACTTCCACTAATTCACATCCTTTGAGGTGCTCAGGGCATTGTATTGATAACGCCTCAACGATCCCTCTATTCCATGAGTTTGCAAGGAACTTTCCGAGTTTTCTTCTCCTAGAAAAGAACTTCTTGGCAGTTTGAAGGTTTTTGTTTGCTTTCCCAAACTCCCGTTCATATTTCTTAAAAATGTATCGTCCTATTAAGTGGTCGCTAAACTTTTGGAAAGGAAACCTAAAATCAAATCCATCATAATCTTTTTTTTGCTTCGAGTATCTGGGGACTTTGACTATCAATAAATTTCTTTCCAGCTCCGTTATTAGAGCGCTATGGTCTAATGAAGGATACTGACGTTTAACCAGATCAACAACTTCGTCTTCGGCAATTCTGTCGTCGTTTTTCTTCACCATTCCTTCCGCAATTTTCTCAATGATCGTATCCCAGATATTTTTGCCTGGGTCATTAGGTATGTTGAATTGTTTGGCAATTTTCTTAGACACACCATCCACAAATGATTCAAAAATGTAGGTTGCGCCCTCGTGGCCTCTGAAAACCTGCTTTTCTCTTTTGCCCTTATTTTTTCTCGAACGCTCCTTAATTGCCTTACAAAACAAGAGCAGAAAAAGCGGATTCTGAAATTCTGGCATTAAAAGTGGTATTTCGGGCAATGATAGCCGAAATTCCTTAAAAAACTTACTCACTCCTTCCCACTCCCTAAACTCAAATCCTCGATGTTCTTCGTGAATAAAGGCCCTTTTTAATTTTTTGATTATTACCTCGTTTTCAAAGCCTGTCCTGACACTGACAACCAATGCGATGTGTGGATATTTTTTGATTTCATCAACCACCCTACTCAAATTTCTTTTCCAGAAACTCCGCTGTCTTGTCTCATTCAACGCATCAATAATTAAAATTGCACGGCAGCTCGACTGCCTTCCTGCATTATTAAGCGAGCGAAGAAATTGGCCCTTGTTTATTTTCAGGCCCAATTCCCGAATTATTTGTTCGAATGGGTCATCGGATGTTGCGAATAACTCGCCAAATACAAGAACGGCAGGCAATTCGTTTTTAAACCTATTTTCTACAACATCACAGAGTAAATGCGTCTTCCCAGTCCCGGCAATACCCGTCAAAAACAAAAATGGCGAGTTTGATAGTTTGGCTTTGGTACTTGATGAAAATTCTTCAAAAAAATTTAATTCTTTTTGTGTCTCATGAAGATAAAAAATGTCCCATACAAGTCTTTCTGAAATTGAACGCGAATTGCTTCGCACGTCTTCAGATTTTTGTTTTTCTGCTTTATCTTTTTCTACCCTCAGTTTATGCAAAAGCCCCCATAGTGTCTTTTTTGCATTCTCTGTCAAGTTATTGAGCTGATCCCATGGAATTTGCTTGGCATCATACGATTTGATCTTGCCTAAAGCCTTAGATAGTTGATAAATCTTGTTTTTGAGATTTTTGTATAGCTTTTGGGCTTCGTTATCTTCATATTTTCCAGAAATATGGTTAAATTCACGATTTAGCTTTCCATAATGTTCTCGTATTGTATGATAAAAAGATTGGGTTCGACTTATTCCATCAAAAATTTCTGCAATTGGGAGATCAACATTAAGTTCAGGACTATAACGTGGTCCTGCTTGCCTTTTGATTTTTTTAAGATGATTTGCTTGCCACTCTTTGTTCAGGAATCTATCTTTCACCATAATTTGCAACAATCTTAATTTCTTTAATGGTGAGATCTTATATTTAATAAACAATCCGGTCGATTAGCTGTTTTCATCTACAGAGTTTGAACTACAAGAAAAGTTTTCAGGAAATATATAGCAAATTTTTATGTTTTCTTCCTCATCTGTGGATTCCTTTTTTATATCGTTCAATTTACTCTTTATATTACTTTTTTTGTCCAGTGCAATTAAAATACATAAGTAATCGCCATCTACTTCATTTTTTATCTCTTTTAACTTTTCAAAATCACTTTTAATTCGCTTGATAAAATCATTATCCGATCCCCCATTTTTTCTCCTCAATTTAACTTCGATAATAGCCAATGGCTTATTGAACGCATATCCTTTGCTGGGGATACTGAAAAATCCCTCTTTTGTTCTTAGTGAAGCAACATCTATAACTACAATATCCGAACGCCACCTTAATTTCCCTGAATTACCGTACCAACGTACTTCTGTGTGAACAGGAATCGATATTGAGCAGTCCCCTGTCTTTTGTGGTTCACTAAATTCTGGATGTTTTAGTAGTTTTGCAACCAAAAAGCTGCGCACATCATTCTCGGTCAAATATTTGTCTGGATATTGCTTAAAGTCTTGAGCAATGTTTTGAATTTCTACCGTGATAATATTTTTAATATTTTCCATGTTTATAAACTATATTTATCTTGTTTATGCAAAGTCTTATTTTCCTTTTTGTGTTCATATTTTATTTTACCCTAACTCTTTTTCTACTCCAATTTTATCAATAATTAACTTTATTATTTTTACTAATTTCGAATTTTCTGTATAATCAGCAGCTGCCATGAATCTTGCTCTTTTTTGTTCTATTAATTCTTTGCATATTTGTTTTGGTGATTTTTTATTTTTTGTTCCTCTTTTATTTGGATCATAAACTGCTATGGAATAACCACCCTGGTAATTTACCATTTTCATACATGGAATATCTGATTCGCCATCTCCAATATATATCATTCTTTTAAATGGAATATATCTTTCTTCTTCAGGAATATATTTATTAATCTTTATATTATCCCATACATTCATAATGTTTTTATTGATTCGAAATAAAAATTGTGTTTTAGCGGTATAATCAATCGCAACAGATGGCCAAATGGCAACACCATTTACATCATAATAAAATTCAGAAGCAAAAATGTATTTAAAATGCTTTCTAATTTTTGTTCCTTCTATAATCTCTTTTAATCCGGATGAAATAATATAATGTTCAATTGTTATATTTTTTTCGGAGGCATATGCATTTATTAAATCAAAATACTTATCAACTCCATTGAATAATTGTATGCCTTTACCATGTGCTTTAAAAGCATTTCGTTTTATTTTATGTTGATGAATTTTTGCCTTTTCTAAAGTTAAATACATGTAAGATAATATCTCATTCATATTATTATTTTTAGCAAATTGTTTAACTTCTTTCCAGAATTGGATAGGTCGTTGTCTTAATGCCGGCAATAATGTATGCTCCTGCATATTGCCTGGAGCTAATGTGCCATCAAAATCATAGCAAATCGCTATTTTAGTTTTACTTAATCTACTCATAATATAAATTTTATTGCTTGTTTATATTTCACATCTTTCCTACCGTTATTTCATACCGCAGATATACCAGTTTATATATTTTATTTTATTAAGCATATATGTACATATCCGTAAGCAGCCTTATGTATGAAGCCATCGAAGTATCGGATTAAATTAATTTATTTGGGTATTTTATAGATTTGCTTATTCAATATAAAATTATCATTTCTCACTGTAAGTAGTTGTAATTATTTTATTAATTGATATTTCGTATTATTCTAATCATTTCTTCGATGGAGGATTTTAAATCTTCTTCAGAAAATGAATAGTTTTGCATTGTTTTGTTTTCAGGATGATGAATTTTATTTCTTATAAAAGTCGGTAATGTCACCATTTCTCTTACTTGCTGTGGAGTGCCATTGACTTCTTTAATCCATATTCTGTTTTTTCGAATATTTTTTAATTCAAGCCAATCGTCAAATTCGCTTTGTTTATATTTTCCCGTTTTTTCCTGTAAAAATCCATATAACTCATCGTGGAATTCTACTGTTGGATAATTAAAAGCTGAGTAATTAATTTCACCCCAACTTGGACTCCAAGGGAATAAGTTAAATTTATCACTTTCGGTAATTTTAACTTCTCGATTTTCATTCTTTGCTACTAACAACTGAATGTTTTCATTCCCAATGCAATTTTTGAAGAAAATAGGCGAATGGGTAGATACAATAACTTGATGATTTTCCGAAATTTTAAGCAAATAATCGGAGAGTTTATATTGTAAAGAAGGATGTAAATGTAATTCTGGTTCGTCAATAAGAATTACAAGTTTATCCTTTGATATTGAAGCCATTGTTTCAAGAAACATGACTGATATTATCATCTCAATTCCAGAACCTAAATATTTAATGGGTAAATCAATATTTTCTTTTTTGCTTAAATAGGCATTATTGAATGGGGATTTACCATCTATAAAAGAAATATCAATATTACAAATACCGAATTTGCTTAATTTTTCATTTAATTTTGTAAAAACATTTTCCTTTATATCAATTAAATCAAGAATTTTTTCTTTTTCAAATTTCGACTTTTCATTAAAAAAATTCTTACTCCTATCATCTTTTAGAAATCGCCAGTTAAAGTCATTAAATACGGTATTTACGGATGAGTTAAATCCTCGTTGTAATTGCTTATCTCTACTTTTATTGAAATAAAAACTTATTGGAATGTCATCGGTTTCAATTATATTCAGTGTTAGTAATTGCTTGGTGAATATAAAATCATTTCCATTTTTTCTTTTAGTTTTCCATCCGTCCTTTGTTTTATTAACATTATCTGATGGTTCAATCCTATGTTCAAAAACTACTAGATCAGAAAATGCCTTCCCAGGGGATTTACGTTCCCTGAATTTTATATTTAATAATACTTTGTTGAACTCAATTTCTTGCTTAGTATAACCATCTGGAAGTTTTGCTTTTAACAAATTATCAAATTTAATTTCAATATTTATAGGATTATTTTCGCCATAATGAAAATCGGTGTGTTTAATTCTTCCTGATAACTCTGATCGAGAAAGAGCAAAATTAACTGCCTCAAGAATAGAAGTTTTACCAGTCCCATTTTCACCAATAATTATGTTGTAATTCTTTAAATCTATTTCTTGCTCTTTGAGTATGCGAAAATTTTGTGTTTTAATTTTTTCAATCATATCATTTGCCTCCTTCAATTATTCTAATTTCCTCTTCCGTCAATTCATATAGCGTATATACCAGATGATCTATTTCTCTCTCCCATCTTGTGGTGTCGGCATTTTTATCTTGCTTTTTGGCGGTAAGGATTTTGTTTACCAATTGCTCGATTTGATTTGCCTTGTCTTTGTTGGAAGGAGTTATAGGAGGTAATTTAATTCTTTCAAAAGACTGAACATTAAGCATAATATCACCTGCACCAGTTTTATCTGAGGTTTGTTCTACATAATATTTGGTGAATTTACTACAAAGCAAACCTAAAATATAATTTAGATTATCTCCTGTTACAAAGCAAGCAGGTGCTGTTACAAATACTCCGGGTTCAACTTTGGCAAAAGTTAAATTTCTCCCAACCGCTTTAAAGAAAATCTTCTCCTTCTCAAACTCTTGGTAGTAGGTAGAAGCACAACGCTGAAGGGCATACCATTCATAGCGAATACCTGTCTCTTCTTTGTTTCTTTTTGATAATTTGTCTTTAAATTGCGTTAAATAGAGGTACACAGCAGGAAACTGTCTTCGAAATTCCTTTTCAGCTTCAACACTTGCTCCTTGTATTGATGGATCTTCATGTAATGGGAAATGCCAAGGAATAAAAATCACCCAAAGCCCTGCCCATTCGTAGTAGTAGCGTTTGATGTCGCGGCCGCGTAAGATGGGTTTTATGATGGCTTCGGTGCGTTTTCTTTCTTCTTCGTCTTTGCAATTAGCAAGTAATTCATTGCGTTTTTCGCTGCTGATAATAAATGCGTCGTTTAAGCCGGTCAGCACTCCTCTGTAAATCTTCACCTCCCATTCCTTGAGTGGCTTGCCTATGCGTTCTATTTTTTCTTTGAGTTTGATTTCTGCTTGGGAACCTATAAACCAGGCCTGAGAGGAAAGATTATTGAGAATATAGCAGTTGCTTACTGCTTCTTCAAAGGAGACGTTCTTGTTGTTATATGTGACAGTGCAAAGGTGGTGTTGATTTTCTGATTTTTGTAATATTAAAATATTGGTATCAACAGTAGCAGACTCAAACACATTAGGACCTAAATCGATAAGAATAAGCGGGTTATATTTAATGAAAAACTGGCGCAGTTTTTCGCCATACCCAGCGCGCATCCATTTATTGGAAGAAATGTAAGTAAGCATGCCCTTCGGGCGTAAAATTTTAACGCCAAGTTCGTAAAAAAGGCAGTAAATATCGCCGGTTCTTTCAAAGGTTTTATAGTTCTGGTTTTTGTACAGGTCGGCTACTTTGTTTTTGTTGTCAATTGCTTTCTGTAATTGAATATATGGAGGATTTCCAATCACCACATCAAACCCGCCTTTTTCGTGAAAAACTTCCGAGAAGTATACCTCAAAATCAAATTCCTTGTGGCCGTTGGTGATCTGGCTGATGAGGTTGTCAATTTGTTTCTTATATTCCTGTTTTTTGCTCGCGCTAGTTTCGTTGAAGTAAAGCGGTTTTAATCGTTCCAGTTCAATGAATAATGGCTGATTGAAAAGATTTTTCTCCACGCCCAATAGCGAATTCCCCTGCACGATTTTGTAATCAAGGTTCGGCAGGGGCTTTACTGTTTCACGGCTTTCCTCATCTACTATCAGCGAAAGCCACAAACGTAGTTTGGCGATTTCCACCGCGCCCGGGTCAATATCCACGCCGTAAAGGCAGTGCTGAATGGCATGACGCTTAAAGTGGTAGGAAGTCCTTTTGCCATTTTCGCCGATGTATGGAGTGAGGGCATTTCGTGTCCTCACAATTTCGTTCATCATTCCCACGGGAAAGGCGCCAGAGCCGACGGCTGGGTCGCAGACACGGATGGAGGCAAGTTTTTCGTCTATTAGCCTGGCGTTGTTGCGCACGCTTTCGGGGAGTTTGAAAGAATATCTGTCTGTCTCGCGGCCTTCGCTTGCCACACGACTTTCGTGCTCTAACACGGTTTCACCGTACTTAATGAGCTTTTCAATATCGTCTTTGCCGACTTTTCCCTCTAATTCTGTTGCCAGATAGCTTGCCAGGCTTTCCTGACACATGTAATGTACAATCTCTCGCGGAGTGTAGTAAGTGCCTTTGGATTTGCGGTCTTTTATCTCAAGAAGATTTTCAAACACCTTCCCCAGCATTTCTGGGTCAACGGCGACTTCTTTTTCCAGCGGCTCGTCTTCTTTAACGGTGAAGTTGTAACGATCAAAAATATCTAAGATTCCATCGCCAATGTCGCCCTCTTTTGTTCTGCTGTCGTTGGAAAAAATTTCATTCGGCAGAAGAATATCTGTATTCCACCAGTCATAATCGTTAATAGGATCAAAGAGACCTCCATTCAAAAACGGAATCCGACAATTGAAACGACTGTAATAGTCGCCCGAGCGTTCCAGTCGTAGAGCTTCGTAAAAAAGCGGCTCCAGAATATCGTTGAAAAAGTTTTGATAGTCACCACGCTTTTTCTCAAAAAGCTCGCGCAGGAAATGTTTTGAGCCGGACCCCCACTCTTTATCACGCTCTACACCAAACCAGCCTTTCTTTTGCAGGAAGTAAAGAAATACAATTTGACCTAAAAGCTTTTTAGCGAAATCAGCGGTATCAATTTTCTTCTCCTTAAAATCCGCACGAACTCTGGCGTCATTTTCTACTACCTTATCCAGCGCTTCCTTAAGCCGCAGGAAGAGGTCATGGTATTTCTCAAAGAATTCTTTAGTAACCCGCTCGACGCTAAAAGCATTTTCTAAATCTTCTAATGTCGGGGATGTCTCATCGTCCAGCAGCAGAGGGAGCAAGCGGCTCTGGGCGGTGTGGCTGTTTTCGTTCTTGCCGACCAAAAAAGAGTAACGGCGAGCAGGGGTGAATTCTTCTTCAACTTTGACCTTACCCGATGGGGTTTCTTTGAATTTGTACTCCATCTTGACCAGCGAAAAACGCCAGTCCTCGCCGTTAGGGGCAACAAAGGCAACCAGGGCCGCGTCTTTGAGCACCCCGTTTCGGCTGCCTTTGAGGTATTTGGCAACGAAGTTTCTTTGCTTGGTTCTTGCACGCTCAAGAGAAGTGTCTTTTGTAAGATAAACAATGAGTATATCAATAAGCTTTCTGTCGGGGTCTTGATACTTCCCCACGCGTTCAAAACAGCGGATGGAGTCGGCAAAATCATCAAAGATGAGATTACCTCTGTAGATAAACGGGGCTTCTTCAATCCGATTGAGGATGTTTTTGACTAAATAAACAAAGTTTTCCTTGTTGAAAGCACTTTGTAGCGTTTCTTGTACCAGTTTTAGAGCGGTAGATTTATCCATATTTACTCGGCAATAAGATATTCAGACAAAATAACTTCTCTTGGGTCGCCGGTATGGGCCGCATTTTCGGCCATATGGCTTTCCAGAAATTCATTTGGAATATTGTTTCGCAAAACTGCAAGCACCTTAAGTGGGTTTAGATTGCCAGAGCTAAGCTCTTTGTTGAGTGCATTGAGCACGTTACGCGCTGTTGGCTTAGGTAGAGCACCTTCTTCGAGGCGGTTCATCACACGCTTAAGGTATGCTTCCTGATCTTCGGTGTATTGCCGGAAATCCTGCATTGCTTTTAGAATTCTGAGTACTTGCTTTGCAGCGTCTCTGCCACCACGTGGGCTTTTAATCGACTCATATTCTTCTGTGGTAGCAAACAAGAAGGCCTGTTTATTCTTTTCTAATTTTTCGTAAAAATCATCAGGTAGCTTTTCTCTTTTATCTTCTTTTTCGGCCTCAAGCATCTTTGCTGCATTTATGAAGTCAACCTCCACTGCGTCTCCCTTGCCAACCAGAAAAAATTTCTGGAGTTTACCTTTTCTAAAGTAGGTCAAAAGCTGACCACCCTTCTGGTGATGCTTTTTGGCGGTGCGCGCCTTCTTCGGCAAGCGCTTTATCTTTTCAAACAAGTCAGGGTCATTGTCACGGATACCTCGAATAACTTGCAAATACTTTAGTTCACTTTCGTCTCCTTCGTCTTCACCGGTAATGGTCTTTTTGGAGATTAAGCGATTGAAAAGCTCATGCGATTCAATGACCTCACCTTCCGTAAGAAGGCGTGCGTCGGTACCTAATAGCGTAATAAATGCCTGTATCTTCGTTTCTGCAGCTTCCTTGAGTTTAATCTGATCGTTAGATTCCTCGGTCGGGAAAAAATTGAAAGTGTAAATCTTGTCAAACGGAGTGTCCACGCGGTTGATACGTCCAACACGTTGCATGAGTCGCGTCGGATTCCAGGGAATATCGTAATTGATGACTACATTGGCGCGGTGCAGGTTTACTCCCTCAGACAAAACTTCTGTGGTGATAAGGATTCTATAATCGTCTTTTGGGAAACGGGCGCGGGCGTCAAAGTTTTCAATCACTTTTTCCCGCGTGACTGCGCTTGATGAGCCAGTAAAGACAAGTACACCGTTCGGAAATTTTTTCTCAAGTTTTTGGGCAAGATATTCGGCGGTCTCTTTGGATTCGGTAAAGACGATGAGCTTGTTTTTCTTCAATATAGGTTGGGTTGAGAGAAGCTCCAAGAAAGAGAGGAGTTTCGGATCGCGCTTTACGCCGCTCCAAAGCTCACGAATTTCTTTGAGGATGGTGAGGTCGTTTTCCAAATCCTTTTTTAGTTCTCCGGTAAAATCTTTTGCCGGATATTTCCTTGCCTTGTCGCTTTCAAGTAGTTCATGAATCGCCTCATCGTCATCGCCGTCCAAAAGTTCAAAGATTTTATTAGCGTATTTTTTACTGATATAAACGTTGCCTTTATAGAATTCTTGCAAGAATTTTTCATAATAGGTAATGAAACGTTCAATAGTCTTCCGAAATGCAAAAAAACTACTTTCCAGCCTTTTTACGAGCAGGATCTTCATAAAACTGCCCATGTTTTTCTGCGATTGTATTTCAAGCTGGTCGGGTTTGTTCGCTCCTTTATAGTAAAGCATGGGCATATAACGCGCATATCTGAATTCTTTTGCAATCAGGTTGATAGTTTGATTGAAAATATCATTTTCCTGTGCATTAAGCTGATAAAAAATTTGTTCAGGTTCCACTACCTCTGGGAATTTGAGATTTTGTTTTTTCAGATCATCCGCAAAGTAGTTTTCTATATCCTTTCTTGTACGCCGAACCATGAGGTATTTCAGGATGGATTCACGAATTTCTCGCGCATTCTCTCTTGCTATTTGTATGTATTTATCGTGATCCCTTCGGCGGTCTAAGTTCTTAATTTTTTTCTCCAATCTTCCAAAGAATGCTTCGAGGTCAGGCACTCCCGGGATAGTACTTTTCTTTGCGTTCTGGAACAGCTTTATCTGGCTCAAAATATCTTTAGGGGTGTTATTGAACGGGGTTGCAGTTATCAGCACAACACGTTTGCCACGGCAGATTCGCGCCAGTTTTTCATAGGTAACGTTTGATTCTGTGCGGAAACGGTGCGCTTCATCAATAAATATATTTTTGTATTTTTCCGTACCGCTGTGGATAAGTTGATCCAACTTGCCGAGGGATTCAAAATCGGCGGGCACGCGAAAATCCGAAAATACGTTGGGCCAGGAGCCGGGGTTAGTCTTATCTAATAGTACAGGGGGTGCCAGGACGAGCGTCCGCCCATCAAGCTGGCTTGCGAGCATGGCGGACACATAGGTTTTACCCAGCCCCACCACATCAGAAATAAACACCCCGCCGTACTCTTCCAGTATTTTTTTGGCATTTAATACAGCTTGCTCTTGATATGCCAAACGCTTAAATTCTGTAGGTACATATTTGAAGAACACTTCATCCGTTTGATGAAGCTCATCCTTGAAGTACTCATAGAGAAATTTGAGGTAGAGCTCGTAGGGCGTGATTGTGTTGTTAAGCCAGGTTCTTTCCTGAATGGTCTGGATATATTTGTCTTTTACATCAACCGCATTTTTCCAGAGTTCCTCAAATTTTTCCCTTGCAAATTCATAATCGGCACGGTTCTTTAATTCCACATTAAATTCCAGATTGTCAACCAATCCGGCTTGTGTAAAATTACTGGATCCTGTAATCACCCGTCCAACATCACGATCGTCCTTATCAAAGGATATGATGTAGAGCTTGGCGTGGATATTCTCTGTTGGATATGCCTTGATTTCGAGTTTTCCGTTTTTCAACCACTCCAGAAATTTTGTAATTCCTTCTTCTACTTTCTTGTTATCCTCGGCATTTTCCATTTCATCAACAAGCAGATTGGAAAAGTGTTCTTTGGTTTCTGCATGGGAATACTGAAGCTCTAGTTGCTTTGCCTTTTCTATTAGATCAAGTGCTTGCCGGTTGGTGCTGATGCCAATAAGAATCCTGATTTTCTTCGTTTTTTCCAGTGATTCATAAAGTGCATGAAAACCGCTGGTATAAAAATACCCTACAAGGACATCAAAAAACACGGTGTCTTTTATCAACACTTTGAAGCGTTCAAGGAGATTTTGTCCTTCTTCGTTTGTGATAAATGTCAGGTCGGAATGGGTCGCCATAATTCACTGATTAGTTATCAGAGGTGATTATAAGCAAACTGGTGCGTTTAACCAGCTGGGTTACGATGGATTTTCTATTCACGACTGTAGCCGGCCTTTCGCAGCTAATCTTATTTAAAAGCAAACCTACCCCGCAGGCTACTTTTTCAAAGAAATAATCCTTCGAAGCCCCCGACATTCTGAAATAGGAGTAGATTGGGTTACTTGGCATTGGATGAATTACTAAATGCTGCTTAAAGATATAAAACTAAATGATATAATATATTCCTCCGTTATATGATGAGCGATTGTTTTCGCATGGGTAAAACCAGAGGAATACTTTTTTGTGCCGCATATGCAGGTATTCAGGCAGGGAAGACTATATACATAATGAATACCTGCAAACTCAGCCGAAGTCTGAAGGACAACCATTACAGTCGCATAAAATCTGCAAAATCACATTGGTCGGGGCGGCAGGATTCGAACCTGCGACCTCCAGGTCCCAAACCTGGCGCGATG